>ENA-UOJH01002796-UOJH01002796.1-human-gut-metagenome-genome-assembly--contig:-C148-NODE-2796-length-10439-cov-6.177485_pt1 | contig 10439 bp, 9 predicted proteins | sample MGYA00242345_ERZ723892 | MGnify/ENA metagenome assembly ERZ723892 | reverse complement strand
CGCTGCGCTCGGTCTGCTGGCAGGCTGCAGCTCCAGCAGCAACGCTGCATCCACCTGCAACAACGCATCCGCCGAGGACAAGTACACCCCGGGCACCTATTCTGCCTCCAAGACCATCTCCTACTCCGAGATCGGTGTCTCCATGACCTTTGATGCCAACAGCATCACCGACTGCGAGATCACTTCCTCCGGTGAGCAGGACCTGCTGACCGACGACAAAAAGACTGCCATGGCCAAGGCCATCGTGGAGGGCCAGAGCGCCGATGTGGACGCTGTGACCAGCTGCACGCTGGTGGCCTCCGTGGGCGCCATCCAGGAGTGCGTAGCCGACTGTATCGCACAGGCTACCGGCACTGAGGTGGAAAAGCCTGAGACGACCGAAGTGACCGGCCGTGTGCCCGGCTACTGCGGCCCCGGCGACTGGCTGGGCGAGGCTCCGGCCGACCCCGACAAGTATGAGGAGGCCGGTACCTATGATGTGGTCATCGTGGGCGGCGGCCATGCCGGCGTGGGCGCAGCCTTTGGCGCTGTGGACGAGGGCGCTACTGTGGCGGTCATTGAAAAGCAGCCCTGGGGCAACTTTGTGGACCTGGACGGCACCGGCACCAACATGGGCGGCTGGTACGGCGAGGACATCGGCCACGTCAACTCCAAGCTGCTGATCGAGCGCGGCTATGGCCCCTATGACACCGGTGCCATCACCTCCGAGTTCTGCAAGCGTGCCGCAGGCCGTGTGAACCCCGAGATCATCAAGAACTTCGTGCAGTATTCCGGCCAGATGTTCGACCGCTACGAGGAGATCTACGACTCCTATGAGGAAGAGCGCAAGGCCAACGACAGCGATGTGTATCTGGCCGATACCGCTGTCATCGTGCCCAAGGCCACCGGCGACGGCAAGACCGGCGACCAGTGGGTGGACGGCGAGCCCGCAGGCGGTGCCGGCCACTACGACATGAGCGATATGTTCCAGTACCCGCTGTGCAACACCCAGGCAGCTTACGGCCAGCACAAGGCCAGCTACCCCATCAGCTGCGGCGGCTACCTGACCTGGCCCTGCAATGCCCAGTTCTACGGCTATCAGGGCAACAATATCGAGTACATCCACAAGTACATCGTCAAGTATGTGCAGGAGACCCCCAACTGTGCCTGGGACTTTGAGCGCGAGGGCATCAAGCTCATCCAGGACGAGAGCGGCAAGGTCACCGGCGTGTACGCCAAGGGCGCAGACGACACCTACTACCGCTACAACTGCAACAAGGGCGTCATCCTGTGCGCAGGCGACTTCATCGGCAACCCCGAGATGTGCTGGGCGCTGCTGAACGAGGGCATGGAGTGGGCTGAGCGCAGCGGCGCGACCGCTGACAGCTGGGCCTCTGCAGGCACCCGCAACGGCCAGGGCCACAAGATGGCCTGCTGGGCAGGCGGCATGATCGAGCCCACCCCCCGTGGCTGGATGGCCATCGGCGGCGGCGCTTCCGGCCCCTGGGGCACCGCTCCCATGCTGATGCTGAACAGCCGCGGCAAGCGCTTCATGAACGAGGGCGCCATTGCGCAGATGCAGGCCACCTGCCTGCGTCAGCCCGCCGGTCTGGCCTGCTACGTCACCGACGCCAACTGGGCCAAGACCCTGAAGGCTGCTCCGCTGGACCACGGCGCACCCAACTTTGGCATGCAGGACTACTGGGATAAGATCGAGCAGGACATGAACAACACCGTGTCCGGCCAGGCCAACACCATCACCATTGCAAACCTGGCCGAGCGCACCCAGATGGCCGGTACCATCTACCGTGCCGACACTCTGGAGGAGCTGGCAGATCTGCTGGGCTACAAGGGCGCTGCCAAGCAGAACTTCCTGGACAGCATCGCACACTACAACGAGCTGTGCTATGCAGGCGTGGACAGCGACTACGGCAAGGATGCACCGTACATGGTGCCCATCGACACCGCTCCGTTCTTCGGCGGCACCAGCTCCACCGGCCACTCCTCCAACCCGATGATGGTCACCATGAGCGGCGTCATCACCGACGAGACCCAGAACGTCCTGAACAAGGACTGGGAGCCCATCGAGGGCCTGTATGTGGCTGGCAACTGCCTGGGCGGCCGTTACGGCTTTGGCTACAGCACTCCATTCGCCGGCAACTCGGTCGGTATGGCCATGACCCACGGCTGGACCGCAGGCCATCAGGTGGCTTCCGACAAGAAGTTCCTGGGTGAGCCCGTGGAGGCCATGGAGGCACCCGCAGGCGGCCCCGGCGGCCCCGGCGGTCCCCACTGATCTCTTCTGACGCGTTTCTTTTTTTTCTTCTCTGGGGAAGCCCCGTTACAGGGCTTCCCCTTTTGCATGAATGCGTGTATACTTTATAAAAAACGACAAGGAGCATCACCATGGCAAAACCGCTCGTGCTTGACCTGCACATCCCTTACTGCATCCGCCCGGAAAACTACCTCGCGCACTTCAACGCGGTGGGCTCCAATGCGGAAAAAAACGCCTATATGGACGCCCTCAAGCGGGAGGTGCTCTCCTATGAGGGAGAACTGGACGGTTACGAGATCCGGGCCGTGCACCTCAGCGGCGGCAGCGCCAGCGTGATGGCCCCGGACTTGCTGGGCGATGTGCTGCGCACGGTGCGCACCCATCTGCCGGTGGCGCAGGGGGCAGAGGTCAGCTACGACTCGCTGCCTGTCACCATCGGCACGCCGTCCCTCACGGGCATCGCGTCCGGCCACCCCAACCGCACCGAACTGATGATGCGCTCGGACAACGACGCCGAGCTGAAGGCGCTGGGCTGCACCCACAACGCGCAGCATATCCGCAACGCCATGCTGTTTCTGGCAAAGTTCCACCTGAACAATGTGGGCCTGACCCTGAACTACGGCATCCCGGGGCAGACGATGCAGAGCTGGCACAACAGCCTGCACGCGGCGGTCATCATGCAGGCCGGGCACATCACGGCAGAGCCGCTGGCCGTGACCGACGCCGAGGGCATGCCCAACGCGGCGGAGCGGTTCGAGATGTTCCGCTATGCCTGCGAGTACCTGCCGGAGAACGGCTACAAGATGTATGCTGCCGGGTGCTTTGCCCGCCCCGGCTACGAGTACCGCGCCCGTGCCATGGAGTGGAACGGGGATGACGTCATCGGCATGGGCGTCAACGGCGGTTCGGTGTACGACGGCTATGCCGTGCGCAACACCAACAATCTCAAGCTCTATATCAAGAATGCCGGTGACTTTGAAAAGCTCACGGCGCAGGCCGCGCAGCTGGACGAGAACGCGCTGATGCTGCGCTACCTGCGGGGCCGCATGAAGCTGAACGACGGCGTGGTGGAGCCGCTGTTCCGGGAGCGGTTCGGGCAGGAACTGCCGCAGGAATTTTCCACCCTGCTGGATAAGGCGGTGGAAAACGGCCTGGCCCAGCGCACGGCCGACGGCTGGATGCCTACCCTGGAAGGACTGTTCCGGGGCGAGGTACTGTAACACAAAAAGCGGGAGCTGTCCCATGGGAGAGACGGCTCCCGTTTTTTGTATGCCAAAAGTCCCCACGGCGTGCCGATTTGTGGTATACTGGTAGAAAACAGTGACCCGCGAAGGAGAAAAGAATGCAATACAAACTTCTGGTAAGTGATTTTGATAATACGCTGGTGCCCTTCGGGGAGCCGCGGCCCCGCCCGGCGGTGGTGAAAGCCGTGAAAAAACTGCAGGCCGCCGGGGTGAAATTTGCGCTGAGCACCGGCCGCGCCTATCCTTGCGTGCACAAGGAGCAGCTGGGCGGCATCCGGCCGGATTACATCGTTACCTGCAACGGTGCCTGTGTGACCGATGCCAAGGGCACCGTGGTGGCGGAACACCCCCTCACCAACGAGGAAATGTACGCGTTGGTGGATTTCTGCGAGGATTACAACTACCCACTGCAGTTCAATTTCCGGGATGCCTGCTATGTGTACTGTGAGTACGAGGCCCTGCGCAACAACTACGCAAAGATGGGCAGCAGCGGCCTGACCTGCGTGGACGGCGAGGACCAGGACCGGCACCTCATCGACATGCCGCATTCGGCGTTTGCCGCGGTGCCGCCGGAACATGTAGCAGACTTCATGGCAAAATACGGCCATCTGAACCTGAACTGGATGCAGGTGGGCGCGAAAAACGCCGACGGCTACTGCTTTTACGACATCGTGCGCGGCGGCATGGACAAGGGCGTGGGCCTGACCGACCTGTGTGCCCGGCTGGACCTGCCGCTGGAAGAGACGGTGGCGGCGGGAGACTCGGCCAACGACCTGAGTATGCTGCGCACGGCCGGCTTGGGCGTGTGCATGGACAATGGAACCGAGGATGCAAAGGCCGCTGCTGACCGGGTCATCGGTGATGTGCGGGAGGACGGCCTGGCGGCGCTGATCGAGGAACTCTGGTTTGATGGCCCGAAAGCAGAGCCCTCCGGCCGGGACCTGGGCTCGGCCTGGGCACAGATCGAAAGCGCAGGCGGCCAATGAGCTTTGCGCCGGTGTACAATGAGCATAGCCGGGCGCTGATCCTGGGCACCTGGCCCAGCCCCAAAAGCCGGGAGATGGCCTTTTATTACGGCCACCCGCAGAACCGCTTCTGGCCGATGATGGCCGCCCTGACCGGGGAGCCGGTGCCGAAGCGGGAGGACATCGAAGCAAAAAAGCAGATCATCCTGCGCCATGGGTTGGCCCTGTGGGACACGCTGGAAAGCTGCACCATCACCGGGGCGTCGGACGCCTCCATCCGGGACGTGGTGCCCAACGACATCGCCGCTCTGCTGCAGAAGGTGCCCATTGAGGCGGTGTTCTGCAACGGGGCCACGGCCTATCGCATTTATACAAAGTATCTGCAGCCGGTCACCGGTCTTGCGGCGGTCAAACTGCCCAGCACCAGCCCGGCCAATGCGGCCTGCCGCCCGGAGATGCTGCGGCAGGTGTGGGGCACGGCGCTGATAGACTGGATCACCAAATAATTGCCAAGCTGTAAATTCTTCATGAATCCGCTTGCGTTTTTCGCAAAGGGTTGTATTATGGGTACTACAAGGGGCACCTGCCCCGGAAAAGGAGAACGACCATGAGCAAGATCATCCGCACCCGGAAGCCCAGTGTCCTGCCGTACTATGCGGCGGCGCTGGTGTTCGTGGTGCTGTGCGCGGTGCTGCCGGTGTACCGGCTGTGGGCCCTTGCGGCGGCGCTGGTAGCCGCTGCGGCGGCATTCCTGGCGGCCAAAAAGGTCTGCCCGCCCCGTGTGGTAGAAACCGAGGTGCCCTTCCACACGGGTGTGGGGGACGTGGACGCCATGCTGGCAGACATCCAGCAGAAGCTGGACACTCTGCACAGCCTGAACGAATCCCTGCCCGACCCGCAGCTGTCCGCCGCCATGACCCGCATGGAAAAGGCCGGACGCTCCATTGTGGAAGTGGTGGAGGCCAACCCCGCCAAGGCAAAGCAAGTGCGCCGCTTTGCCAACTACTATCTGCCGGACGCCGTGAATGTGCTGCAGCAGTATGCGCAGCTGGCCCGGCAGGGGGTGCGCGGCGAGAACGCCGCCGCCATCCGTGCCGAGGTGGAGCACAATGCGTCCTCCATTGCCACGGCCTTTGAAAACCAGCTGGATGCACTGTACGCCGCAGAAAGCATGGACCTGTCGGCAGACCTGACCGTGCTGCAGAACATGCTCAAAGGGCAGGGACTGAGTAAATAAACGGATATACTGGAAAGGAAGGAATCTCCTATGGCAGACAACACGTTCAACTTTGACCTCGACGCACCCGCTGTGCCTACCCTGACGCTGGACCCGGCTCCGGCACAGGAGCAGGCCCAGCCCAAACAGCCGGAACCCGCCGCTGCCCCCGAGGCACAGGTCAAGCTCAGCCCGGAAGAGCAGGCCATGGTGGATCAGTTCGCGGAGAAGATCGACATCACCAACAGCCAACAGGTGCTGCAGTACGGCTCCGCCTGCCAGAAGAAGATCGGTGACTTCTCCGAAGCAGCTCTTTCCAAGGTGTCCACCAAGGACCTGGGCGAAGTGGGCAATATGATCACCGATCTGATCGGCGAGCTGAAGAGCTTTGACGCAGGCGAAGAGCAGCAGAAGGGCATTCTGGGCTTCTTCAAGAAAAAGGGCGACCAGCTCGACGCCCTCAAGACCAAGTACAACAAGGCCGAGACCAACGTGGAGAATATCCAGGGCATGCTGGAGGCCCATCAGGTGCAGCTGCTCAAGGACATCGCCATGCTGGACAAGATGTATGACCTGAACATGGCCTACTTCAAGGAGCTCAGCATGTACATTCTGGCCGGGAAAAAGAAGCTGGCCGAGGTGCGTGCAGGGGAGCTGCAGCAGGCCATGGACAAGGCCAAGGCCTCCGGCCTGCCGGAGGACGCCCAGGTGGCCCGCGACCTGGCCGACCAGTGCGAGCGCTTTGAAAAGAAGCTGTACGATCTGGAGCTTACCCGCAACATCAGCCTGCAGATGGGCCCCCAGATCCGCTTGCTGCAGAACAACAATACCATGATGGCCGAGAAGATCCAGTCCACCATCGTGAACACCATCCCCCTGTGGAAGAACCAGATGGTGCTGGCCCTGGGCCTGGCCCACAGCCAGCAGGCCATGCAGGCCGAGCGCGCCGTCACCGACATGACCAACGAGCTGCTCAAGAAGAACGCTGACGCCCTCAGGATGGGCACCATTGAGACGGCAAAAGAGTCTCAGCGCGGTGTGGTGGACATCGAGACCCTGCAGCAGACCAACAAGAGCCTGATCGAGACGCTGGACGAGCTGAACAAGATCCAGACCGAGGGCCGCGCAAAGCGCGCTGCCGCCGAGCAGGAACTGACCCGTATCGAGGACGAACTGAAATCCAAAATGATGGAGATCCGGAGCTGAAATGGCAAACGCAGATTTTAACCCCAAGCAGACCGGCACCCCCGGCGGCTTTGACGCGGGCAGCTACCGCGAAAAGGCCAGCCCGGAGCAGGCCGTGCAGCTGACCCCGCTGCAGCAGAAGCTGGCCGGGCTGGAAGCAAAACTGCCCGCCGCCCTCACCCGGCAGGCCGTGGCCCTGGCGTTGAGCATCGTGGTGATGCTGGCGGCCTTTGCAGGCTTTGGCAGTGCCAAGGTGCGCAGCAAATACAACACGGCCCGGCAGTGGTTCACGGTGGGCGTGTCTGCCGACAACGGCTACAACCTCAGCGAGGAACTGACCGCCCGGGCCAATACGGCGGCAAACGTCATCACCACCGCCGGCAATACGCTGGGGGCCGACAATGCGGAAGTACAGACCGCGCAGGCGGCGCTGGATGACTTTTCGGCCTGTCTGGACGCCGTGCAGTCTGGCGGAAAGAGTCAGGCGTTGACCTCCCTGAGCTACTACAACGGCAGTTCCATGCACGCGCTGTATCAGGCCAACGAGACGCTGGGCAAGGCCATCGACCAGCTCTATGCCAAATTGCAGGAGCAGGCCGCCGACCCCATGAAGATGGGCGCTGTGCAGGGCCAGTATGGCCAGTTCAACAGCGCAGGCACCATCATCGGCACATTGAAATACAACGAAGCAGTCTACAACTATCGGAACGAAGTCGGCGGGTTCCCGGCCAATGTGCTGGGCGGCCTTGCCGGCGTGAAGGAGGTTGAGCCCTTCGCATGAAAAACATTGCAAGAAAACTCAGCGCACTGCTGCTGGTGTTCGTGGTCAGCATGGCGGCCCTGTGCCCGGCCTTTGCGGCCACGGCCAGCCTGCCCTCGCTGCCCAGCGGCCAGTGTGTGGTGGACGATGCCAATGTCCTGAGCAGCAGCACCGTGCAGACCATCACCGACCTGAACGCCCAGCTGGAAAGCAGCTGCAGCGGGGCGCAGATCGGTGTGCTGACGGTGGATTACACCGGAAACCTGACCACCGAGGACTACGCCCTGCAGGCCTTCAACACCTGGGGCATCGGCTCGTCGTCGGAAAACAACGGTGTGCTGATCCTGCTGGTGATGGAGTCGCAGGAGTATGAGGACGGCGACTACTACCTGACCTACGGCGACGGTTTCCGCAACACCACGCTGGAAAGTCAGGCCAGTGCCCTTGCCCAGACCATGGAGGATGATTTCGTCCGGCAGGACTATGACGACGCCGTGACCACCTGCGCCCGGAACGTGGCGCAGACCATCGCGGACATCTACGGCGTGAGCCTTTCGGGCGGGAACACGAACAACGGCTCCTACAACGAGCCTGCTTATGATGACAACAGCAGTGGAGGAGGCTTTGGAGATATCGTGCTTGGCTTTATCACCATTCTGTTCACGGTCGTTCTGCTGCTCATCATCGTGTCGGTGGTCGTGTACACCTTCTCCGGCCCGCTGAGCGGCCTGTTCTGGTGCTTTGGCGGCCCCTGGCACAGAGGACCCCGTCCGCCGCGCGGACGCCGCAACCCGCCCCCGCCTCCGCCGGGCGGCCCCTATGGCGGCTTTGGCGGCCCCGGCCCGCGCAGCTCTCCGCCGCCGCACCGTACCCCGCCCCGCAGCACTCCGCCCCGCAGCGGCGGCTTCGGTGGTGGTTCCTTTGGCGGCGGCAGCTTCGGCGGCGGCAGCTTCGGCGGCATGGGCGGCGGCTCCAGCCATGGCGGCGGCGGCGGACGCGGCCGTTGATGCCAACAACATAACCGCATAAAAAACAAGGCAGAGAACTGCTGTGGACGAAACGTCTGCGGCAGTTCTCTTTTTATGTGCTTCTATCGTGAACGGAATTCATTTGACAAAACAATTTTGGTAACATATACTGGATGACATCACGGAAACGAAAAAGGGAAGGAATCGTCATGTTGACTCTGGATAAAATCTACCACGCCGCCTTTGTGCTCAAGGACGTTGCCCGCAAGACCGACCTCATCGAGGCCCCCAAGCTGTCCAAGGACTGCCAGCTCTACCTGAAAACCGAGAACCTGCAGGCCACCGGCAGCTTCAAGGTGCGCGGTGCTTACTATAAGATCAGCCAGCTTTCGCCCGAAGAAAGCGCCAAGGGCGTCATTGCCTGCTCGGCCGGCAACCATGCGCAGGGTGTGGCGCTGGCCGCCACCCGCCGTGGCATCAAGAGCATCGTCTGCATGCCGGACGGTGCCCCCATCATGAAGGTGGAAAATACCAAGAACCTGGGTGCAGAGGTCTGCCTTGTGCCCGGCACCTACGACGATGCCCACGACAAGGCCGTGGAGCTGCAGGAAGAGACCGGCATGACCTTTATCCACCCCTATGATGACGAGCAGGTCATTGCAGGCCAGGGCACCATCGGTCTGGAGATTCTGGATCAGCTGCCGGATCTGGATGCAGTCATCGTGCCGGTGGGCGGAGGCGGCCTGATCTCCGGCGTGGCCTTTGCCATCAAGAGCCTGCGGCCGGAGGTAAAGGTCTACGGCGTACAGGCCGAGGGTGCCCCCAGCATGTACCGCAGCCTCCACGAGCACAAGTACCAGACCCTGAAGGCTGCCTCCACCTTTGCCGATGGCATTCAGGTCAAGACTCCCGGCGAGCTGACCTACCAGCTCTGCGAGCAGTATGTGGACGACGTCGTGACGGTGAGCGAGGACGAGACCGCCGCCGCCATCCTCTCCCTGATGGAGAACCAGAAGCTGGTGGCCGAGGGTGCCGGTGCGGTGCCCGTGGCGGCTGCGCTGTTCCACAAGCTGCCCATCGAGGGCAAGAAGGTGGTGTGTGTCATCTCCGGCGGCAACATCGACGTGAACATCCTCAGCCGCGTGATCACCCGCGGCCTGGTCATGAGCGGCCGCAAGGCCAACCTGACCATTGCTCTGGAGGACAAGCCCGGCCAGCTCCAGCGTGTGGCCGAGATCGTCTCCCGCTGCGGCAGCAACGTGGTGTCGGTGCTGCACGACGGTTCCGACCCCAACATGCCCATCTCCAGCTGCTTCCTCAAGCTGACGCTGGAGACCCGCGACGCGGCCCAGATCGAACAGATCCGTGCCGAACTGACCAAAGAGGGCTTCCAGCTCGTGAGTGAGCGTGTGTGAGCCGTTTATTGCTATAGAAGGAGAATCCCTATGAAAGTCGTATCTACCGCCAACGCACCTGCCGCCATCGGCCCCTACAGCCAGGCGCTGGATCTGGGCAATATGGTATTCGTGTCCGGTCAGATCCCGGTAGACCCCGCCACCGGCAAGATGGCCGATACCGTGGAAGAGCAGGCTGCACAGAGCCTGGCAAACCTCAAGGCTATTCTGGCCGAGGCCGGCCTGACCATGGCCAATGTGGTCAAGACTGTGATCTTTCTGGCCGACATCAACGACTTTGTGGCTGTGAACGCAGAGTATGCCAAGGCCTTTGCAGAGCCGTTCCCGGCCCGCAGCTGCGTGCAGGTGGCAGCCATCCCCAAGGGTGCAAAGCTCGAGATCGAGTGCATCGCGGTGCGGGGCTGATCCCAAAAGTAACAGATAGACAAAAGA
>ENA-UOJH01002790-UOJH01002790.1-human-gut-metagenome-genome-assembly--contig:-C148-NODE-2790-length-10465-cov-3.990874_pt1 | contig 10465 bp, 10 predicted proteins | sample MGYA00242345_ERZ723892 | MGnify/ENA metagenome assembly ERZ723892 | reverse complement strand
CATTCCGTTTGCCCCGCATGGGTACCGGAGCCATATAGGGAGCGTCCGTCTCCACCACCATCCGGTCCAGGGGCGTGATGGCCGCCACCTCCGGGGCCCGCTTGGCATTTTTATAGGTGATGGGGCCGTCAAAGCCCAGATACCACCCCCGCTTCAGCAGCTCCGCCGCCATCTCCGGCGAGCCGGAAAAGCAGTGGAACACGCCGGTGACGGTGGGAAATTCCCTGATGATGGCAAGGCAGTCCCCGTGGGCTTCCCGATCATGGACGATCACCGGCAGATCCAGCTCCGCCGCCAGTGCCAGCTGCTTGCGGAATACCGTCTGCTGAAACGCTCTGGGCGGATTGTCCTCCCAGTAGTAGTCCAGTCCGATCTCCCCGATGGCTACCACCTTGGGCCGTTCCAAAAGCTGCCGCAGCTCCGTCAGGTCGCCGTCCTGAAAGCCGTCGCAGTCCTCCGGATGGACGCCCACGGCGGCGTACACATGCGGGTACCGTTCCGCCAGCTCTGCCGCCGCACGGGAGGAGGGCAGGTCGCATCCCGGGTCCAGCACCAGCCCCACGCCGACCCCCGGCATGGCGGAAAGGAGCGCATCCCGGTCGCTGTCAAAGCGGTCCGCGTCATAATGGGCATGGGTATCAAAAATCGGCATAATCCTCTACCTCGTTCGTTTTTTGCTCCAGTATACACGGAAAGCGGCCGTTTGAAAAGAAAAACCGTGGGAGGACCCACGGTTTTCCGAAGTTCATTCTGTTGGCTCCTTGGGCAGCGTCACCGTGATCACGGTTCCCTTCCCCGGCTGGCTTTCCAGCCGGAGGGTACCGTGGTGATACGCTACGGCGTGTTTCACGATGGACAGCCCCAGCCCCGTGCCGCCAATGGCCCGGGAATGGCTCTTATCCACCCGGTAAAACCGCTCAAAGACCCGGCTCTGATCCCCCTCCGGGATGCCGATGCCGGTATCCCGAACCAAGAGGGTCACGTCCCGCTCCGTCTCCGCCACCTCTACGGTGACGCTTCCGCCGGGGACGTTGTACTTCACGGCGTTCTCGCAGAGGTTCCGGGCGATCTCGTACAGCAGCCGCCGAACGCCGAAAACCGTTCCGGCGGTGCCGGTCACGGAAATGTGCACCGCTTGTGCCGCCGCCTGTGCTGTCAGAGAGCGGGCCGCCTCCTGCGCCAACTCCAAAACGGATACCTGCTCATGGGGCAACGCACCGCCCTCGTCCAACTGGGACAGGCGGAGAATATCGTTGATCAGCGATACCAGCCGGTCCGCCTCCTGATGGATGCGGCTCAGGAACCGGGGCTGATCCTCCGGCTTCACCAGACCGTTTTCCAGCAATTCCGCGCTGCCAATAATGGACTGCAAGGGCGTTTTCAGTTCGTGAGACACGTTGGCGGTGAACTCCCGCCGCATCCGCTCGGCTTCCGCCTGCTCCGTCACATCAAAGGCCAGCAAAACCGTACCCAGCACCTTGCCGTTGGATTCGATACGGCTGAAATCAAGCTGGTATTCCCGGCCTCGCCGCTCTGCCCGCAGCTGACTGTGCCCGGTCTCGGCGGCGTCATGGATGGCGGCGGTCAGGTCCGGATGGCGATCCACTGTCAAGAAATCCTGTCCTACGCAGGTACCGTCCGCATGAAACAGTGCTTGGGCCGCCGGATTGATGCTGAGGATGCGCCCGCTGTGGTCCAGCAGCACCAGACCTTCCCGCATACTGCCGGTGATCTGTTCAAATTCGTCCTGCCGCTGCCGGAGGTCTCTGGTCCGATGGCGGATCTCCTGCTGCTGGGCGTAGACCCGCCCCAACAGCGGAGACAGCTCCTCATAGGCGTTGTTGTCCAGCGGGTGCTCCAGATCCAGCCGGTTCAGCGGCTCCACCACCCGTCTGGCCGCCCGGCTCGCCAAGAGTGCGGAAAGTCCCACCGCCAACAGCGCCACCACGATGACGGCGTGAAGCATCCCAAGAACCAGCATCCATACCGTTTTCTGACTGCCGGAAATGCGGAGCACAGAGCCGTCCGTCAGGCGCACCGCCTGATAGAGCATCTTTTCCGTCAGCGTCTCGGAATAGCGGGCGCTGCTGCCGCTGCCGCCGGTGAGCGCCTCTCGGATCTCCTCCCGCTGGCCATGATTTTCCATGGGCTGCGTATCCGTTCGGGTGTCATACAGCACTGCGCCGTCCGATGCCACCCAGGTCAGCCGCTCCGCCGTGTCCCGGACGCGGGCCAGATAGTCCGCGCCGTCCGCTTCCACCGCCGCCGCAGCCAGTGTCAGTTCTGTCTGAAGCTGCTGTTCCCGCACCGTGCCGAAATAGGTGTAAAGGCAGCCGGTGATCACCAGCAGCGATGCCAGCAGCACCGTCAGTGACGCTGCCAGTGTCGAACGAAAGATCTTCCCGGTCATAGGCCGGTCTCCATGCGGTAGCCCACGTTCCGAACGGTCTCGATCAGCTTGCCGTAGGCCCCTAACTTCTGCCGCAGGGTGCGGATGTGCATATCCAGTGTGCGGCTGTCATCCATGTACTCCATATTCCACACCTGTGTGAATAGCTGTTCTCTGGTGAATGCCATTCCCGGATGGGACAGAAACAGCCGCAAAAGCTCAAACTCCTTATAAGTGAGCTGGAGCCGCTGGCCGTCCGCCGTCACGGTGCGGCAGTCCAGGTCCATAGAAAGGCCCCCGGCAGAGAGCACATGGCCCGTGTCAGCGGGATGACACCGCCGCAGCACCGCCTTCACCCGGGACACCATCTCCATGACGCCGAAGGGCTTCACCAGATAGTCGTCTGCCCCTAAGTCCAGACTTTGAATTTTGTCGTATTCCGCGCCCTTGGCCGTGGCCATAATGATGGGGATGTCCCGCAAGGCCGGCGCGGCCTTCATCTTTTTCAGCAGAGACACACCGTCCTCCCCCGGCAGCATCACATCCAGCAGGACCAGCTCCGGCGTTTCCGTCTGCAGCGCCTCCCAGAAGGATGCTCCATCGTCAAAGCCTCTGGCCTCAAAGCCGGTGGATGTCAGGGCGTACAGCTCAATATCCCGGATACTGGCGTCGTCCTCCACGCACCAGATCATAGCAATCTCCTTATGTCAGTGTGATTTCGTCCTTGTGGGTCCCGGTCACGGAGTAAATGACCCACTCGGCAATGTTCGTGGCGTGATCGCCGATACGCTCGTAGTACTTGGCGATCATCAGCAGGTCCAGGGCGTATTCGCCGTCTGCCGGGTCTGCCGCGATCTTTCCGATCAGGCTCTGCTTGACCCGGGCAAACTGCTCGTCCACAACATCATCCGCCGCGATGACCTTTTTCGCCAACATTATATCACATTTCACATAGGCGTCCACACTTTCCGTCACCATTTGTATGACAGCCTTTGCCATTTCCTTCAAAAGGGCGTCGTTTTCCGCCTGCCTCCCGTCTAAAAAGGCTACGATCTCTGCGATGTCCTCCGCCTGATCGCCGATGCGTTCCATGTCGGTGATCATCTTCAATGCGGCGGAGATCTGCCGCAGATCCCGGGCCACCGGCTGCTGCCGCAAAAGCAGCTTCAGGCAGAGGTTTTCGATCTCCCGCTCCTTGTGGTCGATCTCGCTGTCCAGAGGAGCTACCTTGGCGGCCAGCGCCGTGTCCCCCTCCGTCAGCGCCTGAGAGGACAGGGCGATGACCTCCTCGCACAGCGCCCCCATCTCGATCATCTCGTGGTTGAGCTGCAAAAGCTGTTCGTCGAATTTGCTGCGCATCTTACCCAAACCTCCCGGTGATGTAATCCTCCGTCCGTTTGTCGGCGGGGGTGGAAAACAGCTGCTCTGTCTTGCCGAACTCCACCAGCTCCCCCAGCAGGAAAAAGGCGGTGTTGTCGGAAATACGGGCGGCCTGCTGCATATTGTGGGTCACCATGACCACGGTGTACCGGCTTTTCAGCTCCGCCGCCAGATCCTCGATCTTGGAGGTGGAGATGGGGTCCAGAGCGCTGGTGGATTCGTCCATCAGCAGCACCTCCGGCTCCACGGCCAGGGCCCGGGCGATGCACAGCCGCTGCTGCTGACCGCCGGAAAGCCCCAAGGCGCTTTTCTTCAGCCGGTCCTTTACCTCGTCCCAGATGGCGGCGGAACGCAGAGAGTTCTCCACGATCTCGTCCAGCTTCACCCGGTTTCGGATGCCGTGGGTCCGGGGGCCGTAGGCCACGTTATCGTAAATGCTCATCGGGAAAGGGTTGGCCTTCTGAAACACCATGCCGATCTGCTTGCGGAGCCATGTGGGGTCCACAGAGCTGCCGTAGAGGTCCTGTCCGTGGAAATCCACCTCGCCGCTGAGCTTCACACCCGGGATCAGGTCATTCATCCGGTTCAGCGTCCGCAGAAAGGTAGATTTGCCGCAGCCGGAGGGCCCGATGAAGGCGGTGATTTCGTGCTCAGGAATGGCGATGGATACATCGTGAAGGGCATGGTTGGGGCCATACCAGAGATTCAGTTTTTTTGCTTCCAAAATTGGTTCCATAGGGTCTCCTCAATTCTTTTTCAGCTTCCGCCCCAGAAACACGGCGGAGAGGTTGATGAGCAGGGTCAACAGCATCAGAATGGTGGCGATGGAGAAGGCCACCGCCGTCTCGCCCCGTTCGTTGGCGTAGACATACAAAGCCACCGTCAGCGTGGCGGAGGAGGAATGAAGGGCCGTGAAAAAATCGTTGAGCACCAAACCGAACCCGGCGGTGTACAGCAGTGCCGCACTTTCCCCCACGATGCGGCCGACGGCCAAAATGCAGCCGGTGACGATGCCGTCGATGGCGTTGGGCAGCACCACGGTACGGACCATGCGCCACTTTCCGGCTCCCAGCCCCAATGCTCCCTCCCGGTAGGACTGGGGCACGGTTTTCAGGCTCTCCTGGGTAGTGCGGAGAATGGTGGGCAGGATCATCACCACCAGAGTCAGTCCGCCCGCCAGCACACCTGCCTGCAAATTCATTTTCTGCACGAAAAACAGCATACCGACAAGGCCGAAGATAATGGATGGGATTCCCGTCAGGGTCTCGGCAGCGAACTCAATGAGGCTCACCAGCCGCCGGTTTTCCGCGTACTCCGTCAGATAGATGGCGGCCCCCACGCCCAAGGGCAGAACGATGACCATGGCCATCAAAATGATATACAGAGTGTTGAGAATGTTCGGTAAAATACCAATCGTATTCTTAATATAGCTGGTCTGGCCGGACAGCAGCTCCCAAGTCAGCCCCGGGATCCCCCGGCAGAAAATGTAGCCGATCAAAAATACCAGCAGTGCGCAGGTCAGTCCGGCGCACAGCCACACCAGCGCACGCATCCCCCGGTTGTAGACCCGGCGGAGAAGGGATAAGGTTTGTCCGTTCATGTCAGCCCTCCTTCCGGTTCTTGACGCACACGTTCAGAAACACATTGATGAGCATGATAAAGAGGAACAGCACCAGGCCGATGGAAAACAGCGCCTGCTGATACAGGCTTCCTACACTGGCGTAGGCCATGCCGGAGATAATGCCGGTGGTGAGAAAGCGCACCGGCGTAAACAGCCCCGGCATATTGGACACGTTGCCCGCCACCAGAATGATGGCCATCGCCTCACCGATGGCCCGGCCCACGCCCAGCACCACCGCCGCCGCGATGCCGCTGCGGGCGGCATGAAGGCTCACCCGGAAATAGGTCTCCATCTCCGCCGCGCCCAAGGCGAGACTGGCCTCCTCGTACTCCTTTGGAACGGCCCGGAGCGCCGTATCCGACACGTTGATGATGGAGGGCAGGATCATAATGGCCAGCACGATCATGGCGGCCAGCAGGCAGGCGCCGGAGCTGAGGTGGAACAGGTTCCGGATGGCCGGCACCAGCACGATCATGCCCACCAGACCGTACACCACCGACGGGATGCCCGCCAGCAGCTGTACCGCCGTGCGGATCACCGCCGCCAGCTTCGGCGGGGCCACCTTCGCCAGAAATACAGCAGTCAGCAGTCCCACAGGAACGCCGATGACGATGGCCCCGGCAGTGCCGTAAACAGAGGTCAGAATAAAGGGCAGAATTCCGTACTGTGCGCCGGTGGTGGTGTTGGTGGGATCCCAGACCTTGCCCAGCAGAAATTGAAACAGGCCAATCTGCCGAATGGCGGGCAGGCCGGAGAGAATGAGATAGATGCTGATGAGCAGCACAAAGGCCACCGCCACGATGCCGCACAGCAAAAAAATCAAATGGATGATCTGCTCCACGGTTTTGCGGGCACGGTAGCTGCTCCGCTCCGGTGTATGCGGGGGATTTGTAATGCTTTCCACCGCGTTGACGGCGGTCAGAATTGCGTCAGAGTCCATGTCTGGCTCCTTTCTCGGTTTTACAGGAAGCGCCTCCACCTACGGTGATAGATGGAGGCGGGCTTGTCATGCTGTGGGAAGGAAGGGTGTGGGAGGAACCCTGTGGGGGTCCTCCCCACTTCTTTGATCGAACAGATCTTAGGCGATGTACGAGATCCGCGCCGGTTGCTCCCTTATTTCGCGACAGGCACCGCACCGGCAGCCTTGATCAGCTGGCTGGCAGCGGAAGAGGTAGCGTAGTCGAAGAATGCCTGGGCTGCGGGAGACAGGGTCTCGCCGGTCTTGGTCACCAGCACGAAGGGCCGCTGAATGGCGTAGCTGCCGTTCAGAACAGTTTCCTCCGTGCAGGCCACGCCGCCTACGGTGACGGCCTTGACGGTGTTCTTACCCTCTACAGCGGAGAGGGATGCGTAACCGATGGCGTTGGGGTTGCCGGCAACCGCCTCGATGACGCCGCCAGTGGAGGTCAGCTCCTGATCCAGCTTGCAGGCGTCCTTGGTGCCGGTGATGGACTCGAAGCCGTCCCGGGTGCCGCTGCCCGCCTCACGGCCGATGCAGGAGATGGTACCGGCATCGCCGCCCACCTCGCTCCAGTCGGTGATCTCACCGGTGAAGATCTTGCCGATCTGCTCCACCGTCAGATTCTCCACCTTGCTGTCAGCATTGACGATGACGGCGATGCCGTCCAGCGCCACGACGGTCTCGGTCAGACCGCCGGCCTTCTCCTCGTCCTTCAGGGCGCGGGAGGCAAGGCCGATGTCGGCGCTGCCGTTGCTGGCAGCCTCAATGCCTGCGCCGGAGCCGGTGGGATCATAGGTGACGGTGACGCCGCTGTTGTCGGCCATGAACTGCTCACTCAGAGCGCCGATGACCTTTTCCATAGAGGTGGAGCCGTTGGTGGACACACTGCCGGAGAGGGCGGCCTCAGCCGGAGTCTCCGTCTGCGCGCTGCTGTCGGTGTTCGTGTCAGCAGGCGTTTCCGTCTTGGATCCGCAGCCGGTAAGGGCCGCCAGGCTCAAGGCCAGGGTCAAAATCAATGCAAGTGTCTTTTTCATGTTTGTCTTCCTCTTTTATTTGTATTTGATATTTGGGTTTTCCCCTTTTCACATTGTCAGTGTACCGGCTGTATGTAAAGGACAAAAGACAAACCATGTAAAATCCATGTCAAATCATTCCGCAAATCACTTCTCTGCCGAAAAAAAGCAGAGAAAAAGCGTCTTTCCGCAGTGCGGAAAGACGCTTTTTGAAGCACAAACAGTCGATTCGGTTATCGCTGACCCTTGTCGTAGGGAATACCCTCCGCCTTGGGCGCGCGGGAATTCTTGGAGGTAAAGGCCAGCACGATCAGGGAGATGATGTAGGGCAGCATATTGTAAACGGAACTGGGAAGGTTCATGACCTTCAGGAAGGCAAAGCCGGTGTAGACGTTGCCCAAGGCCCGGAAGAAGCCGAACAGCAGCGCTGCCAGCGCGATGCGCTGGGGCTTCCACTGGCCGAAGATCATCACCGCCAGAGACAGGAAGCCGAAGCCAGCCACGCCGTACTCAAACCGCCACTCGGACACACCGGCGGTGATGAACACGATGCCGCCCAAGCCGCCCAAGAAACCGGAGATCAGCACACCGGCCCAGCGCATTTTATAGACGTTGATACCCACGCTGTCCGCCGCCTGAGGATGCTCGCCGCAGGCCATGAGCCGCAGGCCGAACCGTGTCTTGTACAGCAGCACATAGGAGGCTACCAGCAAAAGCGCCGTAATGAGCATGAACCAGCTGAACTCAAAGGAGCCGATGTTCACGGTAAATGCCTTTTTGGCACCGGCGTACTGAATGATGGAGGACACGTCATCGGGATTGGCCGCAGTGTTGATGGCCTTGACAATGACGGTGGCCCCAGCGGTGCCCAGCAGGTTCAAAGCTGTGCCTACCAACGTCTGATCTGCCTTGAAGTTGATACAGGCCACAGCCAGCAGGCAGGAATACACCATGCCCACCGCGGCGGAAACCAGCACCACTGCCAGGATCGTCACAAAATGAGAGCTGTTCTCTCCCAGATAGCGCATCGTCAGGGCACCGCCCAGAGCGCCCATGATCATGATGCCCTCCAGACCCAGATTGATCACGCCGGAGTGCTCGGAGAAGCAGCCGCCCAGAGCCACCAGGATCAGCACGGAGGCAAAGATCAGGGTATATTGCAGCAGCAAACTCATGCCTGATCGCCTCCTTTCCCGTTGGCCGCATCTTGTTCCGCGGCAGCCTTGGCCTTCAGAGCCGCCTTTTCCTCCCGTTTGGCAATGGAGCTGTTCATCACATGCTTCATGAACAGCACAAAGCCGCAGAGATAAATGATGATGGAAGAGATCAGATCGGAGATCTGCGCGCAATACAGGGACTTATCCACATACGCGCCGCCGGCGGTGATGTGCTGGATGAAGAAGGACGCCAGCATCGTGCCCAGAGGATTCAGTCCCCCTAAGAAGGCGGCGGCAATGCCGTTGAAGCCCATGGCGGGAACGGAGGAGGTAGAGCACTGCCACTGCTCGTAGCCGGTGAGGTACAGCAGCGCCGCACCCATGCCGGCCAGCGCACCGGAGATCACCAGGCTCAGGATCACGTTCCGCTTTTCCGCCATGCCGCAGTATTTAGCGGCGTTGCGGTTGAAGCCGGTAGCCTTCAGCTCATAGCCAAATCTGGTCTGATCCAGTACGCTCCAGATCAGAATCGCCATCACAATGGACAGGGGGATGGCCAGACCCACATACTGATTCTTGTTGAACAGCGCCCCCAGCCCCAGAGAGGGCAGCACAGCAGAGGGGTTGTTGTTGGCCAGCACGATGGTGTAGGGGCTGGCGGCCTCTTTCACCGTGGTCAGCAGCATATTGGTCAGGTAGAGGACGATCCAGTTCAGCATGATGCCGGAGATGACCTCGTTGACGTTGCAATAGGACTTCAGCACACCGGAGATGGCCCCCAGCACTGCGCCGCCGGCCATAGCCACCAGCAGGCAGGGCAGCCAGCTCCAGCCCAAGCCCAGCGCCGCGTACAGGCTCAGTGCCACGCCGAAGCAGTACTGGCCCGCAGCTCCGATGTTGAACAGGCCCACCTTATAGGCAAACAGGATGGACAGCGAGCACATCAGCAGCGGTGCGGTCTTGACCAGCGTGTTGCCCAGATATTTCAACTGGGAGGATGTCTTTTTATAGGTCAGGAAGTTTTTGACCACAGTAAGGATCGCCTCGCCGGCGCCAGCGGGATTGATGACCAGCAGCACGAGATAGCCGAGGAACAGACCCAGCACGATGCACAAAAGAGAGGCCAGCAGCGATTGGAAGCCGTTGCTCTTGAAAATATTCTTTTTCATGCCTTCACCTCGTCTCTCTTGGCGCCGGCCATGTAGAGGCCCAGCTCCTCCTGGGTGGTGGTTTTCGGGTCCAGCTCGCCCACGATCTCACCCTCGTACATCACAAGGATGCGGTCGGGTACGTCCATGACCTCGTCCAGCTCCAGACTCACCAGCAGCACCGCCTTGCCCTCGTCCCGCTGGGCGACCAGCTGACGGTGGATGTACTCAATGGCGCCAACGTCCAGACCGCGGGTGGGCTGGACTGCCACCAGCAGTTCCGGATCCTTGTCGATCTCCCGGGCCACGATGGCCTTCTGCGGGTTGCCGCCAGACATGGAGCGGGCAATGGTAACAGGGCCCTGACCGGAGCGCACGTCATACTGCTCGATCAGCCGCTCCGCGTAGCCGCGGATGTTCTTCCGCCGCAGGAAACCCGCCTTGTCGGTGAATTCCGGCTCAAAGTACCGCTGGAGTATCATGTTGTCCTCCAGAGAATAGTCCAGCACCAGACCGTGCTTATGCCGGTCCTCAGGGATGTGGCTCATGCCCATGGTGCTCCGCTTGCGGATGGAGGTGTGGGTGATGTCCTGCCCGCAGAGGAAAAGCTCGCCGGACACCAGCGGTTCCAGACCGGTCAGGCCATAGACCAATTCCGTCTGGCCGTTGCCGTCGATACCCGCAATGCAGACGATCTCGCCCCGCCGTACCTGGAAGGACACATTCTTCACAGCGTTGTTCTTATGGACCTTGGAGGCCATGGTCATATTCTTGACCTCCAGCACCACGTCTCCCG
>ENA-UOJH01002766-UOJH01002766.1-human-gut-metagenome-genome-assembly--contig:-C148-NODE-2766-length-10543-cov-8.589912_pt1 | contig 10543 bp, 8 predicted proteins | sample MGYA00242345_ERZ723892 | MGnify/ENA metagenome assembly ERZ723892 | reverse complement strand
GTTCCGGCTGCACAGGGGTGGGGTCCGGAGTAGGTTCCGGAGTAGGTTTCGATTCCAGTTTGGGCAGCACCTCATCGTGCACGGCCTTGCAGCCGGGCACACTGCACTTATAGTAAACGTGGCCCTCATGCTCCAGCGTGGGCTCTACCCGCTCCTTCGTGTCGTCCACCTTCCATGCATGGTTGGTGTCGGTGGCAAGCTCACTGGTGTAGCCGTTGTCTTTCAGCCACTTGGCATTGTGCAGGGTGTCGTACCGTTCGCCGCCGATGATTTTATGCAGATCATACCAGTTATTATAGATTGTTTCGATTTTTTCGCCTTTCTTTTTCGTGGTAGAATTTCGGAACAGGTTCAGAACGACAGAACCGTCTTCGCCAAATTTGGAGCTTCCGTCTGCATTGTACTGGATCTGTTCGTCATCTTTTTTAAGAGTATATCCTTTTCCGATGGTTGCCGCATTGCTGCCGGTGGTATAAGCGTTGATGACAGTATTGCCAGTGCTTGCGTTGATGTTAAGAACAAGATCCGCGTTTGTGTTTCGACCACCGGCACTTTGATTGCCAATAGCAGGAACATCAGAAGTGTAATGGTCGTCCCCTCGATTGATGACATTCAGGGTGCCGCCCAGGATATTGATGGTGGTGGTAAAAGGATAGCTGACACCATCAGGGAGAATAACGTAACCCAGAGAACCGATTGCAGGATGGGAACCGGAACCAACTGCGGTAACATTTGCCTTGTCACAGATGGTAATGTTCGTGTTGAGGTTTTTATAGTTATCAGGATTGTCGCTGGGGTAAAGCCGTCCGCCGCTGCCAATTGCGACGCTATCATTGTGGGCCTCTGCTGCAACGGTGGCATCCCCTGAAATTGTGATATCACCACCGGCGTTTCGTCCGCCGCCAATGCCTGCACCATATTCGGACCAGGCTATAACATTTGCGTGGTCGGTAATGGTAACTTTACCATAACCCTTTGTGTAGTTGCCTCCGTCACCACCGACGCCGATGCCAGCACCGGCGTCGCCGCTTGCAATTACAGTGGCATCTCCTTTGATGGTAATGTCTGTACCATCAGAACTGCCACCGCCGCCAATGCCGGCAGCACGCCTCCCGCTGACCGCTGTGATTTTGCCGCCAGTGACTGTGATATGAGAGGTGTCCTGGCATTCTCCACCACCAATACCGGCACCGTATTCTCCACCCTTTGCAAGGAGACTGCCCTTGCTGCCGTCCGCAGCTTTGTTGTCGTCTTTAATGGTAAGTGTACCCGTTCCGTCACTGTCGTTTTTCTCAAGACCGGCGTGCTTTTCACCACCCTTCAGGATGTTGTCTCCGTCCAGTTCAATTTCCGTGTCGCCTTTGCCCTTTACCGTGAGAGCCGCTTTGTGGTTTTCATAGCCATCATTACTGCGGTCAATATTCACATTGTCCAGCACAAACGAAAAAACCTGCTCGGCCTTCTTGGCAAAGTTGTTGACAATGGTGATGACATTATCGGTCGGCTCTGCGGAGGTGCTGGTGCTGCTGTTGTCAGCCTGTGCTGCGGGGGCAGAGGGAACGGTCGGCTCATCTTCCTCCTCCTGCTGCTCTTCCTTCTCCTGCTTTTCCTCCTCCTGCTCTGCGGAAGGCTCCTGTGTGGGCTTGGGAGCTTCTGCCTTTGCCTTGACAGGCTCCGGGGTCACGTTCTCTTCGGTTTTCTCTTCGGTGAGCTCCTGCTGCGGGGTGTCCTCTTTGCGCTCCTCGGTGGGTGTGGTTACCGGCTTCGGTGCAGTGTCCCCGGCGGTATTCTCACTCTTGGGCGCTTCCGTCTCGTTCACTGCGGGGGCGTTGCTCCCGTCTGCTTCCTGCGTGGCGGGGGAAGCATCGGCTTTGGTGCGGTCGTCATCCTTTCCGCCGCGGGTTCCGCCCCGGATGACGACGCTGTCAAGGCCGTCTTTGTAGGTCACGCCGCCTTGTTCGACGGTGACTACACCGGCATCGCTGACCTTAACATCCACACTGCCCTCATTGATGTAGTAGGTGGCCGCGAATGCGGGGGCCGCAATGGATGTCACAATGGACAACATCGCTGCTGTAGAAAGCACCCGCAATGCAAGATTCTTCGCTCTCATAAACAGTCCTCCCAAAAATTACACGGTGTCGATCCATGACAGAAAATGTCATAAAAAAATCGCAGCTTCAATATAGTTCGGGGGGGAGGTCAAGAGAAAAATTGTGATTTTGTGCAGAGTGGCGAACAATTTTGTCAAAAATAACAAGAAAAATTTTCAGAAAACGAGACCGTTCTCGCAAAAACCGGGAGCGTTACCGGAACCGGTACCAGATATACGGAACAGAACAGGGCGGCGGCACGGGAGAGGAAAAGGCACTGCACCGGCACAGAAAAGTGTGCGCAGAGCATCCCGGAATGCCCAAACCCATGGATTCTTTTCCGGTTTTATGCTATTATAAAAAGTAAGAGCAAGGAGAGAGCGCTCTCAGGGATAAGAGAAAACGTAACGTTGCAATAGAAGGAGAAGAGGATTATGGGAAAATATTTTGGCACCGACGGCTTCCGTGGCGAGGCCGGTGTGAATCTGACCGCCGACCACGCCTACAAGGTAGGCCGTTTTCTGGGCTGGTATTATAATGCACTGCGGGAGCGCAGCGGCAACAACGAGCCTGCCCGCATCGTCATTGGCAAGGATACCCGCCGCTCCAGCTATATGTTCGAGTACAGCCTGGTGGCAGGCCTGACCGCTTCCGGCGCAGATGCCTACCTGCTCCACGTCACCACCACCCCCAGCGTGGCCTATATTGCCCGCGTGGATGATTTTGACTGCGGAATTATGATCTCCGCCAGCCATAACCCGTTCTACGACAACGGCATCAAGCTCATCGACTGCTACGGCGAAAAGATGCCCGAGGAGACCCTGCTGCTGGTGGAGGACTACATCGACGGCAAGCTCCATGTTTTCGATCAGGACTGGCCGGAGCTGCCCTTTGCCCACCGGGAGCATATCGGCTGCACCGTGGACTATGTGGCGGGCCGCAACCGCTACATGGGTTACCTGATCAGCCTGGGCATCTACTCCTTCAAGGGCATCAAGGTGGGTCTGGACTGCGCCAACGGTGCCAGCTGGAACATTGCCAAGAGCGTGTTCGATGCGCTGGGCGCAGACACCTATGTCATCAACAACCAGCCCAACGGCCTGAACATCAACCTGAACGCAGGTTCCACCCATATCGAGGGCCTGCAGAAGTTTGTGGTGGAAAAGGGTCTGGACGTGGGCTTTGCCTATGACGGCGATGCAGACCGCTGCCTCTGCGTGGACGAAAAGGGCAATGTGATCACCGGTGACCACATCCTGTACATCTATGGCTGCTACATGAAGGAGCGCGGCAAACTGCTGACCAATACCGTCGTTACCACGGTTATGTCCAACTTTGGCCTGTACAAGGCCTTTGACGAGCAGGGCATCGGCTACGCCAAGACTGCCGTGGGCGACAAGTATGTCTACGAGTATATGGCCAAGAACGGCTGCCGCATTGGCGGTGAGCAGAGCGGCCACATCATCTTCTCTAAGTACGCCAGCACCGGTGACGGCATCCTGACCAGCCTGAAGATGATGGAGGTCATGCTGGCCAAGAAGAAGCCTCTGAGCGCGCTGGCCGCCCCGCTGAAGATCTACCCGCAGGTGCTGGAAAATGTCCGTGTGACCGATAAGAAGGCCGCGCAGGATGATGCCGCTGTGCAGGTCGCTGTCAAGGCGGTGGCCGAGGCACTGGGCGATACCGGCCGCATTCTGGTGCGCGAGTCTGGTACGGAGCCTCTGGTGCGCGTGATGGTAGAGGCCCCTGACCACGACACCTGCCAGAAGTACGTTTCTCAGGTGGTGGATGTCATCAAGGCACAGGGCTACAGCGTCTGACGCTGAGCCGGAAAGAGAGCGCAGGATGAAGAAGTTCAAACGGATGCTGGCGGGGCTGGCCTGTGTGCTGGCGGTCTGCCTGTGTACCCCCACCGCTTTTGCGGCAAAGGTCATCGTCTATTTTGATGCCAACGGCGGTATCTGTACCTCTGCTGCGGAGCGCACCAATGCCGACGGCCAGCTGACGAGCCTGCCCACCGCCACCATGGAGGGCTATACCTTCGATGGCTGGTACACCACCGGTACGGATGATGTTACCGGTTTTCCCATTGATGTGCAGGTCAAAACCAACGATACGGCGTTTGGTGCGGATACCACCGTCTATGCCCACTGGTCGGCCAATGGCGGCAGTGCGGAAGTGGTGGAGGAGAAAGAGGTAGACCCGGACACCCTTCTTACAACGATGGGGCTGGCGGCCGGAAGCGTCGTTCTGGTGCTGCTGGCAAGCCTGGCACTTTGAGAGGAGCGGACATGCAGCAGAACTTAAAATTTCCGGCGCAGTGCACCGTCATTCCCGCTGAGGAGCTGGAGCAGGTCTCCGGCGGCGCTCCTGCCTGGGTGGGAGCGCTGAAGGATCAGATCCGCCCCTACTGGCAGAAGGCAAAGCCCTATCTGGCCTTTGGCATCGAGTGCGGCAAGGCCTTTGTGCAGGTCATTGCGGCGGCATACAGCATCTACATCTATGGCCGGATCATTCAGGACTCCATGCACGGCATCAAGGACAGCCTGAACTGGTTCAAGGGCCTGAACTGAAAATATCGGGATATGAAACGTCCCCCTGCGCCGTTCGTGGTTTGAACGGTGCAGGGGGACGTTTGTTTGTATCGCTGTCAGGCAGGTTTCTTATCTGCAAGTGCTTTTACTTCGTCGAGAGAAAGCTCTGTACACTCAGCAATCGTTTCCAGATTCAGCTGCCCCAAAGCCAGCATCTTCTTTGCTGTCCGTACAGCCTTTTGATACTCGGCATCTCTTGCGGATTCTCGCGCAACCTCTTCAAATGCTCTGCACATCTGTGATCTCCCTCCTTCGGTTTCTTTCAGATAGCGTACCTCTTTGGCAAGAAGCGGGTTCAACATTTTGTTCGGGTCGGTACAGTTCATGTCATGCATCAAACGTCCAACGGGATGCTCCAAATCACGGAATGCGCCATTCACATAAATGATATGAGCTCCATCACCGAACGCGGTGTGTTGCAGCTCTGTGACGGTTCTCTCTACATGATATAACGGCAGGCCTGCACCATATTTGTCATGCTCAGTGATGAAGATGACATAGGTGTCCACCAATGCGTCAAAATCTTCACCTTTTTCCAGTAACGTCCGGTCGATGACACTGCTGTGGAAGCGCGCCCGGCGGACGCTGGCACCCTTGTCTGCCCGCTGGACCTCGATGTCCAGTACGCGGCCCTCGGTATCTACAGCCCGGATGTCCAATTTGATGGAGCGCTTGGTTGCGCTTTTGTATTCCACCTGAGCCTCGGTGCACTGAACCTTGATGTCGTTGCGCTCAAGAATCGTGCGCAGGATATATTCCACAGGCTCGATTTTTTCATCCAATGCTTCTGAAAAGAAATCATCGTCCATCAGCCGCAGTCCCTTCAGGAGCTCGAGATAATGCTGATACTGGTCCTTCATGGCAGGATACCTCTCTTTATAAGGTGTGCGGCTGTTTCTGATTCTAAATTATCATAATCCTGTTGAAAATGCAAGTAGCAAACCCCTTAGTCATCCGTGCTGTCGAGCTTCAGCACGGCGGTAAAGGCTTCACTGGGCAAGGAGACGCTGCCGAGCTGGCGCATCTTCTTTTTGCCCTCCTTCTGCTTTTCCAGCAGCTTCTTCTTGCGGGAGATATCGCCGCCGTAGCACTTGGCCAGCACGTCCTTGCGCATGGCCTTGACGGTCTCGCGGGCGATGATCTTGCCGCCGATGGCGGCCTGCACCGGGATCTCAAACAGGGTGCGGGGAATGTTATCACGCAGCTTTTCGCAGATGCGGCGGCCCTTGGCGTAGGCGTTGTCCCGGAACACGATCATGGAGAGCGCGTCCACGGGGTCGCCGTTCAGCAGGAAGTCCAGCTTGACCAGATCGCTCTCGCGGTACTCCTTGAACTCGTAGTCGTAGCTGGCGTAACCGCGGCTGCGGCTCTTGATGGCATCGAAGAAGTCGTAGACGATCTCGCCCAGAGGCAGGGCGTAGTGCAGATCCACGCGGACATCGTCCAGATACTTCATGTCGATGAGCACGCCGCGCTTCTGCTGGCACAGATCCATCAGGGCACCCACGTAATCGTTGGGGGTGTAGAGGTGGACATCCACAAAGGGCTCCTCCTGCTTGACGATGTTGGAGGGGTCCGGGTAGCTGGACGGGTTGTCGATCATCTCCACAGTGCCGTCCGTCATGGTCAGGCGGTAGCGGACGCTGGGGGTCGTGGTGATGATATCCAGGTCAAACTCCCGCTCGAGACGCTCGGTGATGATCTCCATGTGGAGCAGGCCCAGGAAGCCGCAGCGGAAGCCAAAGCCCAGAGCGGCACTGGTCTCAAGTTCAAAGGTCAGGGAAGCGTCGTTCAACTGCAGTTTTTCCAGCGCGTCCTTCAGGTCGGGGTACTTGGCACCGTCGGCGGGGTAGATGCCGCAGAACACCATGGGCTTGACCTGACGGTAGCCGGGCAGCGCCTCTGCGGTGGGGCGCTCTGCCAGCGTAACGGTATCGCCCACACGGGTGTCCTGCACCGTCTTGATGCTGGCGGTCAGGTAGCCGACCTCGCCGGCCTGCAGCTGGCTGCAGGGGGTCAGGCTGGTGGCACCCATGTGGCCCACCTCCACCAGCGTGAACTGGGCCCCGGTGGCCATCAGGCGGATGGTGTCGCCGGGCTTGACGGTGCCCTCAAACACGCGGATATAAACGATGACGCCCTTGTAGCTGTCGTAGATGCTGTCAAAGATCAGGGCCTTGAGGGGAGCGTCCGGGTCGCCGGTGGGGGCGGGAATATCGCTGACCACCCGCTCCAGCACCTGATCGACGTTCAGGCCAGTCTTGGCAGAGACGCGGGGCGCATCCATGCAGGGCAGGCCGATCACGTCCTCCACCTCCTGCGCCACCTCGTCCGGGTGGGCGCTGGGCAGGTCGATCTTGTTCAGGATGGGCACCAGCTCCAGATCATGCTCCAGCGCCATGTAAGTGTTGGCCAGCGTCTGGGCCTCCACACCCTGGGTGGCATCCACCACCAGAATGGCACCCTCACAGGCGGCCAGACTGCGGCTGACCTCGTAGGCAAAGTCCACATGGCCCGGGGTGTCGATGAGGTTGAACTCGTAGGTCTTGCCGTCCTTGGCAGTGTAGTTCAGGGTAACGGCGCGGGCCTTGATGGTGATGCCGCGCTCCCGCTCGATGTCCATGTTATCGAGGATCTGATCCTCCATGATGCGCTCGTCCACGCTCTTGGTCAGCTCCAGAATGCGGTCCGACAGGGTGGACTTGCCGTGGTCGATGTGTGCAATGATGCAGAAATTTCGGATGTTGTCTCTTGCCATGTAATTCCTCCGGGAGAGTGTGTTAGTCGTTCAGGATCCAGTCCTCCACGGCAGCGGTCGTGCCGTGTTCCAGATAAACACGGGGCACCCGGCGGGAAACGCCGCAGAGCACCTCGTAGGTGATGGTATCGGTCTTGCGGGCAATGTCCTCCGCACTGTCGCTGACAGTGCCGCCCCACAGGATGGCTTCGTCCCCCTCCTGCACCGTGCCCGGTACAGCGGAGACATCCACCATCATCTGATCCATGCAGACCCGGCCCAGCACCGGGCAGGGTCTGCCGTGGATCTCCACGATGCCCTTGCCGCAGCTGAGCTGGCGGGGGTAGCCATCGGCGTAGCCGGTGCAGAGGGTGGCCACCGGCGTGGGCCGCTCTGCTGTGAACCGGCGGCCATAGCTGGTGGACTGGCCCGGCTGCAGCACCTTGACCATGCTGACCACGGTCTTGAGCTTCATCACCGGGCGGAACAGCCCGAAGCGGACTTCATCGCTGGGGTCAAAGCCGTACAGGATGATGCCGGGGCGGGCCATGCAGTGTGCCCGGGGCAGGCCCTCGGGCCAGTCCGGGTGGAGCATCACACCGGCCGAGTTGTCGCAGTGGACGATGCCGGGCTCGTGCCCGGCTGCCGTCAGGGCGCTGCAGGCCTGCACAAAGAGCCGGTGCTGCTCGGCGGTGTAGGCAATGTTTTCCTCGGCGGTGTCATCGGCCACCGAGAAGTGCTGGAACAGGCCGGTCATTTCCAGGCCGGGCAGGGTGCAGGCGGCGATGGCCTCGGCAATGGCAGCATCAAAATTGGTGCGCAGAGCAAAGCCGATGCGGCCCATGCCGGTATCCACAGCCAGATGCACTTTGACCCGGCCCCCGGCGGCCTGTGCGGCCTCGCTCAGGGCTTTGGCCTGAGGCAGGGAGTAGCAGGCCGCGGTGATATCGTCCCGGATGAGGGCGGCAGCGTATGTGGGCTGCACATGGCCCAGAATGAGGATGGGTAGGGTTTGGCCGCTCCTGCGCAGCTGCAGGGCCTCGGCCAGGCAGCTGACAGCCAGCCAGGAGGCGCCCTCCTGCGCAAAGACCCGGGCGCACTGGACGGCACCGTGGCCGTAGCTGTCGGCCTTGACCACGGCACACAGGGGCAGGCTGCCTGCCCGCTGCTTTACGGTGCGGAAGTTGGCCCGCAGGGCATCGAGATCGATCTCAGCCCAGACGTGTTTTTCAAAGTTCTGCATCTGCATGATGCATTCCCTCCTTTGGGGATGGATTGGATGTGCGTCCTGTATGGACCGGCCGCCAGCCGTCGATGCCGCTCTCCTGCAGAGCATGGAGCGTTTTTTGCCGGAAAGCGTGGTCGGTGCGGCAGCGCTCCCGGACAAAATCCTTGGTCTGCTCCCGCACGGTCACACCGTCGGCGGGACAGCGGCTCTTGACGATGGGGAAGTCCTCCTCCTTTACCGCACAGCGCACCTCGTGTTCGGTGGCCAGCAGCATGGGGCGGATCAGGGTCAGGCCCCGGCGGTCCAGCTGGGTGACTGGGGAGAAGCAGCCAATGCGGCCCTCCCGCCAGAGATTCATGTAAAAGGTCTCGACAGCATCATCGAGGTGGTGGCCCAGTGCTACTTTATTGCAGCCCAGCTCCTGCGCCGCCGTGTGCAGCGCGCCCCGGCGCAGCCTGGCGCAGAGGGAACAGGGGTTCTTTTCCTGTCGGTATTCAAACACGATGGGGCCGATCTCGGTGCGGCGCACCTCGTAGGGGACCTCATACCGGGCGAACAGCGCCGCCAGCGGGCTGTAATCCACAGCCTGGTGGTCAAACTGCGGGTCAAGGGTGACGGCCACGACCTCATAATCAAAGCCGAGGTACCGGCGCAGCTGAGCCAACCCGATGGTCAGGGCCACGCTGTCCTTGCCGCCCGAAACGCCCACCATGATCTTATCACCGGGGGAGATCATCTCGTAATCCTGCACGGCCTTACGCATCAGGCCGCAGAGCCGCTGCATGGCGTGTGGATCACTCATGTCAGGCTCACGCTTTCCACCAGATTGACGATATCGCTGATGGAGGCCAGCTTGGTCAGGCCGGAGACATAGACTACATCGCCGCTGTCGTATTCAATGGTGGCCAGCACGGCGTAGTAGGCCTGGATATCACAGCGCACGGCAGTGACAGTGGCACCCTCCACCTGCAGCTTGACCTTGCGGGGGCTGATGACACCGTAGGCTGCTTTCAGGTCGGCTTCCGACTGGCCGATGAAATCTTCGTAAGTGGCTTTGTCCCCCCGCTGGAACAGCACCACCTGATAGTTGGCGTTGGCACTGTCCTCACCGGAAGCCAGCTGCAGCGCATGGCCCAGCGCAGCATCCTCGGTCATCTGACAGACGGGCCAGACGGCACTTTCGTAATCCACCGAGATGCCATTCTCCGCATCAAAGTGGGTGTCGGGGTTGGCAGGAGTGCGGCGGTTGACGGCCAGCGTCAGCCCAAAGTAGGCCAGCGCACCCAAAAGCACGATCACGCCCATGGCGAGCAGCAGCCTGGAGGCCCGCTGCTGGGAGGAATCCTGCGTGTGAATGTCTTTCGGCATGGGAAAAATCTCCTTTTTACAATATCTTATATAGTATAACACACTCGGCGGCAAAATTGTAGCGCCGCCGGGACAATTTTGCCCCCCGGAGACTGAAAAACTTTTTGAAAATGAGATTTTAGAAAACACGAGATTTCGAGAGAATTCAAGAGATTTTGAGAGGTATAAAAATTTCCGCTGAAAAAATCGCAAAAAGATGTTGACAGGCGCTTTTTTGTGTTGTATACTGACACTCGCGCCCCAAAGGCGCCTGAATCGTACCAAACACTTATCAGGAGGAAATAGATATGAGCACTACTCTCGTAAAGCCCGCTGAAGTCGAGCGCAAGTGGTATCTGCTCGACGCAACCGGCAAGAGCCTGGGTCACGTCGCTGCTGAGGCCGCTGTTCTGCTGCGCGGCAAGCAGAAGGTCAACTACACCCCTAACGTCGATTGCGGTGACTACGTTGTCGTCATCAACTGCGATCAGGCTGTTCTGACCGGCAAGAAGGCCGAGCAGAAGTTCCACATCACCCACAGCAA
>ENA-UOJH01002765-UOJH01002765.1-human-gut-metagenome-genome-assembly--contig:-C148-NODE-2765-length-10544-cov-7.528077_pt1 | contig 10544 bp, 10 predicted proteins | sample MGYA00242345_ERZ723892 | MGnify/ENA metagenome assembly ERZ723892 | reverse complement strand
GTATAAACCTGTCCTACTTTGTGTGTAGGACGCTTAATATTTACGTATGAAAAAGGTAAGTTTTTTAGTAGCAGCGTTAGCTGTATCTGCTCTTTCTGTGAATGCACAAAAAGCGTATGAAGGAACTCGTTTCTTGGATAATTGGTATGTGGGTGTGAAAGGTGGAGTGACTACTCCTACTACTCATTCTGCATTTTGGCCTAATATGCGTGCGGAAACTGGTATTGAATTAGGAAAACAGATTACTCCGGTGTTGGGTGTTTCTTTCGAAGGATTGACAGGTATCAATACGTCTTTCAGCAAAACAGCTTTTGATGATTTGAATTTAGGCGTATTGGGTAAGATTAACTTGAATAATCTTTTTGGGGGATATAATGGTGAACCCAGATTGTTTGAAGTAGAAGGTATCGCTGGATTTGGTTGGGGACATGATTTTGTGAACTCAAGTATGGGTGCGGACCGTTCTTATATGGTAAGCCGTTTTGGTGCTAGCTTTAACTTCAACTTGGGTGAGAAAAAAGCATGGGCTGTAAATGTACGTCCGGCTATTGTTTACAGAATGGATGGTGACCGTGCACAACAACTGAACGTAAACAAGTCGAAGATTGAAATTTTGGCTGGAGTAACTTATCGTTTCGCAAGCAGCAACGGAAAGCACTATATGACTATTCAGAAGCCATACAACCAGGCTGAGGTGAACTCTCTGAATGAGGCGATTAATGCCTTGCGTGCAGAAAATGCCCGTAAAGATGAAGCTTTAGGAGCAAAGGATGCAGAAAATGCACGTTTGGAAAAAGAGCTGACAGATTTGCGTAATGCACCTAAGCAGGTAGAAACTATTATTCAGAATACACATTCTAAGTCATTGGAATCAGTTGTTACGTTCCGTCAGGGAAAGACCACAATCAGTACTGATCAGATACCTAATGTAGAGCGTATTGCAACTTATATGAAGAATAATCCGAAGAGTACGGTATCTATCAAGGGATACGCTTCTCCGGAAGGTAGTGCCGAAGTAAATGCACGTGTAGCTAAGCAGCGTGCGGAAGCTGTAAAGAATATATTGATAAGTAAGTATAAAATTAGTGCTTCACGTATCACAGCTGAAGGTCAGGGTGTAGGAGCTATGTTCTCAGAACCGGACTGGAACCGTGTAAGTATTGCTACTTTGAGTGAATCAGAATAATTCTTTTTTTATTGAAATAATGTAGTCTGAAGGCTGTTGCAGGTAAATACTGTAGCAGCCTTTTTTATGTCTCTTTGTTTTCATGTATGTTTTTACATTTCTTGTACAGATAAAGACTGGGAAAAGTAACTGAAAATCCTTATCTTTGCGAGGAATTTGTAAACTCATGGGAGAACGTACACGATACAATGATTTTGCCCGGTTTTTGGCCCTTCATTTTCCTTTTAAGGTGCAAAAAATCTCATTGAATGTGGGATTTACTTGTCCGAACAGAGATGGTGTAAAAGGATATGGAGGATGTACCTATTGCAATAACCAGACCTTTAATCCGGCATATTGTCGGACAGACAAGTCTGTTACGCAGCAGTTGGAGGAAGGAAAAGAGTTTTTTGCCAGAAAATATCCGGAAATGAAGTTTTTGGCATATTTTCAAGCCTACACAAATACGTATGCAGAGCTGGACAAGCTGCGTCGGATGTATGAAGAGGCATTGCGGGTAGAAGGAGTTGTCGGACTCGTTATCGGTACGCGTCCCGATTGTATGCCCGAAGAATTGCTGGATTATCTGGAAGAGTTGAATCGGCGAACCTTTCTTTTAGTGGAATATGGTATTGAAAGTACGGATAATCATACTTTGCAACGAATAAACAGGGGACATACTTTTGAATGTACGGTGGATGCCGTAAAACGTACAGCAGAAAGAGGGATACGTGTGGGAGGTCATGTGATTTTAGGACTTCCGGGAGAAAATCATGAAGCTATCATCCGTCAGGCACGACAGGTGTCTGAACTTCCTTTGACAACGCTGAAAATGCATCAGTTGCAGCTGGTGCGCGGTACTCGGATGGCACATGAATATGAGTCGTGTCCTGAAGATTTTCATTTGTATGAGGTAGATGAATACATTGATCTTGTGATAGATTATCTCGAGCGTGTACGTCCGGATCTTGTGCTGGAACGTTTCGTTTCGCAGTCTCCCAAGGAATTGCTGATAGCTCCAGACTGGGGCATTAAAAATTACGAATTTGCCGTTCGTATGCAGCGTCGCCTTCAGGAAAGAGATACCTGGCAGGGAAAATTCTATGAAGAAGTAAAAAAGGAAACAATATAATATCAAATTTTTAAATTAGTTAGGATTCAATGGAAATTAAAGGTAAAGTTCATTATGTCGGTGTGAACGACCGTACAAAAGCTTTGTTTGAAAATTTGTGGCCACTTCCTTATGGCGTGTCTTATAACTCTTACCTGATTGCCGATGACGATATGGTCGCATTGGTCGATACGGTAGATGTGGCTTTCTTTGAAGTATATATTAAGAAGATACGCAGTGTTATCGGAGACCGTAAAATCAATTATTTGATTATAAATCACATGGAGCCTGACCATTCTGGTTCAATTGCTCTGATTAAGAAATACTATCCTGAAATTGTGTTGGTAGGTAACAAGAAGACTTTCGAAATGGTAGAAGGATATTATGGAGTAACAGGTGAACGTTATGTGGTAGGTGATGGAGATTTCCTGAAACTGGGATATCATAGCCTTCGCTTTTATCTGGTGCCCATGGTACACTGGCCGGAAACAATGGTAACTTTCGATGAAACAGAAGGTATCCTGTTCTCTGGAGATGCTTTCGGCTGTTTCGGAGCATTGAACGGAGGATGCATCGACCGTAACATCAATACTGATATTTATTGGAATGAAATGCGCCGCTACTATGCTAATATCGTAGGTAAGTTCGGTAATCCGGTACAGAAAGCTTTACAGAAATGTGGAGGACTGCCTATCAAGACAATCTGTCCGACTCATGGACCGGTATGGGAAGAATGCATTCCGCAAGTGGTAGATATGTATGACAAGCTGAGCCGCTATGAAGGTGAAGAAGGTGTAGTGATTGTGTATGGAACCATGTATGGTAATACAGAAGAACTGGCTGAGGCTATTGCAGAAGAACTGAGTGCACAGGGCATTAAGAATATCATTCTGCACAATGTTTCTCATACGCATCATTCTTATATCCTGGCCGACATCTTTAAGTATAAAGCTTTGATAGCAGGCTGTACTACTTATAACATGCATTTGTATCCTGAAATGGAATCTCTGTTGAGCAAGGTAGCCGCTCGTGAAATGAAGAACCGTCTGTTCGGTTACTTCGGTTCGTTCACTTGGGCCAGCGCAGCAGTGAAGAAATTGGGTGAGTTTACTGAAAAACTGAAATTTGAAGTAGTAGGTAATCCGGTAGAAATGAAGCAGAGCATGAAGGCCGACAATTATGCACAGGCTAAGGAATTGGCTAAGGCAATGGCCGACCGTTTGAAAGCAGACCGTAAATAAGTCATCTTTTTGATAGATATAAAAAAACTTCCACTAAAGGATTTTCCCTTGGTGGAAGTTTTTTTATGGAGTGATATATGCTTATCAGTCTTTTGCCTGGTGTACGGTCAGTTGCGGGAACGGGAATCCGATACCTTCTTTGTTGAATGTGTCGTATACGATTTTGTTCATGTCAAAATACACATCCCAGTAGTTTTCGGTCTTGGTCCACACACGTACCTTAATATCTACACTGCTGGCAGACAAAGCTCCCAGTCCGATAAATGGAGCTGGAGTCGTGAGGATTCGTTCATCGGCCGCAATGATTCGCTCCAGTACAGCTTTTACTTTTTCATAATCTTCTCCGTATTCTACTCCGAATACCCATTCAGCGCGGCGCATGTCTTGTTTGCTGTAGTTGGTGATGGCATTGCTGCTCAGTGCACCGTTTGGTACATAAATAATTCGGTTGTCTACCGTAGCCAAAATGGTGTGGAAAATCTGAATTTCTTTTACTGTTCCGCTGGCACCTTGTCCGTCGATGTAGTCTCCTACCTTGAAGGGCTTGAATACTAAGATGATTAATCCTCCGGCGAAGTTAGACAGGTTTCCGGACAATGCCATACCGATTGCCACACCGGCAGAAGCTAAGATTGCAGCAAAGCTGGTGGTTTCTACTCCTAATTTGCTGATGATGGCAAATGCTAAGATCAGGTTCAGAAGTATGCTGAGCAGACTTTTTAAGAACGTCTGTACACTGATTTCCAGTTTACGTTTTTCCAGAATTTTGCTGACCAGTCGGCTGATTTGTTTGATGATAAACCGGCCGACGATGTAGATAATAATGGCAGCCAGAATGTCTTTTCCAACCTCGATTCCCCAGTTGAGCAGTCTGTCCAGCAGCTGTTCTACGTTAATTTTTGAAGCAGTATTGCTTGCTTGTGCTGTAGCTTGTAATAATGTAAGTAACATGTGTAATGTGAATTAAAATTTTTATAGTTAATCATTCATTTAATATTCCCTTGCCTTGTCGGACAATTTCAGGTACATCATCACAACAATTTATGACGGTAGAAGGTTCAATACCTCCCGTACCTCCATCGATAATAAGGTCTACTTTCTCTCCAAACTTTTCGTCAATCAGTTCCGGTTCAGTGATGTATTCAATGTCTTCTCCTTCCTCTAACGGCAGAGTGGTCGTCAGAATCGGTGCGTCGAGCAACCGGCAGATTTCACGGATGATGGCATTGTCGGGTACACGGATACCCACTTCCTTCCGGTTGCGGAAAATCTTAGGCAGACGGCTGTCCGCATTCAGGATAAAGGTAAACGGACCGGGCAGATTGTGTTTCATCAGTTTGAAAGTGGCATTACTCACGCGAGCATATTCGCTGATGTTGCTCAGGTCGTAACAGATGATGGATAAATTATTCTTGCGCGGATCGATATTTTTCAGTTTGCAGATACGCTCAATGGGGCGTTCCTTCAGCGCATGACAGCCTAATGCGTACACCGTGTCTGTGGGGTAGATAATGATGCCCCCATCGTTCAGAATGTCTACTATGCGCTGCAGGTCTTCAGGTCGGTTGTTTTTAGAATATAATTTAAGTAACATGGCGTTATTTACGAAGATTTGACTTCGTATGAACGCAAAAATAAGAAAATTATTTCTTTTTCTTTCGCAGTTCTTCTGCAATTCGATAGTGAATGGCAGCTTCTATTTCCTTTCCGCTTTTTTCGAGTGCTTCAGCAAAATATTCATGCGCACCGGCATGCTGCGGCTTCAGGCTGGTAGCCTTGTCCAAATCGGAGAGCGCTTCTTCCGTTTTTCCGGTCAGCAGACGAAGTTTTCCTCGGTTGTATACTGCCTTGAAGTCCTGTGGCCGTAGTTGTACGGCACGATTCAGGCATTCTTCAGCTTCTTCCATTCGGTTTTCATCGAAGAATGTCACTCCTTTTCGTACCCAGGCATCCACATATTCCGGATACAGCTCCAGGGCCTTGTCATAGTTGGTCTGTGCCGCCCTCGGGTCGTGTGCCTTAGTGATGCATTCGTTTCCCATCAGGTAATATTCCCGGGCGTACTTCTGTAAATTCTGGCGCTGTTGTTGCATTTGCTCCTTCAGTAATCGGTTTTCTTCCTTTAACCGGTTGATGATGCCTAACTTCCGGCGGATAAAACGCTGTATCAACGGTTTTTCAATGTCATAGCGGCTGTGGATAGCCTTAAAGAAAGCTTCTAAGAATTCGGCGAAATTGCCTTTGTCGAAAGCTTTTACAGAGGCTACGTATTGAATGTCTGCCTGTGCCTGTTTCATGGCCCTTTCAAATGTCTGGTTGTCATTGAAGCGCTGGGCAAAGCTGACAATTTCCGGTCGGACAAACACATCTGCGTGCGAAATCCGCCGCTTCAGCTGGATGCCGTCCAATGAGGTGCAGCGGCTCAGAGCTACATAAGCCTGTCCTCCGGCAAAAACTCCTCCCGTAAAGTCGATAACTACCCGGTTGAAAGTCAGCCCCTGACTCTTGTGTACGGTGATGGCCCAGGCCAGCCGGATGGGGTATTGTGTAAATGTGCCTAATTCCTCTTCTTCTATTTTCTTTTCCGTCTCGTTATATCGGTAGCGGATGTTGCTCCAGCTTTCCTTGTGTACATCGAATTCACTCCCGTCTTCCGTTATTACATAGATGGTACCGTCTTCCGAAAGACCTGATACCGTACCGATGGTACCGTTCACCCAGCGTTTTTCCTGGTCGTTCTTGATGAAAATCACCTGTGCTCCCGGCTTGATGACCAGTTCCATCAGGGTAGGGAGGCTGCTTTCCGGAAATTCACCATGTATTTCTCCTTTTAATGTGACCGGTTCGCCTGGCAGTTCGTTGAGTTTCTTTTCGTTGATATAATCTACGTTGTCCCTCCGGGTGGCCAGCGTGATGTACAAATCATTCTCTTCCGGGCAAGGAGGTGTCGGCGTATAACGGGTGTTCAATAGTTGTAAATCCGCATTTCCGGCAGTATTAGTCCGGATATGGTCGAGCACGCTGACGAATACCTGGTCTGTTTGCCGGTATACCTTGGTGAGTTCGATGGATACCAGCTCCATCTCCTGGAACACTTTAGCTGAGAAGAAATACGGATTCGGATAAAAACGGTTCAGAATCTCCCGTTCATCACTTTTTACTACCGGCTCCAGTTGGAATACGTCGCCCACTAACAGCAGCTGTTTTCCACCGAACGGCTCACGTAAGTTATGAGAGTACGTGCGAAGCACCTTGTCGATAAAGTCGATGATGTCGGCCCGCACCATGGAAATTTCATCGATGATGATGAGCTCGATGTTCTGAATGAGTTTCCGGTGGTCGGAAGAATACTTCAGAAAATCTTTCAGTTTCCGCCCCTGAAACTTCGGATCATCGGGCAGGAGCGGATGAAACGGAAGCTTGAAAAAACTGTGCAGGGTACTGCCACCCGCATTGATAGCCGCAATACCCGTAGGAGCCAGTACCACATATTTCTTTTTGGTATGCTGGCAGACGTATTTCAGAAATGTAGACTTACCCGTTCCCGCTTTTCCGGTCAGAAAGACCGATTGGCGGGTATATTGGATGAGTTTCAGTGCATTCTGAAATTCGGGGTTGTTGGTATCTATCAGGGTAGGAGTCATCTGTCATTGTGTTTAGAGATTCATGCAAAGATACGGACAAATGGGAAATAAAAAAAGCGGTTAGAAGTCTAACCGCTTTTTCGTCAGAATATTTACGAGAAGCCTTTCGGCATTTATCAGATTCGTCTTTAAAATGCTGAACTTGTCAGCGTCGCAGTTTTATTTGCGTCTTTCGTCATTCAGCATTACATAACCCCAGATCATTGGATCTGCATTTGCAATCTTGTGGAAAATGTTTTTTACCTTTTTCATAATTGTTACCCTTTCTTTTTTAGTTAGTTTAATTAAATCTTCTTAGCGGACTTCCCAGCCGGCCGTTGTACTTGTTACCTTATTTACCTTGAAAACTTTTTATTGGCTTTTTCTTTTAGCCTTTCTTTTTACACTGCAAATATAGGCCTTTTTTCTTTACAAAATATGTTTTATAGCATGTTTTTCTTGTAAAAGGCCAATTTGTTGATGTAAATCAAATCCGAAGGCAGGGTTATTTCTTTTCAATTACATTTTCCCCTTTCTCTCCCGAAAAACTCGTAACTTTGCAACCGTTTTGTAGAATACCTATGGCAGCAAGAATGAACAATCAGTACGAAGAACGCCTGGGAACGGAGCGGATGCTTCCTCTCATTTTCAAAATGGCTTTACCGGCAGTGGCCGCGCAGTTCGTTAATCTCCTATATAATATAGTAGACCGTATTTATATCGGTCATATACCGGAAATCGGGACAAATGCATTGGCGGGAGTAGGAGTGACCACCTCTATTGTAATTCTGATTTCTTCTTTTTCGGCTATCGTAGGGGCCGGAGGTGCGCCGCTGGCTGCCATGGCATTGGGACAAGGCGACCGGGTGCGTGCGGGGAAATTCTTAGGCAACGGTTTCATGCTGCTGATTCTGTTTACCGTGCTGACTTCGCTGGTATCCTATTTGTTTATGGAGCCTATTTTGCGGTTTGCGGGGGCATCTGCCGTTACACTCCCCTACGCAGAAGATTATCTTTCCGTGTACTTGCTGGGTACCTTGTTTGTGGAAATCTCTACCGGACTCAATACGTTCATCAATTCACAGGGGCGCCCCAATATTGCGATGTATTCCGTCTTGATTGGGGCCTTGCTGAATATCGTGCTCGATCCGATTTTTATTTTCTGGTTTGATATGGGCGTAAAAGGAGCGGCACTGGCCACTATTCTTTCGCAGGCATGCAGTGCCTGGTGGGTGTTAGGGTTTCTATATTCCGATCGTGCCTCCTTGCGCTTGCAAAAATGTTACCTGAAATTTGACCGCCGTATCGTCGGAGGGATGTTGGCTTTGGGGGTATCTCCCTTCATTATGGCCAGTACAGAGAGTCTGGTAGGATTTGTGCTGAACGGCAGTCTGGAGAAATTTGGCGATATATATGTAGGAGCCCTGGCTATTTTACAGAGTGCCATGCAGCTGGTCAGTGTGCCACTTACAGGATTTGCCCAAGGTTTTGTGCCGGTGGCCAGCTACAACTACGGACATGGTGACCGCCAGCGGGTGAAAGACTGTTTCCGCATTGTACTGACGGTAATGTTCTCTTTCAATTTTGTCCTGATGTTGCTGATGATTTGTTTCCCTACGGTAGTCGCCTCGGCATTTACGAGCGATCCGGAGTTAATAGCCACCGTAGAGCATGTGCTGCCGCTCTTCCTGGCAGGAATGACAATCTTTGGTTTGCAGCGCGCCTGCCAGAATATGTTTGTAGCCCTTGGTCAGGCACGGATTTCTATTTTTATAGCTTTGCTGCGTAAGGTTATTTTGCTGGTACCTCTTGCTCTGGTTCTGCCTCGCTTCTGTGGAGTGGAAGGCGTATTTATGGCCGAAGCAGTTTCGGATGCTACGGCCGCCATCTGTTGCACATTGCTCTTTTTCTGGCAATTCCCGAAGATACTTCGCAAGATGCAGAATCTGGTACAGAACTAATTTTACGATTCCGATAGGTAAATTGTTTGAAACACAGAGAGATAAAGTGGTAAATGCTTAATCGTATTCTCTGTTTCACAGTGTGGGATACAAAAACCACACTGTGGGATACATATTTCACACTGTGAAATATAAATCCCGCAGTGTGAAACAGAGAATTCTTCGAAGCGTTTTGAGTTATGCTTTTCGGAATTTGTAATTATATGTGGGGAGAGGTGGAATTTCCTGATAGAAATTATCGGCTATGCTATAAATCTTTATAACTTTATCCTCCAAGTATATCGTAGCTATGATTGAGGTGGCTTAAAATGCAGAAACGAATACGGTTGTGTTTCCAGGCTGCCTAGCTCAGTATGCAAGTTTTATTTATTGAAAACCAAGTCTTATAAATGAAAAATATAATAGAGAGTATCAGAAAGCAATATCCGGTGTCCGATTTGACCATAAAGGAACTTGAGTCCTATTTAACACCTTGCAGTTTTCCTAAAAGGTATCAACTTATAAAGGAAGGTATTTATTGTAAGTATGCTTATTTTATAGAGAAGGGTATCTTAAGAGCCTATTGGGTGGTCGATGGAGAGGAATACACTACCTCGTTCGGAGCAGAGGGATGTATTGTTTTCAGCATGGATGAATTATATTACAACAAAAAAAGCGAAGAATATGTGGAAACGCTGGAGGAAGTGGAAGCCTATAGAATCAATATACGTGACCTCAAAAATCTTATGGAAACCAACTTGGAGTTATGCAACTGGGGGAGAATCATACATCAGAATGAATACAGACGGTTGCACAGAAGCCATAAAGAGAGGTTGTCATTGCCGGCAAAAGAGCGTTATGAAGAATTTCAGAAACAATTTCCAGAAATATGCAAAAAGGTAAATCTGAAATACATTGCATCCTATTTAGGAATCACCCTTTCTACCCTCAGCAGGTTGCGAAGCAAAAAGCCGTAATTTGATTTAGGACAAATTTTTAATGGATGAGATTCCCTATCTTTGCGCGATAATCCGGAAATAATAGTACTAACCGTCAGATAAAAGAACAATCATGGATAAGAAAGATTTGGAAAAACTGTTAATCCGGTTCTCTCATTTGGAAGTTACTCATTCAAAGAATGGTGACATTATTTACGGGTAATTCTATAGGTGAACATTTAGATTATTATATCGATGATAATTTTGATAAAAATAATGGAGCTTTGTTAAAGTGGTGAGAATGGATTATATATATTATAGAATGTATGTATGGTACAAGAGAAAAAATGATTGTGCCATAGTAAATAGTATATTATTTATAACTTCTGTTAAATTCTTTTTGTGTTTTCCCATTATGGGGATTGTAATAGCATTTTTCGAGAGTGACAAAAATAATATGACTTTAATGTTATATTTACCTGAGTTCGGGATAAGTTTAGAATAAGGCCAGTTGTTTTGAGTCCTC
>ENA-UOJH01002753-UOJH01002753.1-human-gut-metagenome-genome-assembly--contig:-C148-NODE-2753-length-10590-cov-4.042620_pt1 | contig 10590 bp, 8 predicted proteins | sample MGYA00242345_ERZ723892 | MGnify/ENA metagenome assembly ERZ723892 | reverse complement strand
ACCATCTGGCTGGTGTAGGAGTTCTCGTTGTCGTACCAAGAAACGACCTGAACCTCATAGAGGTCGTCAGCAATCTTGGAGACCATCGTCTGGGTAGCATCGAACAGGGAACCGAATCTCATGCCGATAACATCGGAAGAAACGATCGGATCGCAGTTGTAGCCGAAGCTCTCAGAGGAAGCTGCCTTCATAGCTGCGTTGATGCCGTCGACGGTTACGTCAGCGCCCTTAACAACAGCGGTGAGGATGGTGGTGGAACCGGTCGGAACCGGAACACGCTGTGCGGAACCGATGAGCTTACCGTTCAGCTCCGGGATAACAAGGCCGATAGCCTTTGCAGCGCCCGTGGAGTTCGGAACGATGTTAGCAGCGCCGGCACGTGCACGGCGGAGGTCACCCTTTCTGTGCGGGCCGTCGAGGATCATCTGGTCGCCGGTGTAAGCGTGGATCGTGCTCATGATGCCGCTCTGGATCGGAGCATAATCGTTCAGTGCCTTCGCCATCGGAGCGAGGCAGTTCGTGGTGCAGGAAGCAGCGGAGATGATGGTGTCATCAGCCGTCAGGGTCTTCTCGTTTACGCTGTAAACGATCGTCGGGAGATCGTTGCCTGCCGGAGCGGAAATAACGACCTTCTTTGCGCCTGCGTCGATGTGAGCCTGGCTCTTAGCCTTAGAGGTGTAGAAGCCGGTGCACTCGAGAACAACGTCAACACCGATCTCGCCCCACGGAAGGTCCTTAGCGTCCTTCTCAGCGTAGATCTTCAGGGTCTTGCCGTCAACTGTGATGGTGTTAGCCTCGTCGTCAGCGGAAACCGTGTGGAGAGCTTCGCCGATCTTGCCGCAGTAACCGCCCTGTGCGGTGTCATACTTGAGCAGGTGAGCCAGCATGGAGGGCTTCGTCAGATCGTTGATCGCAACGACCTCATAACCCTCAGCGCCGAACATCTGTCTGAACGCCAGACGGCCGATACGGCCGAAACCATTGATTGCAACTTTAACTGCCATGATTGTATACCTCCTGATAATTGTGGATGCATAATTTGCAATTCTATTTTATAGCATTTCGCAGGATTTTACAAGGGCTAACTGCTAAAAATGCAAACTTTTTCCGTAATTTTCAGAAAATTCACGCGTTTCCCGTGTCTTTTAAAGCATTTTCTTCTAAATTGCTCTCCGCTTTCGCAGAAGCGCGCTGCCCGCTCACCGTAAGCAGCAGGCAAAGGCTGTGAACAGAAAGGCACAGCATCGCAAGCTGGATCACATACGGCATCTCCGTCGCATACCCGCGCCCCGCAATAATGAGCACCGTGTTCGAGATCACATACGTCATCCAAAACACCGCCGCCGGCAGGCCGAACACATACGTGCTGCGCAGCGCCTTTTTGCCGCCCGCGCCGGAGAGCAGCTTGCCTTCGGAAAGCAGGAACAGCAGCATCATCGCACCGCCACCCACGGTAAAGATATTCTCCTCCGTCGTCGCCACAGCGGAATACGTCATGAACGTCACGATCATATACGAAATGCCCCAAACGGAACCGATGGCCCAAAGCCCGCCCGTGCCGCTCGGGAAGCCCTCGCCCGTCAGCCATATAATGGCAAAAATGAGAGAAACGATCGCGAAAAGCAACGTTAAGACCGCAAACGGCAAATGCGTCGTCACATGCGAAGCCTGCACAAAGTAGGTCGGCTGATTGTTGCGGTATAAGTAAAAGTCCCGCAGAAGCGCTGCCGCACACAAAAACAAAAATACACACATCAGAAGCGCAGAAGCACCCGCCGCCGCATTTCTTTTCGTCTCTATGCGCGCGCAAAGCTTTTTGTCCACACGGCACAAAAGCATGCAGAGAAGCGATACGCCGATCGCCGCACCGCAGTAAATATACGTCAACAGTCCGCTGTCCGTCACAAAGCCCGTGTCATAATCAAAAAAGCAGAGCATCTGCACGCAGCGCAGCGCAGCCGCCGCAAAGAGGCCGATTCCTGCCAAAACAAACGCCAATTTCACTTTCTTATTCATATATCATACACCGCCCACACCCTCGGGGCTTTCCTTTCATCGATTCATTCGCCGTCCGAATTTGCGGCACATCGGTTCACTGTGTTTTATTTTAGCACATTCCGTCTAAGATGAAAACACCCCGCAAAAAAGATTTTTAATTTCCTGTTGACAACAAACTTTCAAGTGATTATAATATATGCCAGAGTAAACAATTAAGCGCATGATTGTTTACATAGGAGCAGATTCGATTCTGCTGTACGGCGGGGCCTTCTCCCCGCGAAAACAGATGAAAGGATGGTAACAATGCACGATCACGAAAAAGAGCCCATCGGCCATGCATTGCATGTGCTGGATACCACCATGCGCCGGTATATTGATACGTATTCCCATAAAAAGGAACACGAAAACCTCACCGGCACAAACACATGGGTCATCCAGTTCATCGCCGATCACAAAGACGGGCCCGTGTATTTGCGCGATATTGAGCGCCGCTTCGGCATTACGCGTTCCACCGCCTCCAAAGTGGTGGATATGCTTGTGCGAAACGGTTTTGTGGAGCGCCACACCGGCGAAACGGACGCCCGCCTGCGTCGTCTGACCCTGACGGAAAAGTCAGAAAACCTTTTGGCCGATATCCGCGCCGACCACGAAGCAATGGAAGCCGTTTTAACGAAAGGCTTCACGCAAAATGAAAAAGAAACCATGCTCACTTATTTACGGCGCGCAAAAATAAATGTAGATGCTGCCTTTGCCGAAAAGCAGCAAAAGAAAGAAAGGAGCGGTGCAGATGGTTAAAAAACTGATGGAAAGCATCCGCGAACAGAAAAAGAATTCCATATTGGCCATGGTCACCATCAGCGGTGAGGTCGTCTTCGAGGTCATCATCCCGCTTTTGATGGCGAATCTCATCGATTACGGCATTGACATGGGCGATATGGGGTACATTGTCAAAATGGGCATTGTCCTGTTGCTCTCCGCACTGGGTCAGCTTTTCTGCGGTGCCATTTCCGGTAAATTCGCAGCCATTGCCTCCAGTGGCTTTGCCCGCAACCTGCGCCACGACATGTTCTACAAGGTGCAGAATTATTCATTCTCAAACATCGATAAGTTTTCCACCGCAAGTATCGTCACGCGTCTGACAACAGACGTCACGAATCTGCAAAACACTTACCAAATGATCATCCGCATGGCGGTACGCAGCCCGCTTATGGCGATTTTCTCGCTTGTCGCGGCATTCGGCATCGACGCCAAGCTCTCGCTTATCTTCCTTGCCATCATCCCGGTGCTCGTTCTCGGCCTGTACTTCATCATGACGAGAACGCACCCGATCTTCGAGCGCGTGTTCAGAACTTATGATAAGCTGAACAGCGTTGTGCAGGAGAACCTGCACGGCATCCGCGTGGTAAAGTCCTTTGTCCGTGAAGATCACGAAAATAAGAAGTTCACCGGCATTTCCGAAAATATCTATAAGGACTTCAAAAAAGCCGAGCAGCAGCTCGCATGGAACGCCCCACTGATGCAGCTTTGCATGTACGCGGCGGTGCTCCTGCTCTCCTGGTTCGGCGCACGCACCATTGTTGCTTGCGGCGGTGACGCAGCGACCGGTCTTTCCACCGGCGAGCTTCTGAGCCTGCTGTCTTACGCCACGCAGATTCTCATGAGCCTCATGGGCCTCTCTATGATCTTCGTCATGCTCACCATGTCCCGTACCTCCGGCGAGCGTGTCGTTGAGCTGCTCAACGAGACCCCGGACATCACCACCCCCGAAAATGCCGTAAAGAGCGTTCCGGACGGCAGCATCGATTTTGAGCATGTCCAGTTCAGCTATCGTCACGGCACAGAGGGCAAGCCCGTGCTTTCCGATATTAACCTGCACATTCCGGCAGGCGCCACGGTCGGCGTCATCGGCGGCACCGGCTCCTCCAAATCGAGTTTCGTACAGCTCATCCCGCGCCTATACGATGTTGACCTCGGCGCGGTCAAGGTCGGCGGCATCGACGTCCGCAAATACGACCTGGATACCCTCCGCGGCGACGTCGCCATGGTGCTGCAAAAGAATGTCCTGTTCTCCGGCACCATTAAAGACAACCTGCGCTGGGGCGATGAAAATGCCACCGACGAGGAGATCCGCCATGCCTGTCAGCTCGCACAGGCCGATGACTTCATTCAAACCTTCCCTAAAGGCTACGATACCTACATTGAGCAGGGCGGCACGAATGTCTCCGGCGGCCAGAAGCAGCGCCTCTGCATTGCGCGTGCGCTGCTAATAAAGCCGAAGATTCTCATTCTGGACGACTCCACCAGCGCAGTCGACACCCGTACGGATGCGCTTATCCGCGGCGCGTTCGCAAAGGAGATCCCGAACACGACAAAAATCATCATCGCCCAGCGCATCGCCTCCGTACAGGGAGCCGATATGATCCTTGTCTTAGATGACGGCAAGATCGTCAGCTGCGGCACGCATGACGAGCTCATGCAAACAAGCCCGATCTACCGCGAAGTTTATGAATCCCAGACGAAAGGAGATCCTGACAATGCCACCGCGTCCTAATGGTCCCAGACTCTCCATGAAAGAAAGCATGAAGCAGCTCGATAAGAAGACCTTATTCCGCCTGCTTTCCTATATGAAACCGTACAGGCTGCACCTTGTGTTCGTGTTCATCTGCATTGCGGTGAGCGCTTTCGCAAGCGTCATGTCCTCCCTGTTTTTAAAGTCTCTCATTGATGATTACATCTCCCCGCTCCTGCTCGAATCCAATCCGAACTTCAGCGGTCTTCTGTATGCGCTGCTCCAAATGGCAGTCATTTACGTCATCGGCGCGTTCTCTACGCTGTTTTACAACCGCGCCATGGCAGTTGTTTCACAGGGCACGTTAAAGAAAATTCGTGACGAGATGTTCGAGCACATGCAGACGCTGCCCATCAAGTTCTTTGATACGCACACCCACGGCGACATTATGAGCTTCTACACAAACGATACGGACACCCTGCGCCAGATGATTTCCCAGAGCATTCCGCAGACGCTTTCCTCCATCTTCACGGTCGTTTCCGTGTTCTGTTCTATGCTGACGCTCAGCATTTGGCTTACCCTGTTCCTGATCGCGTTCCTCTTTGTCATGTTTAAGATCGTCGGCAAGGTCACCGCAAAAAGCGGCAGCTACTTTGTTCGCCAGCAGCAATCCCTCGGCAATGTGAACGGCTACATCGAAGAAATGATCAATGGCCAGAAGGTTATCAAGGTCTTCTGCCACGAAGACAAAACAAAGGTTGAGTTCGACAAACGAAACGACGATCTCTTCACAAACGCTTCCGAAGCGAATAAGTTTGCCAATATCCTCGGCCCCATCATGAACGCACTCGGCTACTTCCTTTACGTGCTCATCGCCGTGCTTGGCGGCGGTCTCGCACTTGCAGGCGTACCGAACCTGACCCTCACCGGCATGGGTGTCATGACGCTCGGCGGCATCGCATCATTCTTACAGCTCTCCCGCAGCTTCGTTATGCCGATCAGTCAGGTCACGCAGCAGATCTCGTCCATCATCATGGCTATGGCAGGCGCTTCCCGCATCTTCTCTCTGCTCGATGCCGAGAGCGAAAAGGACGAGGGCTACGTCACGCTCGTCAACGCCGAAAAGAAAAACGGCGTGCTCACCGAAACCGACAAGCACACCGGCCTTTGGGCATGGAAGCATCCGCATAAGGACGGCACGGTCACCTATACGGAGCTCACCGGTCACGTAGAGCTTGAGGACGTCGATTTTGGTTATACCCCGGAGAAGACCGTCCTGCATGACATCACGCTTTACGCAGAGCCCGGCCAGAAGGTCGCATTCGTCGGCGCAACGGGCGCAGGCAAAACGACCATCACAAACCTCATCAACCGCTTCTATGACATTTCTGACGGCAAAATCCGTTATGACGGCATCAACATCACGAAGATCAAGAAGCCGGATCTCCGCCGTTCCCTCGGCGTGGTTTTGCAGGACGTCAACCTGTTCACCGGCACCGTTATGGAGAATATCCGCTACGGTAAGCTCGATGCCACGGACGAAGAGTGCATCGCCGCCGCAAAGCTCGCAAACGCCGACGGCTTCATTCGTATGCTGCCGCAGGGCTATGACACCGTTCTTTCCGGCGATGGCAGCGGCCTCTCGCAGGGCCAGCGCCAGCTCATTTCCATCGCCCGCGCCGCCGTTGCAGACCCGCCCGTCATGATTCTCGACGAAGCGACATCCTCCATCGATACCCGCACGGAAGCCATCGTGCAGTCCGGCATGGATGCTTTGATGAAAGGCCGCACCGTGTTCGTCATCGCGCACCGCCTATCGACGGTCCAGAACTCCGACGTCATCATGGTGCTCGACCACGGCCACATCATCGAACGTGGCAGCCACCGCGACCTCATCGCACAGAAAGGCACCTACTACCGCCTCTACACCGGCGCATTCGAGCTGGAATAAGGTAAATTCAAAGCGATAAACGAAAACTCCGTTTGCTGATGAGCAAGCGGAGTTTTTTGCTGCGCAAAAACAGCCCCGTTCACGTCGGAACAGAGCTGCTTTCTCATTTTATCTTATTTCGTTCTACCGATGTCATGACGGTAATGCGCGCCGTCAAAATGGATTTTCTCCACCGCTGCATACGCCCTTTCGAGCGCTTCGTCCAGCGTTTTAGCCGTCGCGGTCACGCCGAGCACGCGGCCGCCGTTCGTCAGCAGCTTACCGTTTTCAAGCTTCGTGCCGGCATGGTACACCGTCACGCCTTCCGCCTGACCGTTTTCTACAAGGCCGGTGATGTCGAGGCCCGTCGGGTCAGACTGCGGGTAGCCGCCGCTCGCCAGCACGACGCACGCGCACGCTTCCGGAATCCATTCAATCTCAAGCTCGTCGAGCTTCTCGTCGATGACCGCGTTGATGACATCCACAAAATCGGTCTTGAGGCGCGGCAGCACGACCTGCGTCTCCGGGTCGCCGAAGCGCGCGTTGTACTCAATGACCTTCGGGCCGTCCGGGGTCAGCATCAGGCCGAAGTACAAACAGCCCTTAAACGGTCTGCCCTCTGCCTGCATCGCTTTGACGGTCGGCAGGAAGATGGTTTTCATACACTCGTCCGCAATTTCGTTCGTGTAATACGGGTTCGGGCTGATGGTACCCATGCCGCCGGTGTTCAGGCCCTTGTCGCCGTCCAGTGCACGCTTGTGGTCTTTAGAGGACACCATCGGGCGCAGCGTCTTGCCGTCCGTAAATGCCAGCACGGAAACCTCCGGGCCGGTCAGGAATTCCTCCACAACAACGTTGTTGCCGGAAGCGCCGAACACCTTGTCTTCCATAATGGTGTGCACGGCGTCCTTCGCCTCGTCAAAGTTTTGCGCGATGATAACGCCCTTGCCAAGCGCCAAGCCGTCTGCCTTAATGACAACCGGGAACTTGCCGCGCTTTTCCACGTACTCTACGACCTCTTTCGGGTCGGAGAACACCGCGTAATCCGCCGTCGGAATACCGTATTTCTTCATCAGATTTTTCGAGAACACCTTGCTGCTCTCGATGATGGCCGCATTCGCGCGCGGACCAAATGCACGGATACCCTCTTTTTCGAGCGCATCTACCATACCGGCCGCAAGCGGGTCATCCGGCGCAACAAACACAAGGTCAACTGCGTTTTTCTTCGCGAAATCCACAACGCCGTCAATGTCCATCGCGTTAATGGCCACGCACTCGGCGTCTGCCGCAATGCCGCCGTTGCCCGGTGCGCACCACAGCTTTTCCGTTTTAGGGCTCTCTTTCAGCTTGCGGATGATCGCATGCTCACGTCCGCCGCTGCCGATAACCAGAATATTCATAATAAAAGCACCTCGCCTTTCGGATCAATGGTGGAACAGACGGATGCCCGTGAATGCCATGGCGATGCCATACTTGTTGCACGTATCGATGACGTTGTCGTCGCGGATAGAGCCGCCCGGCTGCGCAATAAATTCTACGCCGCTCTTGTGTGCGCGCTCAATGTTGTCGCCAAACGGGAAGAACGCGTCGCTGCCCACGGAAACGCCCTTAAACGTCGCAAGCCAAGCCGCGGTCTCCTCGCGGGGGAACACCTCCGGCTTCTCCGTGAAAAACTGCTGCCAAACACCGTCGCGCAGCACGTCGTCATGCTCCTCACTGATGTACACGTCAATGGTGTTGTCGCGGTCAGGACGGCGGATGCCCTCCTTAAACGGCAGATTCAGCACCTTCTCGTGCTGACGCAGATACCAGATGTCCGCCTTGTTGCCCGCAAGACGCGTGCAGTGGATGCGGCTCTGCTGGCCGGCGCCGATGCCGATGGCCTGACCGTCCTTCGCATAGCAGACGGAGTTCGACTGCGTGTATTTCAGCGTGATGAGGGAGAGCACTAAGTCAAGCTTTGCGTCCTCCGGAATCTCTTTGTTTTCCGTCACAAGATTTGTCAGCATGTCCGCGTCGATTTTCAGTTCGTTTCTGCCCTGCTCGAACGTGATGCCGAAAACATCCTTGTGCTCAATCGGCTCCGGCTTGTAATCCGGGTCAATCTCGACGACATTGTATGTGCCCTTACGCTTTGTCTTTAAAATCGCAAGCGCTTCGTCCGTGTAGCCCGGTGCAATGATGCCGTCGGAAACTTCACGCGCCAACAGCGTTGCGGTTTCCTTATCGCATACGTCGGAAAGCGCTGCCCAGTCGCCGTAGGAGGACATTCTGTCCGCGCCGCGGGCTCTTGCATATGCCGTCGCAATGGGAGAAAGCTCCAGATCGTCCACAAAATAAATCTTTTTCAGCGTGTCGCTCATCGGCTTTGCCACAGCTGCGCCCGCCGGGCTCACGTGCTTAAAGGAGGCTGCCGCCGGCATGCCGGTTGCCGCTTTCAGCTCTTTTACAAGCTGCCAGGAGTTGAACGCATCAAAAAGGTTGATATAGCCCGGTCTGCCGTTCAAAACGCGAATCGGCAGGTCGCGACCGTCGTTCGTAAAAATTTTCGCCGGCTTCTGGTTCGGGTTGCAGCCGTATTTCAGTTCCAGTTCTTTCATAGTTTCCGTTCCCCTCTGATAAATCACTTATTTTTGTTGACGATACGGGTCTCAATCTTGCCCGTCTTCAAATTGATGAAGCGCGTGAACAAGGAGACCTTGTTGTCTTCGTTCAGGTTCGTCCACAGGTCATTCGTAAACGTATCGATATCGCCCTCAATCTTCACCGGCTTCGGCTCGCCCTCAAAGGACGGGATACGCGGTGCGCCGTCACACTTATACGTGTGGATGAAGTGGCCGAGGCCGTCCACCGGCGTATAGTCGAAGAAAAAGCTCTGCGGCGCGTCCGGGTTGCCCTCGCAGCTCTTCAAAATGGAAAGCTTATAGGTAAAGTCGCCGTCCTTCAGCTTTACAAGGCCGGAAATTCTCGGCGTAAAGTTCGGGGCGTCCGGCTCAAACTTGCGGGTCTTCAACGCTTTTTTGAAGCTCTTGCCCGCCTTGAGGTATGTAAACACGGTATCCGTCTGGTCTCCGTTCGTCACAATGGTCTTGTTTGCCAAAACGCGCACCGGCGCATAAATGACAAGGGACGGGTCAGAAAGCTTTGCGGGGTCAAACGCTTCCGTGCGGATGCCGTCGCCCTGCTCCACAAACACGCGGTTGCGGGAGTTCACGCTGCGGCCCATAATGAAATACGCGATGACCGCATGCACGCCGTCCGCGCTTTTGCCGATGACGATGCCGCGGCCCGGGTATGCGTTGCCTGCAAGTTCCTTTTTAATATCCAGAATTTCCATGTATCCGTTTCCTTTCTATGTAAAGGGATAAATTATTCTTTAATCGTAACGATAGAGCCATTCACGGAAAGCTTACCCGCGCAGAACAAAGACACTGCCTGCGGCAGAATCTTCCACTCCGCCTGCTCCATAATGCGGCGCTGCAGCGTCTCGGGCGTGTCGCTCTGCTCCACCGGCACCGCTTTCTGTAAGATGATCGGGCCGCCGTCGCACACCTCGTTTACAAAGTGTACCGTCGCGCCGGAGACCTTCACGCCGCGTGCCAAAGCCGCCTCGTGCACGTGCAGACCATAATAGCCCTTGCCGCAGAACGACGGAATGAGCGCCGGGTGCACGTTGATGATCTTATTTTCAAACGCCTTCGTGAACTTCTTGTTTGTAATGGTCATAAAGCCCGCCAGAACAATTAAGTCCGTGTGCTTTTCTTTCAGCAAGTTTTCGAGCGCTTCGCTGTACGCGTCCACGTTTTCATAGTCGCTGCGCGCCAGCACAATGCCCTCAATGCCCGCGTTTTTCGCGCGCTCCAAGGCATAAACGCCCGGCTTGCTCGCCACAACCACGGAAATTTTGCCGTTTTCGATTTTACCGGCTTTCTCCGCGTCGATCAGCGCCTGCAAATTCGTTCCGCCGCCGGAAACGAGGACTGCGATGTTCAGCACAGGATGACCCCCTCGTCGCCCTCAACCACTTCACCGATGACGAACGCCTTTTCGCCCGCATCATTCAGCGCCTTAATGGCCGCGTCCGCCGTCTCCTTGGAGCCCGCCATGCACATGCCGACACCCATGTGGAAAGTGTTGAACATGTCGCGCTGCG
>ENA-UOJH01002749-UOJH01002749.1-human-gut-metagenome-genome-assembly--contig:-C148-NODE-2749-length-10599-cov-7.590952_pt1 | contig 10599 bp, 10 predicted proteins | sample MGYA00242345_ERZ723892 | MGnify/ENA metagenome assembly ERZ723892 | reverse complement strand
CGGTGCGGTACAGGGTCATGAAGTTATCAGCGAACTGATAGATGCAGACACCGATGATGTCACAGCCGGCAGCAGAAGCAGCGGTGCTGGAAACAGCAGCGGAAGAAGCAGTGGAAGCAGCAGTAGAGCTGGCGGAACCGCCACATGCGGTCATGGCAGCGGTTGCGCCCACGACAGCAGAAGCCTTCAGGAAGTCACGACGAGAAATCATTTTCATAATTGTGTTCTCCTTCATTCGTATCATAGCAATTTCACAGGCGCATTTATTGCACGCACCTGGATTTCCTGTTTGTATTATAACCGCCTGCGAAGAGGTCTGCAAGAGAACAAGTCCACAAGAATCTGAGATTTCTTTTGTGCTGTTTCAACAAAAGGAATTTTCAAAGGACAAAATAATTTCCGTAACAAGCACAATTTTTCATAAACGTGCAACTTCTGGATAAATCGGTCGGAGCAGGGTCGGATTTCTTTCAAAAAGATTACAAAATGTTGCATGACACGGTTCGACCCTTCCGGACAGAAACCGTGCAGCTCCCGGAAATTACCGGGAGAACTGAAAAAACTTTTCAACTGTGGGGGCTTTCCGGCAAACCGCTGCCGGGCAGCGCGCCCCGCAGTTTTTTTGCGCTCCGGACGGAATTACTGCAAACGGATTTCTGGAAGAAAAAACAGCTTTTTCTGAAAGATGCGATAGAACGGAGTTTTTCAAGACTCGAAATTATACGATTTGAAAAAATCGTGTTTAAAAATACGAAATGGCCCTGAAAAAGCACACACTGTTGCGGCAGCACGAGGCGTGGTAAGCTGTTGCCATAGCCCGGAGCCGCCGGGCAGAAAGGAGGAACCAACACGAACCATGGGGCAGAGGAAAACGTCCAAGGGGCTGGACAGCCTGAGCCGGGCCACCGACATCCTGAGCACGCTTCTGGCACAGCAGGTGCGGGAGCTGAATGCCCGGCAGCGGGAGAACCGCCGCAGCGGGGCAGAGGACCCCGGGACGATGAAGGGCCTGAAGGAGGCCACGGCGGTGCTGAAGGATCTGGCTGCGGTGGCGCGGTCGCTGAACGACCAGGGCGTGCAGGCGGAAGGAACGGAGAGCGGTGTGGTGCTGCTGCCGCGGGTGGAGGAGGAAGAACCATGAACACAGAGGAACACCGGACCCCGGTGGTGTGGCGGCCCCAGCCCCGGCAGGCCGAGTTCATGCGAAGGCCGGAGCCGGAAGCACTGTACGGCGGCGCGGCCGGCGGCGGAAAAAGCGATGCGTTGGTCATCGAGGCACTGCGTCAGGTGGATATTCCGCATTACAGAGCGTTGATCCTGCGCAAAACATACCCGCAGTTGTCGGATCTGGTGGACAAAAGCCAGATGTACTACCGCCGGGCTTTTCCGCAGGCGCAGTACAACGCCACGGCCCATGTGTGGAACTTCCCCAGCGGGGCCAAGATCTACTTTGGCTCCATGCAGTATACCAAGGACCGCACCAATTACCAGGGCAAGGCCTACGACTTCATCGGCTTTGATGAGCTGACCCATTTTGAATGGGAAGAGTACAGCTACATGATGAGCCGCAACCGCCCCACCGGGCCGGGCACCCGGGTGTACATGCGGGCCACCACCAACCCCGGCGGCATCGGCCACGGGTGGGTGAAGGCGCGGTTCATCACCCCGGCCCCACCCGGCACGCCCATCGTGGAGGAATACACGGTGCGGCGGCCGGACGGCACCGAGCAGAAGCTGCAGCGGGCAAGGGTGTTCATCCCTTCCAGCATTTTCGACAACCCGGCTCTGCTGCAGAACGATCCCGGTTATCTGGCCAGCCTGGCTGCCATGCCGGAAGCGGAAAAGCAGGCGCTGCTCTATGGCAGCTGGGACAGCTTTTCCGGCCAGGTGTTCACCGAGTGGCGCAACGACCCGGCCCACTATCAGGATCAGCGCTGGACCCACGTCATTGCCCCGTTTGCCATTCCCAAGCACTGGCAGATCTACCGGGGGTTCGATTTCGGGTTTTCCAAGCCGTTCTCGGTGGGGTGGTATGCGGCCGATGAAGAGGGGCGGCTCTACCGCATCAAGGAGCTGTACGGCTGCACCGGCCGCCCCAACGAGGGCCTGCGCATTGACCCGGTGGAACAGGCCCAGCGCATCCGGGAGGCGGAGCAGAACGACCCCGTGCTGCGGGGGCGGGTGATCCATGGCGTTGCCGACCCGGCCATCTTTGATGAGAGCCGGGGCGAGAGCATCGCGGCCATGATGGAGCGGAGCCCCAACTTCCTGCACTGGAAGCCCGGCGACCACACCCGCCTTGCGGGAAAGATGCAGTTCCACTACCGGCTCAACTTTGACGCCGACGGCCGCCCGATGCTGCAGGTGTTCAATACCTGCAAACACTTCATCCGCACGCTGCCGAACCTCGTGTACGACGAGAGCAACGTGGAGGATATCGACACCCGGCAGGAGGACCACATTTATGATGAGTGCCGGTATGTGCTGATGGAGAACCCCATCAGCCCGCCGGCCCGGCGCACGGCCCTGCCGCCGCCGGATGACCCGCTGGACCTGCACCGGCAGGCAAGATTTTACAGGATCTGAAGGAGAAGAACGATGGACGATTATCAGAACGAAGCGATGCCGGTGGGTGCGGCGGAGGTGGCTGCGGCCACACAGACCCTGCAGCGTTACAAGGCCGGCAAGGCGGCACTGGACAGGCGCCTGGTGGACAACGAACTGTGGTTCCGCATGGGACACTGGAAGAACTACCAGAACCCCATGATGCCCGGCAAGGCGCAGCCCAGCAGTGGATGGCTGTTCAACAGCATCGCCAACAAGCACGCCGATGCCATGGACAACTACCCGGAACCCAATGTGCTGCCCCGTGCAGCGGACGATGAGGCAACCGCGCGGGCACTTTCCAGCGTGCTGCCGGTGGTGCTGGAACAGGCAGATTACGAGCAGGTGTACAGCGACTGCTGGTGGCGCAAGCTTAAGCAGGGCACCGGGGTCACCGGTGTGTTCTGGGACCCGGCAGCCCGGGGCGGCGTGGGGGATATTGCGGTGCGGGCCATGAACTTGCTGATGCTCTACTGGGAGCCGGGCGTAGCGGACATCCAGGACTCACCGGATTTTTTCAGCCTGAGCCTGGAGGACACCGCACAGCTCACGGCCCGCTACCCACAGCTGGCAGGCCACACCGCCGGGGTGCTGGATGTGCCCCGCTACATCCATGAGGACGGCGCGGACACCGCTTCCCGCAGTGTGGTGGTGGACTGGTACTATAAGCGCCCGGACGAAAGCGGCCGCATGGTGCTGCACTACTGCAAGTTCTGCAACGGGGTGGTGCTGTACGCCAGCCAGAACGACCCGGCACTGGCACAGCGGGGCCTGTACGACCACGGGCAGTACCCCTTCGTATTCGATCCGCTGTTCATGGAAGAGGACAGCCCGGCGGGTTTTGGCTACATCGACGTGATGAAGGATTGCCAGACCGCCATCGACCAGATGAACCATGCCATGGACGAGAACGTGCTGCTGTCGGCCCGGCAGCGCTATGTGCTCAGCGACACCGCCGGGGTCAACGAAGAAGAGCTGGCCGACCTGAGCCGGGACATCGTGCATGTGGTGGGCCGTCTGAACGACGACAGCTTCCGCCCGCTGCAGACGGCCGGTCTGCAGGGCAGCAGTCTGAGCTACCGTCAGAGCCGCATCGAGGAACTGAAGGAGATCAGCGGCAACCGCGACATGACCCAGGGCGGCACCACCGGCGGTGTGACGGCAGCCAGTGCCATTGCGGCCCTGCAGGAAGCCGGAAGCAAACTGAGCCGTGATATGCTCAAGAGCGCCTACCGGGCCTTCTCCCGCCAGTGCTACCTGATGATCGAGCTGATGCGGCAGTTCTATGATGAACAGCGCATCTTCCGCATCGTGGGGCCCAGCGGTGAGAACCAGTTTTTGCCCTTCTCGGCGGCAGCCCTGCGCCCGCAGCCGGTGCGCGAGGTGGGCGGCGTGGAGCTGGGCAGCCGGGAGCCCATTTTTGACATCGTGGTCAGCGCGGCCAAGAAGAGCACCTTCAGCCGCCTGAGCCAGAACGAGACGGCAAAGGAGTGCTATCAGCTGGGCTTTTTCGCCCCCGCCAATGCCGACGCGGCCTTGGCGGCGCTGGAAATGATGGACTTTGAGGGCATCGAGAAGGTGCGCCAGCGGGTGCGGCAGAACGGCACACTGGCCCAGAAGCTGGTGCAGCTGCAGCAGGCGGTCCCGCCGCAGACCGGCACCGGTGGTGCGGTGCTGCCCGGCAGTCTGCCGGTGGCCGCTACGGCCCGCGCCATGAACGTGAAACTGTAAGGAGGTGAAACAAGAATGATAAAAGTATGTTACAGCGAGCTGGATGGCCCCGAGGGCCTGAGCTGCCGACTGGAGGCTGCCGGACATGCAGGCTTTGCCCCTGCCGGGCAGGACATCGTGTGCGCCGGGGCAAGCACCCTGATGCAGGCACTGGTGTACCTGCTGGCCGGGGAAGAAAATGCCCATGCCGACGCCTGGGAGGAACCGGACGGGCCGCGTCTGGCCGTGCAGGCCGACGCACCCTGTGCCGCATGGGTGCAGGGCGCCTTTGAGCTGGCCAAGGCGGGGTTCACCCTGCTGGCCGAGCGCTACCCGGACAATATCCGCTTTGCGGATGTGAGCCGCCGGGGCGAACAGAGCATGATGGACCTGCAGATGTTTGCAGAAGAGGCAGCGCCTGCGGCCCCGGCCCTGAGCCCGGCACAGGCCCGGCAGGCCGTTGCCTCCGGGACGATGGAACCGGGGGAGAAAACTGCGCAGCCGGTGCCGGGAGCAAAACCGGATCCGGAGCCGACCGAACCGGAGACGCCCCAGCCGGAGCTGCCCCGCCCGGCGGTGCCGCCCCTGCCGCTGCAGGCCCGAAACGCGGTGCGGGAGCTGCATGCCCGCTGGGCGGCTGAGGAAGCCGACCTGCGCCGCAGCCAGCCGGAGTTCCGCCTGCAGGAGGAGCTGAAGAACCCGGAGATGCGCCGCCTGATGCAGCTGCCCGGCATGCGGATGCGGGACGCCTACCGTCTGGCCCACTACGACGAGAGCCTGCACCGTGCGGCACAGGCCGTGGAGCAGGGCGTGGTGCAGCGCATCCAGCAGCGGGCCGCCCGCCCCGCAGAAAACGGCATCCGCCCCGGTGGTGCGGCCACGGTGCACCCGGATGTGGCCAGCATGACCCGCGCCCAGCGCGAAGCCTTGGAGCGCCGTGTGCTGCACGGTGCTCAGATCGAACTGTAAACCCGACAAGAGAAAGGAAAAACGTATGATGAACTTCAACATCCAGCTGTTTGCCGACAACCTGCAGAACACCACGGCCACCATGTCCAAGGAGATGAAGACCTTCTATGAGAAGCGTCTCATCGACCAGGCAGAGCCGCGTCTGGTGCATGACCAGTTCGCGGATTACTACCCGGTGCCCCAGAACGGCGGCAAGACCATCGAGTTCCGCAAGTACGACAGCCTGCCCAAGGCTTCCACTCCGCTGACCGAGGGCGTGACCCCGGACGGTCAGGCTCTGAACGTGACCACCATCACCAGCGACCTGCACCAGTATGGCGGCTGGACCCCGCTGACTGACGTGCTGCAGATGACCGCCATCGACAACAATGTGGTGCAGGCCACCCGTGTGCTGGCAAGCCAGGCGGGCCGCACCATGGACAGCATCACCCGCGATGTGCTGGCCGGCGGCACCAATGTGATCTATGCACCCAAGCAGGCCGCCGACGGCACCGAGACCGCCGTGACCAGCCGCAAGACGCTGGACAAGAGCTGTACCCTGACCCCCAAGCTGTTCTTCCAGGCAGCGGCCCAGCTGGGTGCCATGAACGCCGACCCCATCGGCGACAGCTATATTGCCATCATCCACCCCTATGCGGCCTACGACCTCAAGACCTGCAAGGAGTTCATTGAGGTACATAAGTACGCCGACCCGGACACCATGTTCCGCGGCGAGATCGGCAAGCTGGGCAACATCCGCTTCATCGAGACCAGCGAGGCCAAGATCTGGAAGGATGAGACCTGCCCCACCGGTCTGGCCGTGTTCGGCACCCTGGTGCTGGGTGCCCATGCCTACGGTGTGACCGAGCTGGAGGGCGGCGGCCTGGAGCACATCGTCAAGCAGCTGGGCTACGGCGATGACCCGCTGAACCAGCGCGCTTCGGTGGGCTGGAAGGGCATGCGTGCTGCCGAACGTCTGGTGGAGCAGTACATGGTGCGCATCGAGAGTGTGTCCAGCTACTCGGCCAACGCCGCCGCAAACTGAGGAGGTGTGCAGGATGACAGAAAAGAACGTGCGCATCCGGCTGTTCAAGGACAACAGCCGCTATAAGGGCGACCTGTTCGTCAGCGTGAACGGCGTGAACTACAAGATCCGCCGCGGTGTGGAAGTGGAGGTGCCGCCCGAAGTGGCGGAGGTGCTGGAACACAGCCAGATGCAGGACGAGCGCACCGCTGCCCGCATTGCGGCAGCGGAGAACGCGGCACAGTAAGCAACAGGACCGGAGCCCGGCAGGGAGATGCCCCGCCGGGCTTTTTTGAAAAGGAGCGTGGAACGATGACAGTAGGACAGGCGCTGGAACGCGCCGAGGAACTGCGGCCCGGCAGCCGTGTGTCCGTGCACACCCGGCAGGAGTGGCTGCGGGAAGCAGACGGCATGCTGCGGGAACGCTTTTTCAAGGCCAGTGATACGGATGCTTTTGACACCGTGGGAGCGGACCGGGCTTGGGACGATGGCCTGCAGGACGAGGATGTGCTGCTGGCCCCGGCCCCCTTTGATGCCCTGTACCCGCATTACCTGTGCGCCATGACCGATGCCGCACTGGGCGAGACCGACCGTTACGCCGGGGAGCAGGCACAGTACAATGGCATTCTGGCAGAGCTTGCGGCCTGGCTGCGCCGGACCTATCCGCCGCGGGCCTGCACCCGCTGGCAGTGGTGAAAGGAGGGATAAGATGGTTCTGGCGAACCGGACCAGAGTCCAGAACAGCCGCACCCTGCTGCGGGCCTTCGGGGGCCTGAACGAGGGCTACGGCTGCTCCGAGGCAGAGTACAGTGCGGGGATCAATTTTTCGTCCCGGGATTTCCCGGCGCTGAGCACCCGCAAGCCCCGCCGGAAGCTGCGGACCCTCACCGGCCTGAATGGGATGTACCACCTGAACGGGCTGCTGACCGTCTGCGGGAAAGACCTGGTGTACACTCCGGACGACGGCGGGGAGACCGTGACCTGCACCGATGCGGTGGCCGACAGCAAAAAGGCGCTGGTGGGTCTTGGTACGAAAATTTTGATCTTTCCGGACAAGGTCGCCTTTGATACGGCAGACGGCAGCGTTTCGGCGCTGGGAGCCTGCTGGAAAGCGGAGGGCCAGAGCGTGGAGTTTGCTCCCTGCGATGCGGAGGGCAGGACCTACACGCCTACAGGCGTGGGCCGGGAAGAGCCGGAAAGCCCGGCGGACGGGCAGATCTTCCTGAAGGTGGAGGACGAAGAGCACCCCTGGCGGTACGATGGAACATTGGAAGTGTACAGCGCGGCGTCCGGCAACTGGACGGCGCTGCCGCTGGACTATTGCCGCATCACGGCGGCCGGTGCGCAGGAAAAATTCTGCCAGTGGGACACGGTGACCGTGCAGGGCACGACGGCAAAGCAGGCCGGACAGTGGGAAGCACTGGACGGGGACTGCGTGGTGTATGCCGTCGCGGAGAACAGCCTGTGCGTGCGTGCCGACCCGGCGGGTGACTATTTTTACGGCACACTGGTGCAGGGGAACGATGCGGCCCAGTGGACCAGCCTGGACGGCAGCCAGACCCGCAGCATCGCGGCGGAACAGACTGTGCAGCTGGAACGCCGGGTGCCGGACCTGGACTTCGTGACCGAATGCGACAACCGGGTGTGGGGCTGCAGCAGCCGGGAAAATGTGATCTACGCCTGCAAGCTGGGCGACCCCACCAACTGGTTTTCCTATCGGGGCATTGCGGCGGACAGCTATGCGGTGACGGTGGGCAGCGACGGAGCCTTTACCGGCGCGGCCACCTGCATGGGCTATGCGTTGTTCTTCAAGGAGAACACGCTGCACAAGCTGTGCGGCACAAAGCCCTCGGATTTTCAGCTCACCTCTCTGCGCTGCCGGGGCGTGGCCAAGAATGCGGCCCGCAGCCTGTGCGTGCTGAACGAGACGCTGTATTACCTCTCGCCGGATGGGGTCATGGCGTGGGACGGCAGCATCCCCACCAAGGTGTCGGCGGTGTTGGACGCCAGTCGGCTGGCCAACGTGCAGAGCGCTGTGGGCGGTGCGCTGGACGGCCGGTATTATCTGCACATCTCCCGCACGGCCGGGACCCAGGGGCAGACCCGGCTGCTGGTGTATGACACCGAACGCGGGCTCTGGCACGAAGAGGATGTATGCTCCTGCGACATGGCCAGCACCGGCGGCCAGCTGTATCTGTGGGACGGGCAGGCCTTATGGGCGGCGGATCCCAGCCGGGAGAGCGACTGGCAGAGCACCGAAGGTGTGGAACAGCAGGTGTCGTTTGAGCTGGTGACCGGTGACATCGGGCAGGACGGGGCGGAACAGCGGTATCTGTCGCGGCTGACGCTGCGGCTGGACGCGGCCTGTGCCAGCACGGTGGAGGTAGCGCTGAGCTACGACGGCGGCCCATGGGAGACAGTGGCAAGCCTGACCGCCCGGGAGGCCCGCCGCAGCTATGACCTGCCGCTGGTGCCCCGGCGGCACAGCACCCTGCGGCTGCGCCTGCGGGGCAAAGGGCAGATCACCCTGCGCAGTCTGGCGAAGAATCTGGCCGCGGCCAAAGGCGGCCTTGTGGAAGAACAGGAGGAAGCAACATGGCAAGTGTGAACGGTCTGAACCGGCTGGGCCTGCCGAAGCTGAGCGAAAACATGGACCCGGAGGACGCAAGAGCGCTGCGCAGCTACCTGTACCAGATGCAGGAACAGCTGCAGTATGTACTGACCAATCTGGACGTGGAAAACCTGTCGGAGGAGCTGCGCACCCGGTTGAATTCGTTGTAAAAGAAAGGAGAAGAGCATGGCGACCAAAAAGAAAGAGGAAGAGCTGGCAGCGCCGGAGGCGCAGAGCGGCTATGACACCAGCGGCCTGGAAAACCGACAGCAGGTGGAAGAGGCCATGGCAGGGGCCGGTTACCGCCCCGGCCAGAGCGTGACCAACGCCGCAAACGCGCTGAAGGAGTGGCAGGACAAGCGCCCGGAGGCGTACCAGAGCAGCTACCAGGACCGCATCAATGAGGTGCTGGACCGTCTGCTGGCACGGGAGAATTTTGCCTACAGCTATACGCAGGACCCGCTGTACCGGCAGTACGCCCAGCAGTACACCCAGAACGCCCACAACGCCAGTGCCGATGCCGCTGCACAGGCGGCAGCCCTGACCGGCGGTTACGGCTCCAGCTATGCGGCCAGTGCGGCACAACAGGCCTACCAGCAGCAGATCGGTGCGCTGAACGAGGCCATCCCCAGCCTGTACAGTCTGGCACTGGACACCTACACCAGCGGCGGCGATGAGCTGGTATCGCGGCTGGACCAGCTGAACGCCCAGGAACAGAGTGCGCAGGAGCGGTACGACCGGCAGCTCTCAGATTACTACACCCAGCTGCAGCAGAAAGGGGAGGACTACAACAACGCCTACGCGCAGGATTACGGGCAGTATCAGGACTATCTGAGCCGTCTGGACACCCTGCACGGCTACTATACTGCGCAGGAACAGGCACAGGCCAGCCGCCGCCAGCAGACCTTCAACGGCATCATGACCGTGCTGGGGGTCATCGGGGATGCGATCCAGCTGGCCATCAGCGGCACCACCGGCATCGGCTCGCTGGCGGGCAGCCTGCTGAACACCGGGTACAACATCGTGTCTGGCACCCGCGCCTACGAGGCCGACCGTGCCGACACGGCATGGAACCAGCAGATGCAGGAAAAGCAGCGGCAGGACAGTCTGACCCAGCAGCGCTATGAGAATGAAGCCAGCGAGCGCGCCTATCAGGATGCGCTGAAGCAGCAGGCCTTCAACAACAGCGTTACCTCGGAAAAGTTGAACATTGCCAAGGGCGAGTGGGCGCTCAAGCAGTCCAATGCGCAGGCCAAAGCCAGCCGTGCGGCGGGCAATGCGGCTGCAAAAAGCAGCGGCAAGGCATCGGGGAGCGCTGCGGGAACGACCGGCGGCACCGCGGGAACGAATGCGCTGAAGGGCAGCAGCGTGGTGCCCTTTACGGCGGCACTGCTGCGCAGCCGTGGCAAGAGTGACACGTCCATTGCCAATGCCCTGCAGAAAGAGGGCTACACCACCAGTGAGATCGCAAAGATCCTGCAGCAGATGAACCAGTAAGAGAAAAAGCGGAGGCGTCCATCAAATGATGGACGCCTCCGCTGCTGTATCTGTGATTTTGGGTTCGAGCCAACTGGGTACCCCACCAAAGAGAGCGGGACCCCGGTAGACATTCCGAATGGTTGGGACCCGCGCACTAACCGACAGCCCACTGGGCTGATTGATTCCCTTCCTACGCCACTGCCGAGATTTAACATACCCCATG
>ENA-UOJH01002748-UOJH01002748.1-human-gut-metagenome-genome-assembly--contig:-C148-NODE-2748-length-10600-cov-9.485538_pt1 | contig 10600 bp, 9 predicted proteins | sample MGYA00242345_ERZ723892 | MGnify/ENA metagenome assembly ERZ723892 | reverse complement strand
GTAGTGGCGAAGGTAGCCGAAAGGCAAGAATAGCAAGTCGCTGGGCTCTTTTTTTGTGCAATTATGGACGATTTAACTAAATTAAAACAACTTATTGAAGAAGTAATATCAAAAGAAGATACTAATTATCAAGAAACGGCTAGAGAAATAAATTCATTAAGTCTTAGAAACTTTTATGATGGAATTGATAAAGATGTTTTTCTTTTATATTTATGTGAATTAGGATATTTAAAGCTTAATATTAATGGTAATAAAAAGGTTGATATAGGTGAAAAGTCAATATCTTTAGATTTAGGATTATATTTTAAAGATACTTTATTTAATGGAAAAGAAAATAAAGTATTGATGTTCTCGTTAAAAGCAAAATTAGAATTCATAAATCAATTAAAAGATTTTGATGACTTTAAAGAAAAATACGAATTTAGTAATAAAAAGTTAGATCCTAATGAGGAAACAACTTTAAAAGAATATCTTAATTTAGATATGAATTTCTTAGAGATATTAAAATTATTAAGAAGAAAACCTCTTGTTGTTTATGCATCAATTCGACGTATGAATGTCTCAAAACAAGGATAACTATTGAATATAAATCAACTTTTATTATAATAAACCTATGGGATTTAACGCATTTGAATTTAAAAAATTAATTCTATCTTATAACAACAATTTCGATGATAAAGAAGCGTCGTTCCTTTTTGATGTTTATGAAACTGTTATTGATGGAATGAAGGAAGTTTATCAAAATTTTAAAAGTGATGAACTTACTCCTATAAATGATTATGTCGTTACTTTATACATCATTAATGAATATAAATATGCTGTCATTGGATTAAATCAAGATGAGAAGCTTACTACACTAACTAACTCAAATTTCTTTGATATGCTTGCGAGTATTTGCGCAGATAAATATTTAACAAACGAACAACTAAATTATAAATCACAAGCATTCTTAAATAGATTTAATCCACCTATCTCAACTCTTGATTTATATTTTAATTTCTCACTTAGAACACTGGATAAAATTCAAGCTAAAGACCGTAATGAAGAACTTATTTGCGACATGCTTAAAAAAGCGTTTAAGATGGGAAAATGTATTTTATCTTTATTAATCAATGGTTTTGAAACCGAAGCTTTCTCAACTTGGAGAACTCTACATGAAAATGAATGCATACTAATTTGCCTTATTAAAAATGGAACTAATATGTTTAACGAATACTTTAAACATATTCATTATGCACTTGCTTATAGAGGTCAACTTCCTTCTAAAGAAGAAACAGATGAAGTATTTGTTGAGATTAAAAAAGAGATGAAAGAACATGAATTAAAGAGCAAAGACATGAAAAAATTCATCGAATATGGCTATTTATATGCAACTCAAAACATTGAAAATTATCCAACTTTAAAACTTAATTTTAGAGATGGTGTTGAAAACGTTGCTGGCTTATCAAATTATTCGAAAGTTTATGAAATGGCAAGTGAAATTGCTCATTCATCTCCTTTACTTTTATATTCAAAGAGATCCTATTTCTTTGAAATTACAATTTTAAATTTATATGAGTCTTTCTTTAGACTAGAAAACATATTTGATGCATTATATAAAACTGTTTATTCAGAAGCTGAATACAATCAATACCGAGCATTAAAAAATGTTTATATGAGACAACTTTCTTCGATTTATAATATCTTTAAGAAAAGCTTCTTAGATAAGCAAGTTAAGAAAGAAGAAGAGATTGAAGAGAAAGCAAATAACATTTAAATACATACAAATTTAAGCATCTACGGATGCTTTTTTATTTCTTGATACATTTTTATTAAGATATAAAAAGAAGCTTTTCTTTTAAAAAAGCTTCTAATCTTATTTTTTTATAAATGTTTGACTTAAATTCAATTAATCATACATTTTTGGATCTCTATAGCAAGATCCTCCAACGAATTCTTTAATGATAGAATTTGATGGAATCCATTCTTCTTTGATTGGTGTGAAATATTTTAATAAGCTTAATAATCTTTCAACATCTGGTCCGTATTCACTATCTTTATCAATCTTTTGAAGAAGTGGTTGAGCATGTTTTGCAAGGACACAAAGTTCGTAATTTAAGAAACTATCAAAGACAAAGTCTGCGTCTTCTTGAGTTTTATAAATCCACTTAAATTCACCTTTTCTAACGCTTGGCCACATTGATAATGTTTCTTCAGCACTTGCACCTCTATGTGAATAATCTCTTACGATTCTTCTTAATAATCTAACATCAGTAAGTGAAATTGGTGTTTCATCATCAAGGTTAAGTTGAATTTGAGGAGAAATATAAATCTTAAATTTCATGTACTTAGGAATTGAAGATGTCATAATTTCATTAAGAGCATGTATACCTTCAATAATGATTGGATCATGAGGTCCAATTTTTTTTGGATTTTTAAATACTCTTGTATTTGTCTTAAAATCAAATTCAGGTAATGCAACTGTTTCACCATTTAATAAACCGATAATGTGTTTATTAAATAATTCTTTATCGAGAGCATCAACTGATTCAAAATCGTAATTTCCATCTTCATCAATTGGAACATCTTTCTTATTTTTATAATAGTCATCCATTGAAACTCTTATTGGATTAATTCCTCTACTCTTAAGTTCAATTGTTAATCTATCAGCGAATGTTGTTTTGCCACTACTTGATGGGCCAGCAATACAAATTAATCTAATTTGTTGAATATGTGATTCAATCTTTTGGCCTAATTCACAAAGCATTCTATTGTGTTTTGCTTCACAAATATTAATAAGATTAACTGATGTTAATGTGTTTGTTGGATCGATTTTTGAGTTAATTTCACTAATTGTACTTAATTTAACTGTTTTTCCCCATTCTCTAGCACGCATTAATGATGCTGCAAATTTTGGCTCATCCTCAAATGGTGGAATTTCACCATTAGCATCACTACGTGGATATTGAATTAATAATCCTGGTGTGTAATAAAGCAATTTAAATTCTTTTAAGTAACCAGTTGATGGAACCATTTTTCCATACATATAGTTGAAGTAATTATTACAGTTATAGAAGTGAACTGTCTTTTCTGGTCTGTATTGAAGAATTTCTAATTTATCTTTTGAATTAAATTCTTCATACATAACTTTTGCTTCATCGTTTGTTTTAATTAAACGTTTGAATGGATAATCTGCTCTAACGATTTCTCTCATCTTATCTTCGATGTTTTTAGCCATCTCTTCAGTTAGGATTAATTGTCTTCCGTCATCATTTAAATTATCAATTTGAGCATAGATTGAACGTGAAACACTATATGTTAATTTAAATCTTAAATTAGGATATAAAAGATGTGCGGCCATCGCAAAAATAAACCTAATTCCTCTTTCATAGATTCCACTTGAATCGTGATCGTCTTTCTTTAAAAACTTGACTGTAGCATCATAATAAACTTCATAATCAAGTTCTCTAATTCTTCCATTAACATCGGCACAAATTATATCTTTATCGTTGTTTGTAAGATCTAGCAATTTAATTTTTTTATCAAAAGTCTTTTCTTCGTTATTTAGTTTTACCTTAAAACTCATGTTATACCTCCATATTATCGTGTTTTTTTGCCGTAGGTATATTATAAAGGAAAAGCATAGCTTAATAAATAAAATAATTTAAAAAAATTAGCACTTATCTATTGACAGTGCTAAAAATAGTATTAGAATATAGTTAGCACTTAGGAAATGAGAGTGCTAGGAGGTATTTATATGAGTAATAAATATGAAGTTAATAATTATGAGGAACCAGTTTTTGGAGATTTAGAAAGTTTTTTAGGATTTCCAAAAGCATGGAAAAAATATGAAACTATGAAGACAGATATTAAAGAAGAAGAAAATAACTATGTTTTAAATATTGATATCCCTGGCGCAAAGAAAGAAGATATCAATGTTAAATTGAATGATGGTTATCTTGAAGTATCATATTCAGTTAATGAACACTCAGATGAACAAAAACATGGTAAATTTATTAGAAAAGAAAGATACTATGGTTCAATGAGCAGATCATTCTATGTTGGCGATAACGTTGAAGAAAAAGATGTTAGTGCATCTTATGAAAATGGTGTCTTAACTATCGTTCTTCCAAAAGAAGTCGAAGAAAAGAAACAACCAAGTAGAATCGAAATTAAATAACATCTACAAAGTTTTAGTAAGTTAGGAGTAACTTGCTCCTAACTTACTTTATTTATAAAAGGAGACAATAAACATGATTGAAACAAAAGAATATCAAGCTGAAAGTAAAGAATTACTTAAATTGATGATTAATTCTATTTATTCAAATAAAGAAATTTTCTTAAGAGAGTTAATTTCTAATGCAAGCGATGCAATCGATAAATATAAATATTTAGAATTAACAAGTGAAGGCAAAATTCCTTCAAAGAATTACGAAATTTGGATTGAACCTAATAAAGAAGCAAGAACATTAACGATTACTGATAATGGTATCGGTATGAATAAAGAGGATTTGATCAATAATTTAGGTACAATTGCTCATAGTGGAAGCAAAGAATTCCTTGAAAAGATTAAAGAAGCAAAAGAAAAGAACGAACTTGATATCATTGGTCAATTTGGTGTTGGCTTCTATAGTGCTTTTATTGTTGCAGATGAAGTTGAAGTTCACACAAAAACTTTAAATGATAACGGATATTGCTTTAAGAGCAATGGTGAATCAACTTATACAATTGAAGAAGAAGATCTTAAAGATACTGGAACAAAAATTGTTTTACACCTTAGAAAGAATGAAAACGAAGAAAACTATGATAAGTATCTTGAAGACTACGAAATCGAAAATCTTGTAAGAAAATATAGTGATTTCGTTCGTTACCCAATTAAGATGAATGAAACAACAAAAACACCTAAACTTGATGAAAATGGTAAAGAAATCGAAGGCCAATTTGATGAAAAAACTGAAACAAAAACATTAAATTCAATGATTCCTTTATGGAAAAAGAATAAAAAAGATGTAACAGACGAAGATTTAAATAAATTCTACAAAGATAACTTTATGGATTATGAAGATCCATTACTAGCATTAAACCTTAATGTTGAAGGTATGGTTAATTTCAATTCATTAGTTTTTATCCCATCTCATGTTCCTTATGATTTATATTCACAAAACTATGAAAAGGGTTTGAAACTTTATATAAAAGGTATCTTTATTAAAGATAAAGCTAAAGAGCTTGTCCCAGATTACCTTAAATTTATTAAGGGACTCGTTGATACAAACGATTTAACACTTAATATTTCACGTGAAATGCTTCAAGAAGATCCACGTTTAAAGAAAATAAGTGAAACAATCGAAAATAAAGTTATTTCAAATCTTAAAGATTTTAAAACTAAAGATTTTGAAAAATATCTTAAATTCTATTCACTCTATGGCGATCATTTAATGTATGGAATTTATTCAAGCTATGGCTTTAAGAAGAATGTTTTAAGTGACTTACTTGTCTTTAAATCTTTAAATCATGATAAAGAAATCGATTTTAAAGTTTATAAAGATGAAATGAAAAAAGATCAAAAATTCATCTATTATGCATGTGGAAAGAGCGTTGAAAGCATTAAACTTCTTCCAGAAATCGAAAAATATAAGAAAGATGGAATAGATGTTTTGTTCTTAACTCGTGACATCGATGAATTTGCATTCCAAATGATGAATGAGTATGAAAAGGTTGAATTCAAGAATATTGCTGTTCACGATAAAGATTCATTAACAGAAGAAGAAAAGACTGAACTTGAAACAAAAGAAGCTGAAAATAAAGAACTCCTTGATAACATCAAAGAAGCATTAAAAGGCAAAGTTGATGAAGTAAGCTTATCAAATAAACTTGTTGATTCACCAGTGTGTATTTCAACAAAAGATGGCTTATCACTCAATATGGAAAAGACTTTAAATAATATTCCAAGTGAAGAAAAAGCAAAGGCTTCTAAAGTACTTGAAATTAATCCAGACCACGAATTATTTAAAGCAATGGGCGACATTAAAGCTGATAAAGATACAGTTAAAAAATATAGTGATGTCTTATATGACGAAGCTATGTTGCTTGAAGGATTCGAAGTTCAAGATAAGGAAAACTTTATCAAGAATTTAAATGAATTAATGCTTAAATCTCTTAAAAAGTAATGCAAAAAGCAGGTATTCTAACTAATTATTGGTTACGACCTGCTTTTTATTTTGCGCGTATTTTATAGCAAGATCAATTTGCTCTTCATATAAAGAAGGACATTTAAAAAGATAAATAAAGATAAAATAAGCTATAAAAATAGCAATTGTTAAATAAGGAAAAACATAAAAAGCATTTAAATAATTATTGGTTAAGAAACTAACTGCTGAATAAAATAAAGCTAAAGCAGTAAATGGAGTGTGGATAATTAAAGCAAAAAACATGACAGCACTCATTAAAATTATGAGTGGTTCATAACTTAGCGAAAGCCCAAAATAAGTGACACAAATTAATGAAATTATTTTTCCATTTATTGCTCCGATTGTTAAAATAGGAACGATTAATCCTCCAGTTACTTTTCCACAGCCAGAAATGATAGTTAAAATAAATCTAGCAAATAAAATTGAAAATAATATTAATAAACTTGAATAGCTAGCTAAATTTTTCATTAAAATTCCACCTGCGCCCATTATTGAAAGGACGGTGTAATTTAAAATAAGAACAATTAAAAACATAAAGAAACCTCTATATTTTACAAATACATTATCTTTATGTTTAAAGAAGAAACTTTTTAAAATTTTTACAAGGTGCACAAATAAAAATGCACCAATTAAATTGATAATTATTAAAAGAGGATAAATGTAAATATCATTAATTTTAGGAATTGAATAAGAAGAAATTTCTAAAAGGTGATGATGATTTATTAAAGAAGTCATTAAAAACGCAAGAATCATCATGATAACGCCTTGAATTAATACTTTTATATTTATTTTCTTTAAATTTTCTTCATAAGCATATGCAAGTCCAGATATTGGGGATAAAAATGCACACCCAAAACCGACTCCTCCAGCAAGTTTCACTGTATCAAGATCGTCTTCGTCTTTAACTATCTTATTATATAAATGAGCAAGTTTACTACTTATTACAACTGAAGGTCCTTCGCTTCCAAGAGTAAAACCACTGATGTTAGAAATATATGAATTGATAATCATTGCAATGATATCAATTGCATCGTGCATTTTCTTTTTATTACGGAGAGCTAATTCTAAAGTTGGAATTCCGCTTCCATCGACTGAAGGAGCAATTTTTAAAATATAAAAATTAGCAATTGATAAAATAATTACCATGATTACATTAAGAGCAATTATGTAAGTTTCTCTACTTCTATAAAGAAAAAGAGAAGCTTTAGTTACTAGCTGTCCAATAATTTGATATATTCCTACTAAAACACCAATCAATAAACCAAGGATAATTGTTTTTAATCCAAGCAGCAAAAAATTTTTAAAAGTTTTATCATGTCCCATTTCATTACTTACTTTCTATACATTTAATTTCTTCTTTTTCTTGAGTGTCTATCTTATTTTTCTTTCTAAAATATTTTCTCTTTTTAGGTGCGCTATCGTTTTCATTAATAATCATAACAACTGTATCATCTTTATCATTTTTAATGATGCCACCTACTTTATCATAGACATTTTTTATTTTTTGTACGATTTTTGCAGGCTTTTTATTAGAAATTGGCTCTACAAAGTTAACTTCAGATTCTTCTTTATCACGAGAGAAAAGCGATTTAATAATACGTTGAGTGTTTGCACTTTCAGCTTTTAAAATATTTCTAAACCTTTTAGCAAAATTAACTACGCCACCACTAAAATCAATTTTATCATCAACAGACAATTCTTTAACAATCTTAAAAACTTCATTTACAAATTCTTCTCTTTCAGAATAAGACATAAGTTTTAAGTTATCTTTAAGTTCTTTATCGAATTTATTTGAGATGAATGTAAATTTATTTTCTCTAATAATTTTTGTGTTTTTAACTTCCCAGTTATAAACATTATGCTGATAAAGAAGTGATTTTTTTGAAGAAATAACAATTGTTGGATAGTCTTTATAAAGTAATCTTCCAATAACTGAAGATTGAGGTGCATAGTGGCAAATTTTGCTTTTAATTTCTTGAAAACCTGGACGTAATAAGATATCGCTTTGAAAACCAGGTGAATCAAAACAATAAATACCAACAATGTTATTTTGAATGTTTCTTCTTAAAGTGGAAGCAGCGTAAATTGCTAGATTTCCGCCTTTTGAGTGCCCACCAATATAAATAGTTTTATAAGATGAAAAATTTAATGTTTTTCTTAAATATTTGCTTGCTTCTTCTTGAGCAGGAACGATGTCTTTATAGGACATATCAAAATCTTCTTTCCATCCTGTATAAGTTCCATCAGTTCCTCTAAAAGAAATGTAAAGGAATTTTTTAACTTGATCAGTAAAACAAAATGTTACTGCACTAAATTGCTTAACAAGGTCTGGATCAGTATCTTTTATATATCCTTTTATATATACGTCTTTAAATCTTAGTGAAGCTCTTAATAAATCAATTAACATTTTGTCTTCTTCAAGACGAAAACGATAACTATTTCTTTTTAAAAGTAGCATTTCATTAATTGCATCAACTAATTTTCTTTTTCTTATTCGACTATTATTTACAATTGAAGAAAAATCAATATAACTAAGACGCGCAAAAATTAGAGCATCCAATTCGTTAAATGGTTCTTCCTTTAAAGGGATGTCCTTATATTCTTTTAAATAGTCGATAACATTTGCCATACATAAATTTTAATCGTTTTTACCTTTTAATTAAACTATTAGGAATGATTTTAAATAAAAGATATTAATAAAATATTTTACTTTTTATATCAAATTATATCGATATTTAGCGACTTGAGATTTTGTGTTTTTACCTCAAAAATAAAACATTGATTTTAATGAAAATAATTCAATTTTATTGTGTTATAATTATGGACGCGTTCGAGGTATTTATATGAACTTAAAAGAAAAAAAGATTAGTAGTGAAACGATTTATAAAGGAAAAATTATTGACGTTTATAAAGATAAAGTCCTTTGCCCAAATGGACACGAATCTTATAGAGAATATATATCACACTGTAAAGCAAGCTGCGTAATTGCTGAACTTGATAATGGTAATTTCTTAATGGAAAAACAATATAGATATCCATATGATGAAGTAATTAATGAATTTCCAGCTGGAAAATGTGATAAAGGTGAAGACCCACTTGAAACAGCAAAAAGAGAACTTTTGGAAGAAACAGGCTATCAAGCAAATAAAGTCGTTTATCTTGGCGAAATTTATCCTTCATGTGCTTATACAGATGAAGTTATTTATTGCTATTACGCAACGAATTTAATCAAACAAGAACAACATTTGGATGAAAATGAATTTGTAGAAGTCTTTGAAGTTTCACTTGAAGAAATTAAAGAGATGATGAATAAAGGTGAATTAAAAGATGCAAAAAGTATTGCTTGTATAGGATTTCTATTTGCTAGAGGATATAAAAGCGAAAAATAAAATAAAATAAATGGATTAAGCGATTTGCTTAATCCATTTTTCCTATCATTTATTTCTAACTTTCTCTAAGAAACCAACGTCATCATTAAATGTAATTGTTTTATCTTTTACTATTATAGTTCCATTAAATTTTCCAAATACTTGATTTTGATCACTAGAAATAATTAAAGCATTTAAATAATCTTTTCTATTAAAAATTGGCGTCATTGTTAGATTTACTGAATCATCCTCACTAACAATTTTTACATCTTTTGAATAATCATTTTTGCCTTTTTTATCAACTTGGAAAATAAATTCAACTTCTGGTAATTTATATTTTTCATTATCAAAATAAACAATGTTTTCATTTTCTTTATTTGTTCCAAATCCATATCCTAAATTGAAGCCAAATAATTTATCATCTTTTATGCCATTTAAACTCGACCAATACCAAGTATTTTTATAAGTCCGAACACCTCTGCCCCAATCGAGTCCGCCAGGTGCTTTAAAATCAATTATTTTTTTATCATAAGAAATAGTGCCTTCAGCAAAAAGTAGATTTTCTTTGAGGTTATAGTAGAAGTGACGTTTTTTAGCAAAAGGAGTAAGCATATAAATTTTATTATTTGTATTTCCTTTAACATTTAATTTAAAACTAAAGTCCTTTCCTTTAGTAAAATTCTTAATGCTACCTTCAATATATTTATTTCCATTTTCTTTTATTATGATTTCGATTTTAAAATCTTTAGCTGATACATGAATGTCACCTTCTTTGCTTGATGAAGGTAGGACGATTTTTCCTTTAAGAAGATTGATATATGTTTTAGTTTTAAAGAAATAATTTTTACTAAAATCAATAAAAGTTACGCTTACTAAATCCATGTAAGAATTATTATCAACGGTTATGCATAAGCCATAATCTTTATTTATGAAATGATAATAATCCAATTCTTTGATTCTGGTTTTTAAGCCTTTAATATCGCTTTTATGATATTCGTATTCTTCAAAAGAATATCCTTCTTTAACTAAACTGCCGTTATTTAATAATTTCATTATCTTTCTCCT
>ENA-UOJH01002741-UOJH01002741.1-human-gut-metagenome-genome-assembly--contig:-C148-NODE-2741-length-10619-cov-408.816452_pt1 | contig 10619 bp, 5 predicted proteins | sample MGYA00242345_ERZ723892 | MGnify/ENA metagenome assembly ERZ723892 | reverse complement strand
ATAACCAGTGTATACGCCCTTTGCCTCGTCCACGAGAGCGAGCTTCTGGTCAGAGCTCTTCCAACCGTCAGTGCTACCAATGAAGTAGATGAATGGATCGTAGTTAACCTCCTCTATGGTATAAGTGTAGTCCATCATGTTGATGGTGAGCTTGTACTTACCAGCCTTGGCAATCTTACCAGCCTTAGCGTCACCGTTGGTCAGCGCACCAGTCATGCTGTCGTCGCCGTCAACCTTAGGACCTACTACGCCGGCAGCCCAGAGGTCATCTGCATCAATGTTTTTCTTAGGAATAATCTTCCAATACTGGTCAGCCTTGGTTGTTTCGAAAGATACGGTGAAGACCGGATCCTCATATACATCCTTGTCGCTGTGGTTGAATGCTTTTGCTACTTCCTTAGTCCAACCATCTACGTCATCTGTAGTAAACATGTCGCCTACGAGGTAATAGCCTTCTTCGATAACTGGAGCCTCAGGAATAGCCTTTACCTGGAATGTTTCTGATGTAGCCATCTTCACGGCTGTAGCTCCATTGCTTACCCATGCGTCGAGAGTAGCATCGATATCACGCTCTGTAGGACGCTTGCCAAACTTATCTACAATATAATTTACCAAGTCAGCTTTTGCCATGTTACCTTCTGCGTCAATATCGAAAGCTCGACCACCAATATTGATCTTGTAGGTTGGAGTGTAGGAAGCGTTGGAAGAAGTGGGAGCAACAATGCTCGCCACTTTTACCTTCTCTGTCTTAACATCAGCCAAGTTGATGACATCAACTGGAGTTACGCTACCTTTTCCGAATGATACGGCTTCCTCCTGAGGATTTGACTGTGGGGTACCCCAATCTGTGTAGTCTTCGGTACATGATACCATAGACATCAGCAGGGTCATTCCCAATAATATTTTCTTAATCATAATTGTCTATACTTTAAGTGATTTACAATTTAACGATGCTGAATGCACCTGTGATATCGTTGAATGAGATGCAATACTTGCCTTCAGTCAAACCGATGTTATGACCATTAGCCTCGCACTTACCATACATGTTGACAGCGCCATCTTCTGCACCATATCCCCAGTTGGTATCCCAAGAACCAGCAATCTTGAACTTGAAGCTTACTGTCTGTCCGGCAGGAACTTCCATCACATAGTACCAAGCGTGGTTTTCAACGCCCTCTGTGTTGTAAGGAAGCATTGGAGTGTCGCTCGCGAAATCGTCTAATGAGGTTGCAATCTGGATAGTACCATAGTTGGTTACATTACCCTCGTACTTCACCATAGTGGCTGTATTGTTGGCGGTGTTCAATGTGATTGTGTAGTAACCGTCTGCTCCTGCAAGGATATGACCACCATCGCTATTAGTTGAACCACGATAGGCGATATTGTCCTTCAACTTTCCACCGCCGTCCATACTGTAGTTCCAATCGAAGCTTGAAGGCAGAATCTTGAAACCTGCTACAGCAGATTCTGCTTTTTCGTCGAATTCGTCTGTAAGGAAGTAGTTGGTGTATTCAATCTCACCAGCACCAGTCTTCTTGTCATAAGAGAAGTTAGGCTTCAAGAACATAGGAAGCGCATCAACACCAATATTCTTGTCACCTGCCCACTTGCCGCCAAACATGTTACCTACGAGATACCACATTGTTGGAACAGCATCCTTCAGTTCAATATAGTAAGGCTTTACGTTGAGCTTTACTGAGTTTGAAGCGACAGGGTTCAGACGGCTTGTGCCCTCAAGGATGTAAGCGTTAACACGAACGTACATCTCCTGCTCGGCAGGAACATTCTCTTCTGTCCATTTAAGTATCTTTACCAATGCCTTGTCCATTTCTTCTGCAGAGGCAGAAATATTACATTTCTGTGTGGTGTTGCTAAGAACAGCGTAGTCTGGCACCTTTTCTCCACTCTCGTCTGCAGCAGCTTCATCAGTAGAAACTGTGAAGCTGTTGGTTGGAGATACTTGCACCTCGTATGTTGCGTTGATTGGGGCATTGTCTGCTGTGTACTTAGGCTGTGACCATGTAAGCTCAAGACCAGTAGATTTTTCCAAATCAATAGTCGCATTGGCATATGCAGGAGTGTTCAACACAAACTCTTTAGGCTGAATCAGCGTTGGGTTTGAATCGTTGTCATCCGAACATGATGCGAATAAGCTGATGATGCCGACAAGCAGAGCACCAATTATATATTTATTCTTCATATTGCGTTTTCTTTTATAATTCTATTATACTTTAGTTTTTGACCTCGTTATATCCATCAATCTGAGTCAAGTTCTTGTTAGAAAGAACCTCTGAAGATGGGAGAGGATATACATTATAGGTCTTGGCGAAGGTTGTACCATTAGTACTACCACCCTTGAGTTCCCAATTGTATGTAGCCTGACTGCCACCAAACTGATTGAAACGGATCAAATCGGTACGGCGGAGACCTTCGCAATACAACTCACGGGCACGCTCATCGAGCACGTCGTTAAGAGTATAAGAAGCACGTTCGCCTGCGTGGGCACGGTTGCGAAGAGCATCGATATACTTCTTTGCCTTAGCCGAGCTTTCACCATTGAGGTGCATCTCAGCCTCAGCTGCATTGAGGTAAGCCTCAGCTACACGGAAGAGGAAGAAGTCTATATCTACGTTATAGCTGTCGTGAGGAGTACCACCATTAGAATAGTTGTTATTCCATTTTGGTGTTGCAATACCCTTGATGAACTTATCGTTAGCACCAATCTCTAAAGTACGATCGCCGTCACTGTTGCCTTTACCCCAAAGGATAGCACGGTCATCAACGTTCATAGCACGGATTTCGGAAGCTGACTTGTTTACCACAACTTTTGGATCGGTAAAGAACTTCTCTACGAATTGTGGACGAACACGCATACCTGACCATGTGTTGGCAGTAGTGGCAGCATCCTTATCTGTAACAGTCCGCATTGTAGCATCCCAAAGAGCTGCAACAAAGAACATCGAGCCACCGTATCCCTGAGTCTTGTCACCATCTTGCATCAAAGGCAGAAGAGCCTCGCAGCTTGCACCATTTGAACCATTGTCGCCCATGAAGAGCAGGTCGTATGGCTTGTAGCCATTAGCTTTAGCCTCATTAGACATCTTGCTGTCATCGAAGAGCTTATAGTCTGAATTGATAACCCTCTCAGCATATTCGAGAGCCTTATCCCAATATTGATTGTTCTGACCATCGTTGTTGAGGTATGTACCGGCATTGAGGTACAGACGGCTCAAGAGCAACCAGCATGTGCCTTTGTCTACGCGGCCATAGTCTGGATCTGTATCAGTCTCTGGCTTTGCCTCCAACAGGTCTGGCTCTGCAGCAAGCAATTCGCTTTCTACCCAGTTGAACAAGAACTCACGACCTAACTGAAGAAGCTCTGCGCGAGTATATGTTTTGCCTTCCTCAAACTTTGAATTGTAAGAGTGTGCTTGACGTGGTGTTTCTGGCGAAATCTTGTCAATGAATGTCGGGTCTCCAAAGAAGTCGAGCATCAAGAAATAGCTATAGGCACGAAGTACACGTACCTCTGCATACTTAGTTTTATCCTCTTGGGCTGCGTCGAGGCTCAAGAAATGATTCTCGTAAGAGATGTTCGACATCAGACGATAGTAGAGGTTCTTCAGAGTGGCATTACCAGATTCGAACTTATTTTTTGTTACATCCTCAATACCGCCATCTGACCACCAGCAGGCGGCTTCGTCGGTAGGTACCTCGTTGAAGTTGAACAGGTTGCGGAGCAAGCATGACTTACCTGCGTCGTCGATAGAGAAATCGGCATTACCGTCATTACCCTCCATGATAAGACCAGCATAGCACTTGCTGTATAAGCCCGTAATATTAGGATTGGCATCAACAGTAGGGTCAATGTTTCCCTTGTTCAAGTCATCCATGCAAGAGCTCAAGCTTGCTGAAAGCAGAAGAGCTGCTGCTGGGGCAATTATGTTGAATTTATTGAGTTTCATATCGAAATCTATTTTAAATTGTTAGAAGTTAAGGTTCAGACCGAGCAGGAATGTGCGGCAACGAGGATAGATGTTGTCGTCCTTACCTGATGTTACTTCAGGATCAATACCTTTATACTTGGTGATAGTAAACACGTTAGAGCATGAGGCGTAGATACGGCCAGAGATGCCCTTGTAGTTGCCACCCTTCAGCAGATTGTTGAAGTTATAGCCCAGTGTGATGTTGTCGCACTTCAAGAAGCTGCCATTCTGTACGAAGTAGTCGGTAAGAGGATAGTTGTACGAAGTCCAGCCAAGAGCTACTAACTCCTTTGTGGTATTTTTATAATATCCCTTTGCACTACATACCTCTTTTGTATTTATCGCACCTTCTGCGTATCCATTATAGAGATAGTTTCCGAAGCTTGCACGGAAATTACTGCCGAGATCCCAGTTCTTGTATGCAACCTTGAAGCTGAAACCGCCTGTCCAAGGAGCCACGATATTCTTATAGAAGTATCTGTCGTTCTCGTCTATTGTACCATCGCCATTACGATCTACGTAGCAACCCATGATTGGACGTCCGCTCTCATCGTAAACCTGCTGGTAAACCAAGAATGAGTTGGCTGGCTTTCCTACCTTATGATAGGTAATCGCCTGATTCTGACCTACCTGCATGCCTGCCTCCATCAAATCACGACCGCCTGCAAGTTCGGTAATCTCGTTCTTGTTGTAAGCAGCGTTGACGCTCAATTCTACAAACCAGTCCTTGGTTTGGATAGGACGACCTGTGATAGCTACCTCAAAACCCTTGTTTTTCAATGTACCTGCATTCATCAAGAGAGCATTGTCAAAGTTCTGACCTGCAGCGATGGTTGTTGTGCTGAGCAAGTCGGTTGTCTTGCGGATATAACCATCAAGGTTGATGGTGAGTCTCTGGTCGAACATACCATAGTCGAGACCTACGTTCCATGTAGTAGTCGTCTCCCAAGTCAATTCGTCATTGTATGCCAATGGACGGTAGAGTATTCCTGGGTTGTTGGCAATACCACCGATTGGATAGAGGTGGTGATTACTTGTACTCTTCTTATAGGTAGCGGTGTAGTACTCTTTACCTGTATCCTGCTGACCGGTCTTACCCCAACCAAGTCGGAGTTTCAAGTCGCTGATAGCATCAATATCTTTCAGGAATTTTTCGTCTTTGATACGCCATGCGAAGGCTGCTGATGGGAAGAAACCCCAACGGTGTCCGTCTGCAAAGCGGCTTGAGCCATCATAACGGGCAGTGAATGTAAGGAGATAACGGTCAAGCAAAGAATAGTTGGCACGTCCATACCAGCTCACGAGGTAAGTCTGTCCCTTCCAGTTGCTTGTATCGTAAGACTTCACGGTTCCTGCAAGAGCTTCGCCTGCATCATTCTTACCTTCGTAGGTAGATGGATACATAGACTTGCTCCACTGGTCTCCCCAATATTTCATGTGGCTATATTCGTAACCAGCCATGATGTCGAAGTGGTTAGCCTTGTTGAAATCCTTGGTGTACTGAGCATAGGCAGTAGCTACAACGTTATACTTCTTCTCCTTATTTTCGCTGTTGCCACCATAGTAGAATCCGTATGTAGATTGTGGATTGTTGGTGTTGTACTCTCCACCAGTGCTATATTCTCCAGCTATGTTGGCGTGAAGATGAAGGTCTTCGAAACCATGTATCTTATAGTCTGCCTCTACATTACCCAAGAGAATATGCGCACTCTTGTAGAAATCGTAGTTTTCAACTTTTTCTACAGGGTTTGTTGGAGCATCGTCGTTGCGGTTATATGGGAATGTAGGGTCATATGAGGTAGTAGGTAATGCCCACTGCCAATAGCCACCCCAGTTCTTGAATTTCTCATCACTACTCTTAACAGGACGAGTAGGATCCATAGAGACAGCTGCGCCTACTGCATCCTGTCCACCTGGATTTGTTTTTGAGTAAGAATACTTACCGTTGACATTAATGTTAAGGTGCTTGTCGAACAATGATGGATTGATGTTGAAACCGGCAGTAACTCGCTTATAGTCAGAACCCTTCAGAATACCTTCCTGACCGGTGTAACCAACGCTGACACGATAAGGCATTGACCATGATTTCTTGCTGATGCCACCTGTTAAACTTACATTATGCTCATGGCTGACAGCTGCACGGTAAATCTCGTCCTGCCAGTCGGTATCGTATGTGCCGGCAGAATAATCTGGAGTTCCATCTTCATTGAACTTCTTCCAGCCTAAACCTTTGTAGGCAGAAGAATCTTCACCATAATAGTTCTTGATGAAGTCTGTATATTCGGAAGCATTCATCACATCCATCTTCTTGGCAACAGTACTTACCGAAAGTGTACCATTGTAAGAAACCTGTGGCTTCTGGCCGCTGCGACCCTTCTTGGTTGTAATGATGATGACACCATTAGAACCACGGGAACCATAGATGGCTGTAGCTGAAGCATCCTTCAATACGGTGAAGCTCTCGATATCGTTAGGATTGACAAGAGAAAGAGGGTTGTTTACACCTTTTGTATTATTGTTATCCATAGGCATACCATCGATAACAATCAATGGGTTGTTGCTCGCAGTAAGAGAAGCACCACCACGGATACGAATCTGTGCACCATCACCAGGAGCACCCGTTGATGAGTTGACATTTACACCGGCAATCTTACCCTGGATCATATCCTGTGCAGAAGTAATGATACCATGGTTCTTCTCGTCTGGCTTGATAGCTGTAACGGAACCTGTCAAGTCGTTTTTCTTAGCCACACCATAACCGATGACAACGACTTCATTCAAAGCCTTTGAGTCATCTTCCAAGGTAATGTTCATGTTACTAGATGCCTTCACTGTCTGCGGTGTCATACCCAGATAGGTGAATGTAATCTTGGCACCTGGCGCTGCATCAACTGAGAAGTTACCATCCATATCGGTAATGCCCACTGCCTTACCGTTAACTGTAATGGTAGCACCCATGATAGGCTCACCAGAAGCATCCTTCACATGTCCCTTAACTGCATTTGTCTGCGCAAAGGAACTCACCGTCAGAAGCAGACCGCTTGCTAGGGTCAACGCTCTGAGAGGCAATTTAATTTTTACCTGCTTCATCATTTGCTCGATTTTTAAGTTAATGTATTATATTAAATTATTTACTTTTTCTTCTTTTCTTCTTGGCTTAAGTTGTTGTCGTTCCTACTCAAAATGCCGTTCTGGCTCTTTTCGGGGTCTTTCTGGCATCTTATTACTTATATTATAAGGTAGGAATGGGGCGCTTGCCCATAAACTTGTCGTTTCTGTGTGCAAAATTAAGTTCTTTTCTCTAATGTTGTACTATTTTTGTGTTAATTCCGTTATTTATTTTGTGCAAACGTTTGCACAGAATTTACTTGATTTATGTCAATGAATTCTGACCAATATTGAGGATATTTCGTAATTTTGCAGCACAACTAATAGCAATGGGCGATAAAGAAACAATAACAATGAAAGATATTGCTCGCGATCTGGGCGTAAGTGTTGCCACAGTGAGCCGGGCATTGAAGGACAGTTCTCGTATCAGTACTGCCCAAAAGGAGCGTATTCAGAAATACGCGCGTGAACATAACTTCTTTCCTAATTTCCTAGGTGAAGCTTTAAGACATAATAAGGTGAAGCCGATGAAGGTGATTGGAGTTATTGTGCCTCAGGTGGTACACTATTACTTCATGTCGGTGCTTTCGGGTATAGAGGAAGAGGCTAGAGCCAGAGGTTACCGTGTGATGGTGGCGCAGAGTAACGAGCGTTACGATAAGGAGGTGGCCATCTGTGAAGACTTCTATCAGAACAAGGTTTGTGGCATCATCGTTTCACAGGCGAAGGATACCAAGCAGTATGACCATTTCGAAAAACTGCTGCAGAATGGGGTGCCGCTCATCTTCTATGATAGAATATGTACGGGCGTGAACTGCTCGCGAGTGGTGGTAGATGACTATATGGGTGCCTTTACTGCCGTTACCCACATGATTGATACGGGCTGTAAGAAGATTGCCTTCTACGGCTCGCCGATGAATCTGGAAATCTCCAAGAACCGATATAACGGTTATCATGATGCGCTGGTAAAGCATGGCTTGACGGAGAACCCTGACTGGGTGAAGATCTGCGATGACCGTGCCAGTGCCGAAGCAATAACGCCGGATATTCTGATAGAGGAAGATTGTCCGGATGCTTTCTTTGCCATCAATGATGATACGGCAATCGGTATCCTCTATACCGCCAAGCGCATGGGATTCAAGGTGCCTGAAGAAATCAGCATCTGCGGTTTTACCAATGGTGACCGTGCCAAGGCGTGCGACCCGATGCTTACTACGGTTGAGCAGCGAGGTGTAGCCGTAGGCGAGGAAGCTGCCAATATCCTGATTGGTCAGGTGGAAGGCTCCATCCCTAGAGATGAGGTGGAGAAGCGAGTGGTGAGAACACGACTTGTGGTGAGAGGAACAACAAGATAAAAATATAAAAACAATATAACGATGAAACAAAAACCTGATTTAAGTTTCTGGAAGCTCTGGAACTTGAGCTTCGGATTTTTCGGAGTACAGATTGCCTACGCCCTACAGAGCGCCAACATCTCCCGAATCTTTGCAACGTTGGGTGCTGACCCACACAACTTGAGTTATTTCTGGATTCTCCCTCCTCTGATGGGAATCCTGATTCAGCCTATCGTGGGCACGTTGAGTGATAAGACGTGGTGCCGCTTCGGTCGCCGCATCCCTTATCTCTTTGTGGGTGCTACGATTGCCGTCCTGGTAATGTGCCTGCTCCCGAATGCCGGTTCGCTCGGACTGACCGTGAGCGGTGCGATGCTCTTCGGACTGATAGCGCTGATGTTCCTCGATACGAGCATCAACATGGCAATGCAGCCGTTCAAGATGTTGGTAGGCGATATGGTAAATGAAAAACAGAAGGCAAAGGCTTACTCTATCCAGAGTTTCCTCTGCAATGCCGGTTCTGTAGCTGGATATATCTTCCCATTCCTCTTTACCTTCCTCGGTATCAAGAATTATGCTGAGAAGGGTGTGGTTCCTGATTCTGTCATCTGGTCGTTCTATATCGGTGCGGCTATCCTGATTCTCTGTGTTATCTACACCACGATGAAGGTGAAGGAGTGGAATCCACAGCAGTATGCGGAGTATAATGGAGCGAAGAGGGAAGAGGGAAGAGTGAAGAATCCTAATGCTGAGGCTTCTGAAGACAAGGCCGGTTGGATTACTTTGCTCCGCAAGGCGCCATCTACCTTCTGGAAGGTGGGACTGGTTCAGTTCTTCTGCTGGGCTGGTTTCCTTTATCTCTGGAATTATTCTACGGGAGCCATCGCTGAAACCGTATGGAATACGACCGATCCTGCTTCTGAAGCATTCCAGGAGGCAGGCAACTGGGTGGGCATTCTTTTTGCCGTACAGGCTGTAGGTAGTGTAGTCTGGGCTGTGATTCTCCCTCAGTTTAAGAATACGAAGGTGGCATACGCTGTCAGTCTGGTTATCGGTGGTGTGGGTTTTGCCCTGATACCTTTCCTGCATGACCAGTATCTGCAGTTTGTTCCGTTCCTGATGATTGGTGCCGGTTGGGCAGCCATGCTGGCGATGCCTTTCACCTTTGTTACCAATGCTTTGCAGGGATATGGTCACATGGGTGCTTATCTCGGTCTGTTTAACGGAACCATCTGTATCCCTCAGATTGTGGCTGCTATCTGCGGTGGAATTGTCTTGAGTCTGGTGGGTTCTCATCAGAGCGATATGATGATTGTGGCAGGTATCCTGCTGATTGCGGGTGCACTGTCTGTGAGTATCATCAAGGATAAGAAATCAGAATAAAATGTGATGAACGATTAATTATTGTTTCTACAGAGTAGGGGTAGTGCAAACGTTTGCACGATTTGTGAGAAAAAATATGCAAATTTCAGATACGTTTTTCGCTCGTTTTTCTTACCTTTGTAGCATCAAACATAAATTATAACATTTTCAAGAGCCTTTAAGAGTCTTATGACAGTACAGTTTAATATTGAATATAAAGCAATGTTCGGCGAACAGATCGTCGTAAACATTCAGACGGAGGAAGGTGAACTGAAACTTCCTCTCGAGACAACAGATGGTGAAAGATGGGCATGCGACTGGTGTGTTGAATCACCAGAAAAATCGTATACCTATTATTATAGTGTAGAACGTGAAGGAAGAGCAGTCAAGACCGAATGGCTTATGATTAAGCATCAGCTCGATGTAAATGCCAAGAAGGCTGCGGTTTATACCCTTTACGATCATTGGAAGGCAATGCCTGAGGATGCTTACCTCTACAGCAGTGCCTTTACCGATTGCATCAATCATCAGGCTCCACAGGAGATGAAGCCGGAAACGGGCAGCAAGATTGTGCGTCTGATAGTCCGTGCTCCTCAGCTTCACGATGGTGAGCGCCTGGGTGTATTGGGTGCAGATAAAGCATTGGGCGCTTGGGATGTGCAGAAGATTCTTCCGATGACTCAGCATACCTATAATGAATGGGTTGCTGATATTGATGCGGCTCATCTTGAGGGCAGTCATCTGGAGTTTAAGTTCGTGGCTTTCAGAAATGCAAAGAACGAGCTTCTCTGGGAAACCAGCATGAACAGAACCGTGGATTTGCCGGAGA
>ENA-UOJH01002740-UOJH01002740.1-human-gut-metagenome-genome-assembly--contig:-C148-NODE-2740-length-10622-cov-6.246901_pt1 | contig 10622 bp, 10 predicted proteins | sample MGYA00242345_ERZ723892 | MGnify/ENA metagenome assembly ERZ723892 | reverse complement strand
ATATCAGTGGCTAAAGCCGGCTATCTCCCTACCATCAGTCTGAGTGCATCTACGGGGAGTATGACAAACAGTGCCAGTGATAATAGCTGGAGCAAACAAATGAAATATGGCTGGAATAATATGATAGGATTGAATATAAACATTCCGATTTTTGATAATCGCCAGAACAAAAGTGCTGTACAGAAGGCACGTTTGCAATATGATAGTAGTCTACTCGATTTGATAAACAAGCAAAAGGAACTCTATAAGAATATAGAAAGTCTGTGGTTGGACGCTACTAATGCTCAAGAGCAATATGCGGCGGCTGAGAGTAAGCTGAAAAGTAGCCAGGCCAGTTATGAGATGGTCAGCGAGCAATTCAACTTGGGAATGAAGAATACCGTAGAGTTGCTTACCGAGAAAAATAACCTGCTCAGTGCACAGCAGCAACGTATCCAGGCCAAGTATATGGCTATCTTGGATCGGACTCTACTGAACTTCTATGCAGGTCAGGATATAAAATTATAATCATAACGCTATACATATTATATTATGGAAAAGAAGAAAATTATCCTTACTACAGCGGTAGCCGTAGTGGTCGTGGCAGGCGGTTACTGGATGCTTGGCGGACCGGAGGGAAAAAGTACGGTCGATTTCGCAACGGAAACCGTAACGAAAGGTAATGTCAGCAATTTCATTACTGCTACCGGAACCATAGAGCCGGTGACAGAGGTGGAAGTGGGTACGCAGGTATCTGGTATTATTGACAAGATTTATGTGGATTACAATTCTGTGGTAAAGAAAGGAGAATTGATAGCCGAGATGGATAAAGTGACACTGCAAAGTGAACTTCAGTCGGCAAAGGCCACTTATGACGGCAATGAGGCCGAGTACGATTACCAAAAGAAATTATATGACCGCAACCGTAAACTGCACGAGAAGCAATTAATCAGCGATATGGACTATGAAGAAACGGTTTATAATTTCCAACGTGCCCAAAGTGCATTGGAGCAAAGCAAGGCGGCTCTGGCAAAGGCTGAGCGTAACCTGTCATACGCAACCATCACCTCGCCTATCGATGGAGTGGTGACCAGCCGTGATGTGGAAGAAGGACAGACCGTAGCATCCGGTTTCGAAACTCCGACACTGTTCACCATCGCTGCCGACTTGACCAAGATGCAGGTGGTGGCCGATGTGGATGAAGCCGATATTGCCGGGGTGGAGGAAGGAGCCCGTGTAACCTTTACCGTGGATGCTTATCCCGACGATGTGTTCGAAGGAGTAGTCAGACAGGTTCGTTTGGGAAGTACGAACAGCACGAGCAGCAGCTCTTCAACAACCACCAGTACCACTGTAGTTACTTATGAGGTAGTGATAACAGCTGATAATCCCTATTTGAAACTGAAACCGCGTCTTACCGCCAACGCTACCATTTATACATTGACCAAGGATAATGTGTTGACCGTTCCCAACAAGGCTTTGCGCTTTACTCCCAACAAGGACATAGTGGGAGGCCGTAAGATAAACGATTGCCAGAGCAGTCATAAAGTGTGGACACTGGATAACAATACCTTTACCGCTCATCCTGTAAAAATAGGTATTACTGATGGCAGCAAGACAGAGATTGTGAGTGGCATCACTGAAAATACGCCGGTAGTGACAGAAACGGTAGTGAAAGGTGCTATGCCTGGAATGGAAGAGCCGTCTGCCGGAGAAGGTGAGAGAAGTCCGTTCATGCCAGGCCCTCCGGGAAGCAATAAGAAAAAGAACAAGTAATAAAAGGTAATGCTTCCGTTTACATTGAAAGAATAAATCATATGAAAAAGATAATCGAATTACAAAATATAAAACGGAACTTCCAGGTAGGCGATGAAACCGTCCACGCTCTGCGTGGCATCTCTTTTACCATTTATGAAGGAGAGTTTGTCACTATCATGGGTACTTCTGGTTCCGGCAAGTCCACTCTGCTGAATACTTTGGGATGTCTTGATACCCCTACCAGTGGTGAATACCTGTTGGATGGTGTGTCCGTGCGTACCATGAGCAAACCTCAGCGGGCTGTGTTGCGCAACCGTAAAATAGGTTTTGTATTTCAGAACTATAATCTGTTGCCTAAGACGACTGCCGTAGAGAATGTGGAGTTGCCCTTGATGTATAACTCGTCCATATCGGCTTCCGAAAGACGGAAACGTGCCATTGAATCACTGATAGCCGTGGGGCTAGGTGACCGTTTGGAACATAAATCCAACCAAATGTCCGGCGGACAGATGCAGCGTGTGGCCATTGCCCGTGCTCTGGTGAATAATCCTGCCGTTATTTTGGCTGATGAAGCGACCGGTAATCTGGATACCCGTACCTCTTTCGAAATTCTGGTACTTTTCCAAAAGTTACACGCCGAAGGTCGTACACTTATTTTTGTCACTCACAATCCCGAAATAGCCCAGTATAGCAGCCGTAATATCCGCTTGCGTGACGGGCATGTAGTGGAAGATACCATCAATCCTCAGATCCTTTCGGCCGCTGCCGCGCTGGCTGCCTTGCCCAAGAATGATGAGGACTAACCATAAAAAAGAATCATTATGAACGGAACGAATCTATTTAAAATAGCTCTCCGGGCTCTTGCCAACAACAAGCTCCGCGCTTTCCTCACCATGTTGGGGATCATCATCGGTGTGGCATCAGTCATTGCTATGCTTGCCATCGGTCAGGGCTCGAAAAAGAGCATCCAGCAACAAATCTCGGAGATGGGGTCAAACATGATTATGATTCATCCGGGAGCAGAGATGCGTGGAGGGGTCCGCCAAGACCCTTCGGCCATGCAGACACTGAAACTGGAAAATTATGAAAAGTTGAGCGAAGAGTGTACTTATCTCTCCGGCATTAGTCCCAACGTTTCTTCTTCGGGACAACTTGTTGCGGGGGCCAACAACTACCCGTCTTCGGTGAGTGGTGTAAGTATGGATTATCTTACCATACGTCAGCTCACCGTGGAACAGGGGGAGATGTTTACCGAGAATGACATCCGTACGGCAGCCAAGGTTTGTGTTATCGGTAAAACCATTGTCGATAATCTTTTTCCCGACGGATCGGATCCGATAGGGAAAGTGATTCGTTGTAATCAAATTCCTTTCCGGGTAATTGGTGTGCTGAAATCAAAAGGGTATAACTCGATGGGCATGGACCAGGACGATGTAGTACTGGCTCCTTACAGTACGGTGATGAAACGATTGCTGGCACAGACTTACCTAAGTGGAATTTTTGCTTCGGCTCTGACAGAAGATATGACCGATGAGGCTGTAGATGAGATAACGACCATTCTGCGTCGTGAACATAAGCTGAAAGAAACGGATGATGATGACTTTACCATCCGCACCCAGCAGGAGCTGAGTAGTATGCTCAACACTACAACAGACCTGATGACTACCTTGTTGGCTTGTATTGCCGGTATATCTTTGGTGGTCGGTGGCATCGGTATCATGAATATCATGTATGTATCTGTAACAGAGCGTACTCGTGAAATTGGTTTGCGTATGTCGGTCGGGGCTCGAGGAGTAGATATCCTGAGCCAGTTTCTGATAGAGGCTATCCTGATCAGTATCACGGGGGGGCTGATAGGAGTGATTATCGGTTGTGGAGCCAGTTTTATGATTAAAACGATAGCACATTGGCCTGTATTTATCCAGCCTTGGAGTGTGTTGCTTTCATTTCTGGTATGTACCGTCACCGGTGTGTTTTTCGGATGGTATCCGGCGAAGAAAGCTGCAGATTTGGATCCGATAGACGCTTTGCGTTACGAGTAGGGATGAAAAGGTGTGGGGGTGAAGCAGAATTGATTTATGGGAATGCTAGTTGGGTTCCGGTCTTTTCCCGATTATCTGTTTGTAATGTTTTTTGTAAATCAATTTTGCTTCACTGATTCCTGCCAGTCTTATTTTATGGAATAAGAATCATGGAAATCTTATTTCTAATCTAATCTTTCTTATCTTTGCCTGTATGAAACAGTTATTTTCACAACGACGTTTTTTGGAAATGAGTATCCATATTGTCAGTTGGTTGCTCGTTTTTGGCTTTCCGCTTGTATTCATGGACCGTGGAAGCGGCTTCAATCTGGCCCAATTCTTGAGGCATAGTTGTGTTCCTTTGTGCTATTTTATTATCTTCTATGTCAATTACTTGTGCCTGGTTCCCCGCTATATGTTCACGGATGAAATGCGTAAGTATATTCTGAGCAATGCCGTGCTGATACTTTGTCTGAGTGTGCTTCTTCATGTATTTCTGGAAAGTATAAGCACTCCTCCGCCTCCTGAGTTTGCACGTCATATTCCGCCCCGTTGGATATTTTATGCGCGGGATATGGGGATGATGATTTTTGTTGCCGGATTGGGTGCGGCCATTCGTACCAGCCTGCGTTGGCGTCAGGCGGAAGAGCGGTTGATAGAAGCGGAGAGACAAAAGACGGAAGCGGAACTGAAAAACTTGAAGAACCAGTTGAATCCTCATTTTCTGCTCAATACATTAAATAATATCTATGCTTTGATTGCTTTTAATAGTGACAAGGCACAAGAGGCAGTACAAGAGCTGAGTAAATTGTTGCGGCATGTGCTTTATGACAATCAGCAAACTTTTGTTCCGCTTGAAAAAGAATTGGACTTTATCCGTAATTATGTAGCTCTGATGCGTATCCGCCTGCCACAGCAGGTAGAAGTGAGTGTGAATTTGGAGGCAGACTCTGGAGGTGCGTTGCAAATCGCTCCCCTTATTTTCATATCGCTGATAGAAAATGCCTTCAAGCATGGTATCAGCCCCACAGCAGACAGTTTTATCAGTATCTCTATCTTTGGGCATACGGATGGTACGGTGAGATGTGAGATCCTTAACAGCAATCATCCGAAGTCCGGGCAAGATAAAAGTGGAAGTGGAGTGGGGCTGGAACAGGTAAGCAAGCGGTTGGAACTGATTTATCCGGGACATTACGAATGGATAAAAGGGATCAGTGAAAACGGACAGGTATATTCTTCTATATTAACTATACAGACTAAAAGTTTATGATACTGAATTGTGCTATTGTAGATGATGAGCCGCTGGCTTTGGAATTGCTGAGAAGCTATGTGGAAAAAACATCTTTCCTCCGGTTGGTAGGGAGGTATTCCAGTGCGGTGCAAGCTATGACAGAAATTCCTCTTCACGAGGAGGTGCATGTCTTGTTCCTTGATATTCAAATGCCCGAGTTGAACGGTTTGGAGTTTTCACGCATGGTCAGTCCTGAAACAAGGATTATTTTTACTACTGCATTCGGACAGTATGCCTTGGATAGTTATAAAGTCAATGCCTTGGACTATTTGTTGAAACCTATCAGCTATGTCGATTTTTTGCAATCGGTGAATAAAGCGGTGCAATGGTATGAATTGAAACAAAAGGCGGATAATGGTGTTGATGCCGATGAGGCGGATGATTGTATATATGTAAAAAGTGATTATAAATTGCTCCGAATTGCTTTAGACCGGATATTGTATATAGAAGGGTTGAAGGATTATATTAAAATACATGTGGAGGATGAGCCGAAAGCTATCCTGTCACTTATCAGTATGAAAGCTATGGAAGAGAAGCTTCCTTCCAGTCGTTTTATTCGCGTACATCGCTCGTTTATAGTGCAAAAGAGTAAAATTAAGGTGCTTGATCGGGGGCGGATTGTTTTCGGTAAAGAGTATATTCCGATTTCCGATAGTTATAAACAGGAGTTACAGATGTACTTAAATAGTCATTCTGTTTGAAAAAGTTGATATTTGAACGATAAAAGTTGATATTTTGTCGATATCCTTTTGCTAAAAAGAAATAATCTTTTTATATTTGCGGCATAGACAAGGGAAGTTGTGAAACTTCTTAATAGAATAGTTTAGTTAAGTCTAGTTTAGTTTTTGTGTTGTAAGTGCTCCCATCGTAAGCGAACGAATGGGAGCACGTTTTTTAGACACCTGCAGGGGAGAAGTGTTCTGTTTCTGCAACAAATCCGGAGGTTGGTTTGTTAATTATGGCATAAATAGAAACAATTCTCCTTATGAAAAGAATAATCCCCATACTGATTGCTATACTTATCTGTTTTGGTGTAGGCTGTACTGCTTCTTATTTTCAGTCGGAGGCCATACTCAACTGGTATCCTGCATTGGAAAAACCTTCTTGTACACCCCCTGATATAGCTTTTCCCATTGCTTGGAGTTTTATCTATCTGTGCATGGGAATGTCTATCGGGTTGATTTGGCATATATGGACAATAAGACGACAAATGATTATCAGATTATTCGGATTCCAGCTTCTGTTTAATTTTACATGGAGCATTTTCTTCTTTTATTTTCGGAGTCCGTTGCTAGGTTTTGCAAATATTCTGGTGCTGGATGTGCTTGTTGTTTATTATATGATAGAAAGTTATCCGGTGAAGAAATCTTCGGCATACCTTTTTGTTCCTTATCTTTTGTGGTTGATTCTTGCCACTTATCTTAACGGCTATATATTAATGTATAATTAAAAGACTGGCATTGGCCGGTTGAACGGGAATTATGGGGTACAAGAGAAAATACCTATTTATAGTGATTGATAACCCTGATGATTTTCCGTAACTTTGCGGCCATAAAGAGAAATAAAAAACATAACTATGTATAAAACAAGTAAATATACTCCGACGGACAAAATGAGTTATCTTATCTGTGATAACTATACATTGCTACAGGTAATGAGCCGTTTTGATCTTTCGTTAGGGTTTGGAGACAAGACAGTACAGGAGGTGTGCCGTGAAAATGGAGTGGATTGTCGTACTTTCCTTGCGGTGGTAAACTTCATGATTGAAGATAGCGACCGGATGGAGGATGATGTGAAGGATATTTCTATGCCTTCATTGATGAATTATTTAAAACAGGCACATCATTATTTCCTTGATTTCTGTCTGCCTACCATACGCCGTAAATTGATAGAAGCTATAGATTGTTCCACGGAAAACGAGGTTGCATTTCTCATTCTGAAATTTTTTGATCAGTATGCCGGAGAAGTGCGTAAACACATGGATTATGAAGATATGAATGTGTTTACTTATGTAGAGAATCTGATGACGGGACGAGAAACGGGAGGATTCCGTATCTCACAGTTTGCCCGCAGGCATGATCAGATAGATGCGACACTGACTGAGTTAAAAAACATCATTATTAAATATTATCCGGCAAAAGGAAATAACCATTTGTTGAACGCCGTATTATTCGACATATTCAGTTGTGAACAAGATTTGGCATCCCATTGCCGCGTAGAGGACTACTTGTTTGTGCCTGCTGTACTTAGGCTAGAAAAGGAGGGGAAATGAAACGGACAGAACCTGTGCACGTTGCGGTGGCCGAAACGTCAGTCATTGTGCGTAGCGGACTTGTGGCTGTGCTGAAGCGCATGCCTGATCTTATAATACAGCCGGTGGAAATAACTTCTCTTGAAGGACTGCAAAATTGTATGCAGGGACATCAGCCGGATATTCTAATCATAAATCCTACTTTCGGAGGATGGTTTAACGTGGACGAGTTCAAATCGAACTATCCACAGGCATCTGTCAAATGCGTTTCTTTGTTGTGTTCAGTCACAGATACCAATCTGTTGAAGGGATACGATGAGAGTATAGCGCTATATGATGACATCGAAGTTTTAAATAAAAAGTTAGTAGACCTGATGAATCTTGGTGTGGATGAAACAGATGGCGAACAGGAAGCGTTGAGCCAGCGTGAGAAAGAAATTATTTGTTGCGTGGTACGTGGGATGACAAATAAGGAAACGGCGGAAAAACTGTTCCTCTCCATTCATACGGTGATAACTCACCGTCGGAATATTGCGCGCAAGCTACAAATACATTCACCTGCCGGATTGACTATTTACGCTATCGTAAATAAACTGGTTGAACTAAGCGAGGTGAAGATGAACTTATAATACCTACAAATGGTGAGTGGAATAAGATAGAATACCTAAATGAAGTGATTGTGGATGTGGTCCCTAACCTCTATCTTTGCACTATAAGTTAGTCATATAGAAATTACGTAAACCACAAAGTTAGTTATTAGTTAAAAGTGCTCCCTGCGAAGTGATTCGCGGGGAGTACTTTTTTATTAGTAAGGCTTTTGCTCACAATATTATGCTTTTTTACCTATTCCGCTTCATTATTCGTTAGAAATCTCGTTGTTTTCTTAACAAATATCCTCTAACTTTGTTATTTAGTATAGGACACATATTAACTAATGACAATGAAAGTAGGTTTATTTATTCCTTGTTATATCAATGCGGTATATCCGCAGGTGGGGATAGCCTCGTACAAGCTGCTGAAAAGTTTGGGAGTGGACGTGGATTATCCTCTCAATCAGACTTGTTGCGGCCAACCGATGGCGAATGCAGGTTTCGAGAATAAAGCGGTAGATTTGGCCCGTCATTTTGACGAACAGTTTAAGAATTACGATTATATAGTGGGCCCTTCGGCCAGTTGCGTCGTTTTTGTGCGTGATAACTACAGTCGTCTGTTGAAAGAAGACAAACATCGGTGTGCCAGCGAAGGTAAGATATATGATATCTGTGAGTTTATTCATGATATCGTCAAGCCTTCTTCGTTGAAAGCCAAGTTTCCACATAAAGTGAGTCTGCAAAACAGTTGTCATGGAGTGAGATTGATGAAACTTTCTTCTGCCAGCGAACTTAATATTCCTTATTTCAGCAAATTGCGTGATTTGCTCTCTTTAGTAGAAGGAGTGGAAGTTGTGGAACCGGAACGCAAAGACGAATGTTGCGGTTTCGGCGGTATGTTTGCCGTAGAGGAAGATGCGGTTTCCGTGCAGATGGGGCATGACAAGGTGATGCGTCATATTGCTACCGGTGCTGAATACATTGTGGGGGCCGACAGTTCGTGCCTGATGCATCAGAATGGTATCATTGCCCGTGACAAACTTCCTATCAAGACATTGCACATTGTTGAAATCTTAGCGGCAGGATTATGAGTACGAAACATTCAAAAGCAGCTGCGGAGTTTCTGAAAAACAAGAAACAGGCCGCATGGCATGACGAAACACTTTGGCTGGTTAGGGCAAAGCGTGACAGACTGAGTAAAGAAGTTCCCGAATGGGAGGAATTGCGTAATATGGCATGTGCTACTAAACTATATAGTAACAGCCATTTGGACGAATTATTGGTGGAGTTTGAAAACAATGCGCGTGCTAACGGAGCTCATGTCTATTGGGCAAAGGATGCGGATGAGTATTGTAATATTGTCTACAATATTCTGAACCAGCACGGAGTGAAGCATTTTATAAAAAGCAAATCCATGTTGGCCGAGGAATGCGAACTCAACCCTTTTTTGGAAAACAAAGGAATTGAAGTGGTAGAAAGTGACTTGGGAGAGCGTATCTTGCAATTGATGCATCTGAAGCCAAGCCATATTGTATTACCCGCTATTCATATCAAACGTGAACAGGTAGGTGAGCTTTTCGAGCGAGAGATGGGTACGGAGAAAGGAAATTTTGACCCTACTTACCTTACACATGCAGCCCGGAAGAATCTCCGTCAGAAATTTATTCATGCTGAGGCGGCTATGACAGGTGCTAACTTTGCTGTAGCTTCTACTGGTGAGATTGTGGTATGTACCAATGAAGGAAATGCGGATATGGGTACTTCCCAGCCTAAATTACAGATTGCGGCTTTTGGTATGGAAAAAATTGTGCCGGATCGTGAATCATTGGGAGTGTTCACCCGTTTGTTGGCCCGTTCGGCTACAGGACAACCCATTACTACATATACTTCTCATTATCGAAAGCCTAGAGAGGGTGGGGAACTTCATATTATTATTGTAGATAACGGACGTAGTAAGATATTAGCCGACCCAAAGCATATCAAGACTTTGAATTGTATTCGTTGTGGAGCCTGTATGAATACATGTCCTGTATATAGACGTAGTGGGGGGTACTCTTATACTTATTTTATTCCCGGCCCTATCGGGATTAACCTGGGGATGTTGAAGGCGCCGTTACATTATTATGACAATGTGTCGGCTTGTTCTTTGTGTTATTCCTGTTCGTTTGTATGTCCGGCTAAAGTGGATTTGGCGGAGCAGATCTATTTGTGGCGCCAGGATTTGGATAAATTGGGTAAGGCAGACCGGATGAAAAAGGTAATGTCCGGTGGCATGGAATTCATGATGAACCGCCCTTCGATATTCAATATGGCATTAAAATGGGCGCCATTGGTAAACGGAATGCCACGTTTTCTTATCTATAACGGATTGAATGACTGGGGAAAAGGGCGTGAGATGCCGAAATTTGCTAAGGAGAGTTTCAATGAAATGTGGAAGAAAGGTAAAGTGAAGTAATTATGAGCAGCAGAGAAGATATATTGCAGAGCATCCGGCGTGCTACACATGTAAAATATGAGAAACCGGATTTAAAGCCATTGGAAGATATGGCATTAACTTATCCCAGTAAGGTGGAACAGTTTTATCTCATCATGAAGCAGGTAGGAGGGGAAGCCATTCTTTTGGAGAAAGAGGAGGACGTGAATGATTTCATTAAAAAGGCTTATCCTGGAGCCAAACGCATCGCTTCTAATCTGAAGACTATTACATGTGCGACATTTAATCCCGATGATGT
>ENA-UOJH01002737-UOJH01002737.1-human-gut-metagenome-genome-assembly--contig:-C148-NODE-2737-length-10625-cov-6.583160_pt1 | contig 10625 bp, 9 predicted proteins | sample MGYA00242345_ERZ723892 | MGnify/ENA metagenome assembly ERZ723892 | reverse complement strand
GTTTCCTGTAATGTCCGAAAAGCCTTGGAATATCAAGGGTTTTCGATGATTTGAGTTCCTTTGAAAATCAGTGCGTTTCCCTCAATATCCTGCTAATTTTCGTGCCGTATTGCAAAAGTATTAGCAGAATAATTTGGGGATGGAAAAGCGTTCAACTGAAAATGTGAACCGTGTGTCCTCTTGTGTCCTCGTAAAACGACCGCCTGCCGTAAAAGCAAGCGGTCGTTTTGCTTCTCTACATAGCCGTCTGCTTCGCCGCAGGCGGCTAAATTTATGTAAAGGAGGAAACCCATATGGCGAATTGCAAAGTGATTGCAGTAACGAACCAAAAGGGCGGCGTGGGCAAAACCACGACTACAGCCAACCTCGGCATCGGGCTTGCCCAGCAGAACAAGCGGGTGCTGCTCATTGACGCAGACGCACAAGGCTCTTTGACACTCTCCCTCGGCTACCCGAAGCCGGACGAACTTCCCGTCACACTGGCGGACATCATGCAGAATGTGATCGACGATACCCCTATTCCGGACGGCTGCGGTATTCTGCATCACGGTGAGGGCGTTGACCTGCTCCCGGCGAACATTGAGCTGTCCGGCATGGAAATTCGGCTGATCAACGCCATGAGCCGGGAAAGCGTGCTGCGGACATATATCAATGCGGTCAAGCCCCATTACGACTATATCCTCATTGACTGTATGCCGTCGCTCGGTATGATGCCGATCAACTCACTGGCCGCAGCGGACAGCGTGATCATCCCGTCCCAGCCGTCGTATCTCTCGGCAAAGGGGCTTGACCTGCTGATGCAGTCCATTGCAAAGGTCAAGCGGCAGATTAACCCGAAGCTGAAAATCGACGGCATCCTGTTCACGATGGTGGACAGCCGTACCAACGAGGCCAAGGAGATCATCGCATCTCTGCGCGCCCACTACGGCGAAAAAATCCGTGTGTTCGGAACGGAGATCCCCTTTTCCGTCCGAGCCGCAGAAACCAGCGGCCGGGGCAAGAGCATCTTTGCCCATGACAGGAACGGCAAGGTCGCCGCCGCATACCGCTCGCTGACGAAGGAGGTGTTGGAGTTTGAGCGCAAAACCGAGAGATTTAGGGATGACGCCGCTCGATGACCTGTTCTCCACCGACGAGAGCCGTGCGGAGGCCCAGCTTGAAAAGGTCGTTACGCTGAATCCCGCCGACATCTCCGACTTCCCCAACCATCCGTTCAAGGTCAAGCAGGACGAGGCTATGGCGGAGATGGTAGACAGCGTAAAGCAGTACGGCGTGCTGGTGCCTGCCCTTGTCCGCCCCAAAGCGGACGGCGGCTATGAGATGGTCGCCGGTCATAGGCGAAAGTGTGCGGCAACGCTGGCAAGTATCACCGAGATGCCCTGCATCGTCCGCAACCTCACCGATGATGAAGCGACGATCATCATGGTGGACAGCAACTTGCAGCGGGAAACGATCTTACCGTCCGAGAAGGCATTTGCCTACAAGATGAAGCTGGAAGCTATGAAACGGCAAGGTCAGCGGTCGGATTTAACTTCGACACCACTGGTGTCGAAGTCCCGCAGCAACGAGGAATTGGGTCAGAAGAACGGTGATAGCCGAGAACAAGTCAGACGCTTTATCCGCCTGACCGAGCTGATCCCATCGGTGCTTGACATGGTGGATAGCGGCAAGATCGCTTTCCGCCCCGCCGTAGAGCTTTCCTACCTCTCCAAAGAACAGCAGCAGAGCCTATACGACACGATGGAGTGCGAGGACTGCACGCCGTCACTGGCACAGGCCATCAAAATGAAAGAGTTCAGCCGGGACGGAAAGCTGTCCGCAGAAGTCATCCTTTCCATTATGCAGGAGGAAAAACCGAACCAGCGTGAGCAGTTCAAAATGCCGAAAGAGCGTATCAGCAAGTATTTTGCTCCGGGGACGCCCGCACAGAAAATTGAAGATACCATCATCAAGGCATTGGAACTGTACCGCAGGCGGGAACGCCAGCGGGATATGGAACGATAGTCACTACCAAGGGGCAGCCATACCCATTTTCAATGGATGTACGGCTGGGTCGGCGTGTTCCCCCTCTCCACACCTCACCCCCTCGAAACTACCTGTACTTCCCGAAAAAAGAGATAGTACAGCGACGGTAGCTTTGCAGTTTCCGGCAGCGATCCGTACAATGAAAGCGCAAAGGAGGTTTGCGCATATGAAAAACACAAGGATCATCGCCGTTTTAGTGCTGCTGGCACTTTCTCTTTCGGGCTGTGCAAATGCAGAACGCTCCGAGGTATCTACTCCCTCTTCGCACGAAACGGTCACGACAGAGTATGAGCAAAGCAACATGCCGCAGGAGAGCATAGCGATTTCTGTTTCGGAAAGTACAGAGATTACCGCAGAGAGCACGGCACCGACCGAAACCGTGGAAGCAAAATCGGAGGTTTCAATACCTGCCAAAGAGGAAACGCCGCCGGTTATCAGCAGCCCCACGGAAGCTACTCCACCGAAAGCATCCGAACCCGAACCATCGACAGAGCCTACGGAAACACAGCCGCAGGAGCCTGACCCGCCCGTCGAAGAAAAACCCACAGAACCGGCGTTTGACATTCAGACTTGGATCGACTATGCCAAAGCCTATGCCGAAAGCGTGGGACTGCGGCTGGAAAGCTCGGCGGTAGATTGCTGGGATAACCCTATTTCGGCAGGTGCCCACTGCTCCTATCTGAAACGGGACATTCAAAGCAGGCTGAACCGATACGCCCGTGACGAGGATATAACCGATGTGTGGATATGGGCGGAGGCACGCTCCGACGGGAAATACGACCTGTATATCGGTTATGCCTGAAAACCAAATATTTACCGAGGAACGCACCGAGAAACACGGTGCGTTTTTTCATTTCAAGGAGGTCACTCAATGAAAACGCAGAAATTCAAACGAACGCTGTCGCTGTTTCTTGCGATGCTGATGTGCGTTACCACGCTGTTTGGCATGGGAACGACCGCATTTGCCGCAGAAGAAACCGACGAAGTATATCTTATCTCCTATCCCCGTGACGGCGACGCTAACTACGGCGGCGAATGGGGACACAACAGCCTGAGCTTTATGAACGGCTGGTCTACGGCAACATCCCGTTTTACGACGATCCGAGCAATGGGGTCGTATGAGGGCAATATCTGCTACTGCATCGAACCCGGCGTGCCGCAGCAGACGGGCAACACCTTTACGAAAAAGGGCGAGGATTTCTGGGACGAATACCCGTCGTCCTACAACAGTACCATTTCTCCCGATGATATTAAGCTGTTTATCGGCCGTATCTTTCAGTACGGCTATACGGGAACGATCTCGACCTCTTGGCGCTCACAGTATGAGGGCGGCGACAAGCTGGCTAACGCCGTTGCCACGCAGCTTTTGATTTGGGAAACCGTCGTTGGTGAGCGTGATGCCGATTTCAACAAGGTCGGCACGGGCGGCAAAAGCGCCATCGTGGAGCAGATCAGCACGAACCACCCGCTGTACAGTCGGATCATGGGCTATTACAATTCCATTGCGGCAAGCGTTCAGCGGCATTCCAAGGTGCCGAGCTTTCTTGCGAAGTCTGCGGGAAAAGCTCAGAATATTGAGCTTGAATGGAACGGCGAGGCCTATACCGCCACGCTGGCCGATACCAACGGTGTGCTCTCCGATTATGTGTTCTCCGCAAATGCTTCGGGTATTCGTTTTTCCGTCAGCGGAAACACGCTGACTATCACGGCGGACGATGCGCCGAGCGATACCGTCACCATTACAGCCGAAAAGAAAAATTCGCAGCGGCGTGGTGTTATCACTTGGACGGACGGCGTGTACGGCCCGAACGGAAAGCTGCAAGATACCGTCACCTATGCGCAGACGGTGAACGATCCCGTAAAGGGCTATCTGAACATCAAGGTCAGCTACGGCAGTGCCAAAATCGTCAAGACAAGTGAGGACGGCAAGGTCGAGGGCATTTCCTTTACAATCACCGGCAATGGCGTGAACAAGACCGTTACGACGGGTGCGGGCGGTGTCATTCAGATCGACAACCTTGCCCCCGGCGTTTATACCGTCACCGAGCAGAGCTACGACAAATACGAGCCGCAGGAGGTGCGCCGTGTCACTGTCGTCAGCGGTCAGGTGGCAACGGTCAATTTCAATAATACCTTGAAGCGCGGAACCCTCATTGTGACCAAGACCTCCGAGGACGGCTTGAACGAGGGCGTGAAATTCCACCTCTACGGCACTTCACTTTCGGGGTTTGCGGTGGATGAATACGCCGTGACCGACAGCACGGGCAAAGCCGTATTTTCCGATGTGCTGATCGGCACGGGCTATACGCTGGAGGAAGTCGATACGGCGATCCGCTATGTCGTCCCCGCAAATCAGACGGCGGCGGTGGAATGGAACACCGTCACAAACAAGAGCTTTACGAACATTCTGAAAAAGTGGAATGTGACCGTCACCAAGAGCGACGCCGAAACGGGTCTGCCGCAGGGCGATGCCACCCTTGCCGGTGCCGTCTACGGCATCTATAAGGGCGACCAGCTTGTGGACGCCTACACTACGGATGCCAACGGGCAGTTCACCACGAAATACTATGTCTGCGGCGACGACTGGACCATCCGTGAGATCACGCCCTCCGAGGGCTATCTGCTGGACAGCACCGTTTATCCCATCGGCGCAGAGGCAAAGAACTACACCATGGAATACAACACCACGGCAAACGATGTGACCGAGCAGATCATCAAGGGCAGAATCGCCATCATCAAGCACACCGACGACGGCGAAACCCAGCTTGAAACGCCGGAGGCCGGAGCGGAGTTTGCGGTTTTCCTGAAAACCGCAGGCTCTTATGACAGCGCTAAGGCATCCGAGCGTGACTATCTGATCTGCGATGAAAACGGCTATGCGGTCACAAAAGATCTGCCCTACGGCATCTATACGGTGCATCAGACCAAGGGCTGGGACGGCCGTGAGCTGCTTGCCGATTTCGATGTGTATATCGCCAAGGACGGGCAGACCTATCGCTATCTTGCCAACAACCGCAATTTTGAGAGCTATATCAAGATCGTCAAGGTGGACGCCGAAACAGGCAAGGTCATTCCGCTGGCGGGCGCAGGCTTCCGGCTCTACCGCCCGGACGGGTCACTCATTACGCAGACCTTCACCTATCCCGAAGTCACCACCATCGACACCTTTTATACGAACAACGACGGCTATCTTATCACGCCCAAAAAGTTGGAATACGGCACAGGCTATTCGCTGGTGGAGGTTTCCGCACCCTACGGCTACACGCTGAACAGCGAGCCGGTCTATTTCGATGTGACTGCCGACAACGCCATGGAGGAAAACGCCGTTACGGTGGTCGAGGTCACAAAGCCGAACACGGCGCAGAAGGGCGTGATCCGGATCAGCAAGAGCGGCGAGGCCTTTTCTTCCGTCACCGAGGCGGACGGCATCTATCAGCCGGGGTTTGCGGTCAAGGGACTTGCAGGTGCGATCTATGAAATCACTGCCGCCGAGGACATTATCACGCCGGACGGCACGCTCCGTTATACGGCCGGGGAGGTCGTCGATACTGTGACCACCGACGAAACGGGACTTGCCGAAAGCAAGCCCCTGTATCTCGGCAAATACGAGGTCAGGGAGATCACAGCCCCCACCGGCTATGTGCTGAACACCGAAGTCCACACGGCAGAGCTTGTCTATGCCGGGCAGGAGGTCGAGATCACCGAAACCGCCGCCGACTTCTGCAACGAGCGGCAGAAAGCCGCCGTTTCTCTGAATAAGGTATTGGAGCAGGACGAGCGCTTCGGCATCGGCATGGGCGGCGAACTTTCCGCCGTGACCTTTGGACTGTTTACCGCCGAGGAGCTGACTGCTGCTGACGGCAGCATCATTCCCGCCGACGGCCTGCTGGAGATCGTGTCGGTGGACGAAAACGGTCACGCTGTCTGCAAAACTGACCTGCCGTTTGGCAGCTATTATCTCAAAGAGCTGTCCACGGACGGACACTATATCCTCTCCGATGAAAAGTACCCCATCGTATTTGAATATACCGGGCAGGACACGGCGCTGGTGGACATCAAGGCCAATGGCGGCGCACCCATCGAAAACAAGCTGCTCTACGGCGAAATTCACGGACTGAAAAAGGACGAGGATGGCAGCGGTCTTGCCGGTGCGCTGATCGGACTGTTCCGTGCGGACTGCACCGAATTTACGAGCGAAACCGCCATCCTGACTGCCACCTCTGCCGAGGACGGCAGCTTTTCTTTTGTCCGTGTGCCTTTTGGCCACTGGATCGTGCGGGAGATTGAAGCCCCCATCGGCTTTGTGCTGTCGGAAGAAACCTATCCCGTGACCGTTGATGCAGACGGTGCAGTGATCGAGGTAGAGATTGAAAATACCCGCATCCGTGGCGCAGTGCAGCTCACCAAGACCGACCGGGACTATCCCGAAAACAAGCTGACGGGTGCGGAGTTCACCGTTTACCGTGACAGCAACGGCAACAAGGAGCTGGATGCGGACGATGCACTGCTCGGCACACTCACCGAAACCGGCATCGGCGTTTATGAAATGGCCGATTTGCTCTACGGCGGCTATTTTGTCAAAGAAGCAAAAGCGCCGGAGGGCTTCTATTTGGACGACAACGCCTACTATTTCGAGATCACCGAGGACGGAAAGACCGTGACCGTAGAGAATGAAGCCGGAAAGGGCTTTGTCAATGCGCCGCAGGTCGGCTCTTTGAAAATCATCAAGACTTCTTCAGACGGCAAGGTCGAGGGATTCTCGTTCCATGTCACCGGTCCGAACAGCTATGTCGGCGTATTCACCACCGACAAAAACGGCGAAATCGTCATTGAAAACCTCCGCATCGGGGAGTATGTGGTGTCCGAGGTGTCGGACGGTGCATCTTCCGCCTATGTGCTGCCCGCCGACAAGACGGCATCCGCATTTGAAGGCGCGGTGACAAAGGTGGAGATGCACAACGAGCTCCGTGACACGCCGAAAACCGGGGATGAGAGCAACCCCGCCCTGTGGCTTGCCCTGCTCGGCATTTCCGCTGCGGGCGCTGCTGCGCTGGGCGTGGTCGGATTCAGAAAACGCAGAAAGGAGGACGCGGAGTAATGGAGTTGAAAACCATTCTTGCAATCGGACTGGTCGTATTTATCGTCGGCTCTTTGATCTTCCTGAAGGTCAGAGCCAAGAAAAAGTGAGCCTTGGGGCAGCGGTTTCCGCTGCCCCTTTTACATATCCCGAAAAACAAAAAGGAGGCAATAATTATGGTTCATTTCTTTGATTCGGACATAGCGAAAAAATACGGAGTCAATGCGGCGGTGCTGACCTGCTTCCTTTGGGATTGTATCGAGCAGAAAAGCACCGAGTCGCCGCAGCTCCACGAGGGTAAGGCCTGGGTGCGGTGTTCGGTGCAGATGATGACGGGATTCTTTCCGTTTCTGTCCTATGACGAGATCCGCTACGCCCTGAAACGGCTGGTCAAAGGGCGGGTTCTCACCAAAGGACGGTTCAACGAAAGCCGTTTTGACCGCACGAACTGGTACGCCTTTACCGAGTTCGGACAATTTCTGATGACGGAAAGCGAGGGACGGACGCAATGAAGGACGGCAGACACATCATTTGGAGCAACGACATTGACTACGACGACTGGCGGGAGGACTTGGAGGAGCAGTACCCCGACCTCACCGAAGCCGAGCGCATGGAGCTAATGTATGAGTTGAACGGCGACTATCTGGATGACGAGCGCTCCAATCTGGACATTCAGCTCTCCCGTCCCATTCTCGTTGTCGGTGATCTGGGGCTTTGGAACGGCCGTCGCATGGGGTATAAGGAGATTCCGAGCGGCAATATCCGGGACTGCCTTTACAACGAACGGGACATAGATTACAGCACTTGGTATGTGGATAAAAACGGCGACTTCCGCTGTGACGCCATCCATCACGACGGCACGAACCATTACCTCTACCGTGCCTATAAGGACGGCGTGAGCGACACGCAGATCGAGAATCTGAAAGAAAAAATCTACCGGGGCATTGCCACCCGTGCGGACATTACAAGAGTGACCCGCAGGCTGGGCGACGAGATCGCCCATGTTTACGGCTTTCTCATTCCCCGCAGGCAGGCGCCGGTACAGGAGCGATAACGGAGGCAAACGATCATGATGAATATAGCAGATACAAGGGACTGTGCCTTTGAAGCCTTTGTTACCAACCTCGGCAAATACAACGAGGGCTGTTTGGTGGGCGAATGGGTCAAGTTCCCCGTGACAAATGAAGAAATGCAGGTGGTTTTCCGGCGCATCGGCATCGGCCGCCGCTATGAAGAATGGTTCATCACCGATTACGACTGCCCGGACACGGCCATCGGCAAGGTGCTGGGCGAATACGAAAGCCTGAGCGAGCTGAATTATCTTGCCGGGCAGATCATGGAGATGCGGGAGAGCAGCGAGTTCTGGCAGGCGGTTTTGGACTTGGGCGAGAACACCGGCAGTGTGCAGGAGCTGATCAACCTGACCGAGAACCTGGACTGCTTTGATTACCTGTCCGGCGTGCGGAATGACTACGATCTCGGCTATTACTGGATCGAGGAAAGCGGCTGCTATGACACAAGCAGCCTCGGCGCACTGGCAAACTATATCGACTATGAGAGCTTCGGACGGGATATTCGGTATGAAGAAGGCGGCGTGTTCGGAGATAACGGATATGTGCGGTCAAACGGCGGCCGCTTCGTGGACATCTACGACGGCGACATCGAAAACATCCCAGACGAATACCGGGTCAGGTCACCCGCCTTTCCTGTCCGCTCCGCAGCCACACGGCAGGCGGAACAGCCTGAACGATGAATTTTGCACCTTTGATATTGCCTTGCAGTTTGGGTACAGTATAATAAAAACGATAAGGAAGTGAACACCGTGAGCGACAGCTATTTTGATCTGCCATCCCGCATTGAGGACGCCTTTGCGGAGATCGACAGCGATATTGTGATGGATCTGCTGAATACCGACGAGGACTACGCTGCGCTTTCCGACCGTATGGACAAGCTGAAAACGCAGTACCCCGTCATCGACAAAATGAACGAGGGCAGCGGCGAGATCCGCATGACCGCCGAGGAGCATCGGGCGTATGTGGATTATCTGAACCTTGTCCGTCAAATGGAGGACATGGAGCGGCAGCACATTTACTTCCGCGGACATACCGATGCTGTGGCCTACCTCAAAAAAATCAAAGCGATCTGACGCAGACGGCACGGAAACCCCGTGCCGTTTTCTCATATTACTGCCTATTCAAATGCTCTATCTGCATATATTTCTAAGAAGTATATGCAGATAATTCGGATAGCGGCTTGTTTTTCTGCACACAATATGCTATAATTATGTGCAGAAAGGCTGGTGCTGTATGAGAAAATTCGATTACTCCTTTTTGAATAACGGTTTGCTGCCTGCAAACCTTGTGAACCTCACTTCCAATATTGCGGCGCTCAAAACGATGGCAGGCGTGCGCAAGGACGAATACACGCAGATTTTTACGGAGCTGGAAGCCGTCGCAAAGGTACAGTCCATTAAAAGCTCCAACGCCATTGAGGGCATTGTGACCAGCGACGAGCGTATCGCTGCCATTGTCAATCAGAACAGCGCCCCGCTGAACCACAACGAGGCGGAGATCGCCGGGTACAGAGATGCGCTGAATGAGATCCACTTGGGCTATGAACACATCGACTTCCGTCAGAGCGACATTCTGCGGCTGCACGAAATGATGATGAGCTTTGCGGGCTATGAGTACGGGGGGCAGTACAAAACGGACGATAATGTGATTTTGGAAATTGACGCAGACGGAAACCGCCGTGTCCGTTTCCGTCCCACGCCCGCAAGCGAAACCCCGAAAGCAATGGAGCAGTTGGAACTTGCCTATCTGGATGCCCGAAGCGATGCGAATATCAATCAGCTTCTTTTGATTCCATGTGTGATTCTGGACTTCCTCTGCATCCATCCGTTCCGGGACGGCAACGGCAGAATGTCCCGTCTGCTCTCTTTACTGCTGTTATACAAAAACGGTTTTGATGCTGGTAAATATGTGTCCTTTGAGGAGCAAATCAACAATTACAAGGCGTATTATTACGAAGCCCTGCGTCAGTCCTCGGCAGGATGGGAAACGAATGAGAACTCCTATTTCCCCTTTATCGAGAATTTCCTGTCCACCCTTTATATGTGCTATAAGGAACTGGACAAGCGGTTTGCGGTGGTACACGGCAAGAAGATTACGAAGAAGGCCCGTGTGGAGGCAACCGTCCTGAACAGCCTGACGCCGCTATCCAAAGCCGAGATTTGCAAAATCCTCCCCGATGTCAGCCCCACAACCGTTGAAGCCGTCCTCGGCGCAATGGTCAAGACCGGCTCCGTAAAGCGGATCGGTGCAGGACGAACGACACGGTATATTAAGGCATAATACAGGGTGAATATAATGGATGTATTATCTTTTGAGACCGAGGTAAGACAACTGATAGGATTGCAGCAAGAAGGGGAATATTGGGATTTCAAAAAAGAGTGGCATCAAAATAAGGCAGATTTACTACACGATATTATATGTATGGCGAATAATCTTTCTAATCAAGACGG
>ENA-UOJH01002722-UOJH01002722.1-human-gut-metagenome-genome-assembly--contig:-C148-NODE-2722-length-10675-cov-3.538889_pt1 | contig 10675 bp, 7 predicted proteins | sample MGYA00242345_ERZ723892 | MGnify/ENA metagenome assembly ERZ723892 | reverse complement strand
TTTTAATCCTAAATCAAAATCAGACGGTTTGATTTGGATTTATAAATTAAGCCTTTTGCTTTTAAAATAATACTTTCTTTAACTTTTTGATGTAAAAACAACTTTTTTCTATTCTTTTGATAAATAAATAGTGGAAAGATTAACTTTATGTTCTTAAGAATATGTATATTTGCAGCGCAAAATCAAATACTGATACATTATGTGTGGAATAGTAGGCTATATAGGTCAAAGGAAAGCCTACCCCATTCTTATCAAAGGTCTGAAACGGTTGGAGTACCGTGGATATGATAGTGCGGGGGTAGCATTAATCAGTGATAATCGACAGTTGAACGTGTACAACGCGAAAGGTAAGGTTTCGGAACTTGAAACTTTCGTTGCTCAAAAAGATATTTCCGGTAGCATTGGTATTGCACATACACGTTGGGCCACTCATGGAGAACCTTGTTCCGTCAATGCCCATCCCCATTATTCCTCTTCCGAACGCCTCGCCCTCATCCATAACGGCATTATTGAAAACTACGCCGTCCTTAAAGAAAAACTTCAAGCCAAAGGTTATGTATTTAAAAGCAGCACTGATACCGAGGTGCTGGTACAGCTCATTGAATACATTCAGGTGACAAACCATATTGACCTGCTGACGGCGGTGCAACTTGCCTTGCAGGAAGTGATTGGGGCGTATGCCATTGCGGTGCTCGACAAGGACAATCCGGATGGGATAATCGCTGCACGCAAGAGCAGTCCGCTGGTGGTGGGCATCGGTGAAGGAGAGTTTTTCCTGGCTTCGGATGCCACGCCGATTGTGGAATACACGGATAAGGTGGTGTATCTGGAAGACGAAGAGATTGCCCTCATCCGTCGGGGAGAGAAGCTGAAGGTTGTTAACCTGAAGAATGTGGAATGTCCGCACGAGGTAAAGACGGTAGCGCTCAATCTCGGCCAGCTGGAGAAGGGAGGCTATCCGCACTTCATGCTGAAGGAAATCTTCGAACAGCCCGGCTGCATTCGCGACTGCATGCGCGGGCGTATCAATGTGGAGGGTACGAACGTGGTTCTTTCTGCAGTGATTGATTATAAGGAACGTCTGCTGGCGGCCAAACGCTTCGTCATCGTGGCATGCGGTACGTCATGGCATGCCGCCCTCATCGGCAAGCATTTGATTGAAAGCTTCTGCCGTATTCCGGTGGAGGTGGAGTATGCCAGTGAGTTCCGTTACCGCGACCCGGTGATTGACAGCAACGATGTGGTGATTGCCATCTCGCAAAGCGGTGAAACGGCCGATACGCTGGCTGCCGTGGAGCTTGCCAGAAATCGTGGGGCATTTATATATGGCATCTGCAATGCCGTCGGTTCCAGCATTCCCCGTGCCACGCACACGGGTTCCTATATCCACGTGGGACCGGAAATAGGGGTGGCATCCACCAAAGCCTTCACCGGGCAGGTAGCGGTGCTTACCATGCTGGCCCTGACACTTGCCAAAGAGAAAAAGACGATGGACGAAGGGCAATACCTGGCAATTGTCAAGGAATTGGGACATATCCCCGACAAGATGAAGGAGGTCTTGAAACTGAACGACCGTATAGCGGAACTTTCCAAGATATTCACCTATGCACACAACTTTATCTATCTGGGACGCGGATACAGTTATCCCGTAGCCTTGGAAGGCGCCTTGAAGTTGAAGGAGATTTCGTATATCCATGCCGAGGGCTATCCTGCCGCCGAAATGAAGCACGGCCCCATTGCCCTGGTGGATGCCGAAATGCCGGTAGTGGTCATTGCCACCCGGAATGGGCTTTATGAAAAGGTGCTGAGCAATATCCAGGAAATAAAGGCGCGTAAAGGCAGGGTTATCGCCATTGTGACAAAGGGAGATACGGTCATCAGTAAAATAGCCGACACTTGCATCGAGCTTCCCGAAACAATGGAGTGCCTTGATCCGTTAATAACTACGGTACCTCTGCAGTTGCTTGCCTATCACATTGCCGTGTGCAAGGGAATGGATGTGGACCAGCCGAGGAATCTTGCGAAGTCGGTGACTGTAGAATGAGGACATGTACAATTTACCATTTACAATGTACAATGGGGCTGCGCTTGGGAGGGGTAAATGTAAATGGTAATTGTATGCTATAATAAGGAAAAGAAAATTGTACACTTAAAATTGTACATTGTAAATGGTAAATTGTAAATAGATAGATGGAACAACTGAAGCATGAATGCGGCGTTGCCATGATACGCCTGCTGAAACCGCTGGAGTACTATGAAGAGAAGTACGGAACATGGATGTACGGACTCAACAAGCTCTATCTCCTGATGGAGAAACAACACAACCGTGGGCAGGAAGGTGCCGGACTGGCCTGCGTGAAACTGGAAGCCAGTCCCGGCGAGGAATATATGTTCCGTGAGCGTGCTCTCGGCTCGGGCGCCATTACCGAAATCTTCGGTACGGTGCAGGGCCACTTCAAGGACTTGACCAAGGAACAGCTGCATGATGCGGACTATGCCAAGCGTGTGCTGCCCTTTGCAGGGGAGGTCTATATGGGACACCTGCGTTACTCCACTACCGGAAAGTCCGGCATCTCGTACGTGCACCCGTTCCTCCGGAGAAACAACTGGCGTGCCAAGAATCTTGCCCTCTGCGGCAACTTCAACATGACGAATGTGGATGAAATCTTCGCACGCATTACCGCCATCGGCCAGCATCCGCGCAAATATGCCGATACCTACATCATGCTGGAGCAGTTGGGACATCGCCTCGACCGCGAAGTGGAGCGCCTCTTCAACCTTGCCGAAGCGGAAGGGCTGGCAGGCATGGACATCACCCGTTATATAGAAAACCACATCGACCTTGCCAACGTGCTGCGCACTTCGAGCAAGGAGTGGGACGGGGGATACGTGATGTGCGGACTTACCGGCAGCGGAGAGACTTTTGCCGTACGCGACCCATGGGGCATCCGTACAGCCTTCTGGTATCAGGACGACGAGATAGCGGTGCTTGCCAGCGAACGTCCCGTGATACAGACAGCCCTTAATGTTCCTGTCGAATCCATCAAGGAGCTGCAACCCGGACAAGCCATGTTTATCAACAAGGCCGGCAAGGTGCGCACCGTGCAAATCAACAAGCCGCGCGAGGTGAAACCTTGTTCCTTCGAGCGCATCTACTTCAGCCGGGGCAGTGATGTGGACATTTACCGGGAACGTAAACTGCTGGGTGAGAAACTTGTACCCAACATATTGAAAGCCATCGACAACGATGTGGACCATACCGTCTTCTCCTTCATCCCCAATACGGCGGAAGTCGCCTTCTACGGTATGTTGCAGGGATTGGACGACTACCTCAACGAGGAGAAGGTGCAGCAGATTGCCGCCTTGGGGCATAGTCCCAGCCACGACGAACTGGAGCATATCTTGTCGCGGCGCATACGGAGCGAGAAAGTGGCAATCAAGGACATCAAGCTGCGTACCTTCATTGCCGAAGGAAACAGCCGGAACGACCTTGCCGCCCATGTGTACGACATCACTTACGGAAGCCTTGTCCCGGGAGTGGATAATCTGGTCATCATCGACGACTCGATAGTGCGTGGAACCACCCTGAAGCAGAGCATCATCGGCATCCTTGACCGTCTGGAGCCAAAGAAGATAGTCATTGTAAGCTCTTCACCGCAGGTACGCTATCCCGACTACTACGGCATCGATATGGCTAAGATGAGTGAATTCATTGCCTTCAAGGCTGCTGTGGAACTGCTGAAGGAGCGTGAGATGCGCGATGTAATTGCCGCCGCCTACCGCAAGTCCTAGGAGCAGGTAGGCCTGCCCAAAGAACTGATGGTGAATTACGTTAAGGAGATCTATGCTCCGTTCACCGATGAGGAAATCTCTGCCAAGATGGTGGAACTGCTTACTCCGAAAGGGACGAAAGCCAAAGTGCAGATTGTCTACCAGCCTCTCGAGGGGCTGCATGAGGCCTGCCCCAAGCATCCGGGTGACTGGTACTTCAGCGGCGATTATCCTACGCCGGGCGGTGTGAAGCTGCTGAACAAGGCATTTATTGATTATATAGAACAAGTTTATCAATTTTAATTGAATCAATGAGAAATGTAACTCTAATCCTCGACGACGGGAGCCGCTTCCACGGCAAGTCGTTCGGCTTTGAAAAACCGGTAGCGGGAGAGGTGGTCTTCAACACAGCCATGACGGGTTATCCCGAAAGCCTGACCGACCCTTCGTATGCCGGACAGCTGATGACGCTCACCTATCCGTTGGTGGGCAATTACGGTGTGCCGCCTTTTACTCTCGAACCGAATGGGCTTGCCACTTTTATGGAGAGCGAGCATATCCATGCCGAAGCCATTATTGTAAGCGATTATAGCGAAAATTATAGCCATTGGAATGCGGTGGAAAGCCTCGGTGACTGGCTGAAACGCGAACAGATTCCGGGCATCACGGGCATCGATACCCGCGAACTGACAAAGGTGCTTCGCGAGCATGGGGTGATGATGGGACGTATCGCCTTTGATGATGAATCGGATGAAATGCCTGAGGCCTCTTATGCCGATGTGAATTATGTGGATAAAGTTAGCTGCAAGGAGGTTATCCGTTACAACGAAGGAACCGGTAAGAAGAAAGTGCTCCTTGTGGATTGCGGCGTCAAGCATAACATCATCCGCTGCCTGCTGAAACGTGACGTGGAAGTGATTCGCGTTCCCTGGGACTATGATTATACTGGGATGGAGTTCGACGGGTTGTTCATCTCCAACGGCCCTGGCGACCCCGATACCTGCGATGCTGCCGTGCAGCATATCCGCAAGACAATGCAGAACGAGAAACTGCCCATCTTCGGCATCTGTATGGGAAACCAGTTGCTTTCCAAAGCTGGGGGCGCCAAGATATACAAATTGAAATACGGCCACCGCAGCCATAACCAACCGGTGCGTATGGTGGGTACGGAACGTTGCTTCATCACCTCACAGAATCATGGGTATGCCGTAGACAACAACACGCTGACAGAAGACTGGGAACCGCTTTTCATCAATATGAACGATGGTTCTAATGAAGGAATCCGCCACAAACGCAATCCCTGGTTCTCCGCACAGTTTCATCCCGAAGCTGCCAGCGGGCCGACGGATACGGAGTTTCTTTTTGATGACTTTGTGAAGTTGCTTTAGTAAGAGAATTTTATCAAGAATGATTGCGTTTATAATCTCTTGATAATCAGTATGTAAAAGACGGTATAATGAGTCCCATACTGAATGTCATTCAGTCCCAGAGTGAATACCTTTCAGTCCTATACTGAATGCCATTCAATTAGTGACTGATTGTGTAAGGTAAGAGAAAGATAAGGTTTTATTACTACTATTACATTTTTAATAAACAGATATGCAAATGAAAGAAAACAATATAAAGAAAGTCCTGCTGCTCGGTTCCGGTGCACTGAAAATCGGTGAGGCAGGAGAATTTGACTACTCCGGTTCGCAGGCGCTCAAGGCATTGAAGGAGGAAGGCATCTGCACGGTTCTCATCAATCCGAACATTGCCACGGTACAGACCTCGGAAGGAGTTGCCGACCAGATTTACTTCCTGCCCGTCACTCCTTACTTCGTGGAGAAGGTGATAGAGAAGGAGCGCCCGGATGGCATCATGCTTGCTTTTGGTGGGCAGACGGCACTGAACTGCGGTGTCTCCCTCTATAAAGACAAGATTTTCGAGAAGTACGGTGTGACGGTTCTCGGCACTCCCGTGCAGGCCATCATTGACACGGAGGACCGTGAAATCTTTGTGCAGAAACTGAATGAGATTGATGTGAAGACCATCAAGAGCGAAGCCGTGGAGAATGCGGCGGATGCCCGTCGCGCAGCCCGGGAACTGGGATACCCGGTCATTGTCCGTGCCGCATACGCGCTTGGCGGACTGGGTTCGGGCTTCTGCGACAATGAAGAAGAGCTGAATGTGCTGGTGGAGAAAGCCTTCTCCTTCTCCCCGCAGGTGCTGGTGGAGAAATCGCTGAAGGGATGGAAGGAAGTGGAATACGAGGTGGTGCGCGACCGCTTCGACAACTGCATCACGGTCTGCAACATGGAGAACTTCGACCCCCTGGGCATCCATACAGGTGAGTCCATCGTTATTGCCCCGTCACAGACGTTGAGCAATACGGACTATCATAAATTGCGTGAACTCGCTATCCGCATTATCCGTCACATCGGCATTGTGGGAGAGTGTAACGTGCAGTATGCCTACGACCCGATGAGCGAGGACTACCGGGTAATCGAGGTAAATGCACGCTTGAGCCGTTCGTCTGCACTTGCCTCTAAAGCAACGGGTTATCCGTTGGCATTTGTAGCGGCAAAACTCGGCTTGGGCTATGGCTTGTTCGACTTGAACAACTCTGTGACAAAGACCACAAGCGCTTTCTTCGAACCCGCCCTGGACTATGTGGTCTGCAAGATACCGCGTTGGGATTTGGGCAAGTTCCACGGGGTGGACAAAGAGCTGGGTTCGAGCATGAAGTCGGTAGGCGAGGTGATGGCTATCGGCCGTACTTTCGAGGAAGCCATCCAGAAGGGGCTTCGCATGATAGGCCAGGGCATGCACGGCTTCGTAGAGAACAAGGAACTGGTGATTGCCGATTTGGACAAGGCTCTGCGCGAACCGACGGACAAGCGTATCTTTGTCATCTCCAAAGCCTTCCGTGCCGGGTATACGGTGGACCAGGTGCACGAATTGACCAAGATAGACCGTTGGTTCCTGGAGAAGTTGATGAACATCATGGATACCAGCAGGGAACTGCACTCTTTTATGGCTGATGGAGAGTTGCCAATGATTCCCGTGGACTTATTGCGTAAAGCCAAAGTACAAGGCTTCTCTGATTTCCAGATAGCCCGTGCCCTCGGCTTGGAACAAGCAATGGACGGCGAAGAAGCCATCCTTGCCGTCCGCAATTTCCGCAAGAGTGCAGGCATTCTGCCCGTAGTGAAGCAGATAGATACCCTTGCCGCCGAATATCCCGCACAGACCAACTATCTCTACCTGACGTATAGCGGCACGGCAAATGATGTCCGTTACCTCGGCGACCGCAAGTCCATTGTCGTATTGGGCTCCGGCGCCTACCGCATCGGTTCTTCCGTAGAGTTCGACTGGTGCGGCGTGCAGGCCCTGAACACCATCCGCCAGGAAGGCTACCGCAGTGTCATGATAAACTACAACCCCGAAACCGTGTCTACGGACTATGACATGTGCGACCGTCTTTACTTCGACGAGCTCACCTTCGAGCGCGTGATGGATATTCTCGAACTGGAGAATCCCCACGGGGTGATTGTCTCTACCGGTGGTCAGATACCGAATAACCTTGCCCTGCGCCTCGATGCGCAGAAGGTACCTATTCTCGGCACAAGCGCCAGGAGCATCGACAATGCCGAGGACCGTGACAAGTTCTCCGCCATGCTCGACCGCATTGGTGTAGACCAACCCGAATGGCGGGCGCTGACCTCCCTGGAGGACATCAACGCCTTTGTGGATAAGGTGGGCTTCCCGGTATTGGTCCGTCCTTCCTACGTATTGTCCGGCGCTGCGATGAACGTCTGTTCCAACCGGGAGGAGCTGGAACGCTTCCTGAAGCTGGCGGTGAATGTCAGCAAGAAACATCCCGTAGTGGTGAGCCAGTTCATTGAGCATGCCAAGGAGGTGGAGATGGATGCTGTGGCGCAAGATGGAGAGATTATCGCATATGCCATCAGTGAGCATATCGAGTTTGCCGGAGTGCATTCCGGTGACGCCACTATCCAGTTCCCGCCACAAAAGTTGTATGTGGAGACGGTGCGCCGCATCAAGCGCATCAGCCGCGAGATTGCCCGTGAGCTGAACATCTCCGGTCCGTTCAACATCCAGTACCTTGCCAAGGACAACGACATCAAGGTCATTGAATGCAACCTGCGGGCCAGCCGTTCGTTCCCGTTTGTCAGCAAGGTCCTTAAAATCAACTTTATCGAACTGGCCACAAAGGTGATGCTCGGAATTACTGTACAGAAGCCGGACAAGAATCTGTTCGATTTGGATTATGTAGGCATCAAGGCGAGCCAGTTCTCCTTCAACCGTCTGCAGAAGGCCGACCCGGTACTGGGGGTGGATATGGCAAGCACGGGCGAGGTGGGTTGCATCGGCAGCGATACTTCCTGCGCCATTCTCAAGGCGATGCTCTCCGTGGGATATCGTATTCCAGAGAAAAATATCCTGCTTTCTACCGGTACTCCGAAGCAGAAAGTGGACATGCTTTCTGCCGCGCGTATGCTTCAGAAGAAGGGGTATAAGATATTTGCCACGGGTGGTTCCAGCAATTTCCTTACGGAGAACGGTGTGGAGAATACGCGCGTCTACTGGCCCAGCGAACCCGAACGCCAGCCGCAGGCACTCGACATGCTGCACCGCAAGGAGATAGACATGGTGGTCAATATTCCGAAGAACCTCACCGCAGGCGAGTTGGATAACGGCTACAAGATACGCCGTGCCGCCATCGACCTCAATATTCCGTTGATAACGAATGCCCGTCTGGCAAGTGCGTTCATCAATGCATTCTGCACGATGACGCCGGATGATTTGGCTATCAAGTCGTGGGCGGAGTACAAATGATAATTTAATTTGCTATCTTTGCTGAAAACTAAGTTCGATGGAAACAATTTTGACCCAATACTATCAATCTCCTTATGGCGAGTTGCTCCTCGGCTCTTTCGGCGATAAACTCTGCCTATGCGACTGGATGCTGAACGAGAAACGTAGAGTAACCGTTGATAAGCGCATACGGCAGGTACTGCATGCCGATTATGAGGAAGGCACTTCGGAAGTGATTGCAAGGGCAATCATTCAGTTGGATGAGTATTTTGCCTGTAAGCGGACCATATTCGATGTTCCACTGCTTGCAGTCGGAACAGAATTCCAGCGGACGGTGTGGCAGGAGTTGCAGAACATCCCTTACGGAAAAACAGTGTCCTACGGCGAGCTTTCACGAAAGCTGGGCAATCCGAAAGCCGTACGTGCGGTGGCGGCTGCCAATGGGGCAAATGCCCTCTCCATACTCATCCCCTGCCATCGTGTGGTGGGCAGCAACCATACGCTGATAGGCTATGCCGGTGGACTGGCAGCCAAACAAGGGATGCTGGCATTGGAAGCGGACTCTTGCGACGGACCGTCAGGCTCCCGTATAGGACAGCTGTTTAGAGGTCAGGTTTGTTTCTGGTATTCCGCCGGTGTCATCCCCGTCATACGTTTGAAGAACTTCGAGAAGAACGACGGATTGGGAAAGTTCAGTTCGTCTGATATTTGAAACACCAGTAGATTACTGTGTTTCAGCAATACTTTGGCTTCGAGGATAACTGCTTGATTAATCCATTGCATCACGGTTTGTCCGCTTGTTTCACGTATCACCGAACTCAGATAGTGCGGTGTCAGGCATAGCTTGTCGGCATAGAAGTTGACGCTGCGTTCGTGCTTGCTGTGTTGGTTCACCAAAGCGATGAAGCGGCGGAATAGCTCTTCCTGGCGTGAAAGGCGTGACGGAGTTGACTTGCATGTGTGCTCTTGGATATACTTAAGGTTATAGAGAAGTGAGACAATCAAGTGCTGTACAGCTCCGCGGCGGTAGGGCAAACAATGTAGTATATTCCACAATAAAGAGAAGAAGCTGCTGATGTGTGCCCATTCCTCGTTGTTGCATGAAAGGCGGATTCCGTTTCGTGTATAAGCTTCCGAAAGAATGGAATTCTGTAGTACGGGCAGAAAATTGGCAGTGGGCATGATGACTTGGAATTCGTAGTCGGGACTGACTTCCGATATTTCTATCAGCGAATTGTCAGGGATGATAATAATATCGTGGGCTGTAGCTTCATATTCGATAAGATTGATGGAGATTCGGCCCTTACCTTGCATGATGCGTACAATCCTTCCTTCTTTGGCACGATAAGGTTGCTGGGTGCGGAATAGCCTGAATCCCATTGCTTGAAAACTGATGACCATTCCCAAATCGTCGTTTATAAATCTGTATTCGGAATGTTCTATAAAATCCGGATTGTTGCGGATGTCCTCGAATGCGACGCTTATCGGTTTGTTCTTTTCCATATCTTTCCCTTTATGAATAATGTATATTTCCACCGCAAAGATAATAAAGTGTTCCTATTATTTGTCTTTTTCTACGAAATGTCGTACTATTAGAACATCTTTGCGCACAAATGGATTGTAAGGTTATAGGGTTATGCCTTTATCTTTGCATGTGTATAGAACAAAACCATGTAGAATAAACAAGAAACAGAATGGATATGAAACGAACCGTTTTCTTTTTTACCCTTTCTCTTGCCGCCATGCTGGCACATGCCCAGCTCACGTTGGAAGAGTGCCAGCGCCGGGCGCAAGACAATTATCCGTTGGTCAGGCAATACGGACTGATAGAAAAGGCACGCGGGTACGACCTCTCCAATGCCGGAAAAGGTTACTTGCCCCAGTTTTCCCTATCCGGCAAGGCCACGTACCAGAGTGACATCACCCGGCTACCGGTCGAAATCCCTAATCTCGACATCAAGACTGCTTCGAAAGACCAGTACCAGGTGATGCTCGAAGTGCAGCAGACCCTCTGGGATGGTGGGGATATACGTTCCAGAAAACGATTGACGCGTGCCGCCTCGGAAGTGGAACTGGAAAAACA
>ENA-UOJH01002717-UOJH01002717.1-human-gut-metagenome-genome-assembly--contig:-C148-NODE-2717-length-10698-cov-7.118294_pt1 | contig 10698 bp, 10 predicted proteins | sample MGYA00242345_ERZ723892 | MGnify/ENA metagenome assembly ERZ723892 | reverse complement strand
TCACCTTCCAGACCATCCTCTGCTCCACCACCCTCTCGGTGGACGAACTGCTGGCCATGGGCGGCGAGGATACCGAAGTCGTTCTCACCCACCACATCCGTTCTTCCACCCTCACGGTGGGCGGCAAGGCCGTGTAAGGCGCCCTTGTTCCCCGATGATTTTTGTGGTACACTAGGCGCAGAAATCTATAAAAATCGAGGGAAAGTAACTTATGGCTGGCGACCTTCATACTCATTCCACCTGTTCTGACGGCTCTGTCCCCATCCACCGCCTGCCCCTGATGGCAGCGCGGCTGGGGCTGAGCGCTCTGGCCCTTTCTGACCACGATACCACACTCAGCGCCCAGTACGCCTACGACCACCCGATGCAGGACGGCGTGAGGCTCATCCCCGCCGCCGAGCTCACCGGCTACGACTTCGAGCGCAGCCACCGCGTCCACCTGCTGACCTTCTGGCCCGACCTCGACTGCCCTGCCCTGCGCCAGCACTGCGACATCATGCGCCAGCGCCGCAACGAGTGCGCTCTGCAGAGCTGCCGGGAGATCGAGGCACTGTACCCCCAGTTCCGCACCGAGCAGGCGCTGGAATACGCGCAGGACAGCGGCGTCCTCTTTAAGAGCGGCATCATGCAGGCGCTGCAGCAGCTGGGCCTGTGCGACGGCATCTACACCGGGCTTTATCACGAGTTGTTCGGCTGGGAGCCGCGGGGCAAGTGCCTCCACTCCCCCACTTACCCTCCGGTGCGGGAGGTGCTGGCCACGGCAAAGGCCGCTGGGGCCGTGGTGGTGTTCGCCCACCCGACGGTGTACAAGAGTATGCCTCTGCTGCGGGAGCTGGTGGCTGAAGGGGCTATCGACGGCATCGAGGTGCATCATCCCCGCAACAGCCCCGAGGATATGGCCGAGTGCGCTGAGCTCTGCAAGAAACATGACCTCATCGTCACCGGCGGCAGCGACTTCCACGGCGCGAACCACGGCAAGCCCCACCCGGTGGGTGCCTGCGTCACCGAGGACGACCAGATCGCGCGCATCGAGGCACTGGCCCGCAAGCGCCGGGGCGGCGCTCTGTGACCGGGGCACATTGACTTCCCCACCTGACAGGGATATAATAAAGATACTGCGCGAGTCCGCTCGCCTGTCAGTCGGATATAAAGAGAGGAAGTTTGAATATGAGCAAGTCTTTCAGCTATCCCAACAAGGGTACCTGCTCCAAGGAGACCCACATCGTGCTGAACGATGACCACACCATCGAGTCCATCGAGGTCATCGGCGGCTGCAACGGCAACCTGAAGGGCATCAGCCGCCTGCTCAAGGGCATGAAGGCTGAGGACGCCATCGCCCGCATGGAAGGCACCACCTGCGGCCCCCGCCCCACCAGCTGCCCTGACCAGATCGCACAGAACCTCAAGCGCGCTCTGGCTGAGCTGTAATTCACAGTCCATTCAAAAGACCACCGTCCTGCCCTTATTTCCTGCGGGCAGAACGGTGGTCTTTTTGTTTATCGCATTTTTCAAAAATAGTGCCTATCGAAACGGCATCTTTGCGATATGCAATTCAACGCTGTTGCTGTTGCATTAAAAAGTTGAATTGCTACCGACCAAAATCGAGCCAAAAAGCGGTTGACAAAACCCGTGTCCTTTGCTACAATAAATGAGTAAACGCAGGGTTAGCTCATCCGGTAGAGCGACTGCTTCCCAAGCAGTAGGCGGCGGGTTCGAGTCCCGTATCCTGCTCCACAAAAAGAGCGCTGATTCGTTAAGAATTGGCGCTTTTATCATTTCAGCAAGTCTAAAACTGAGAGGGACGTCATGATTTTTGTACCCCTTCTGCACTATTTCAAGTGCAAGAATCAATACAGCGGCAACGAAGACGGGATGCGCTATCTGCTCTCGCCCGGCAAGCGCAGCGTGCCTGACCCGGACGGCGGCGAGGGCGCACAGAAAGAGGAAGCCATCCTCACGGTGGACATCTGGCCCGACCCCTGGGCGCTGGACCGCACCGACCCCGCCCTGCGCCGGCAGATGGTCTTTCCGCTGACGGACGAGGGCCGGGCCGCAGCGGCAGAGTATCTGTCCTCTGCCTACAGCGCTGACCTGGCGCTCTGGAAGCAGCGGCCCTCCATCCTGGACTGTGAGCCCTGGTCACCGCCGCCGAAGGACGAGGACGCAGAAAGCGGGGAAAGCAAATGATATACCGTCTCAAAGAGCTCAAGGGCGACACCATCCCGGTGCCGCAGCTCATCTTTTCCAAGCTGGGCATCGCCGAGGAATACAACGTCCGGGTAGCGCTGTATGTGCTGGCCACCGGCGTCACCGACCCCGAAAAAATTTGTGCCGACCTTAAACTGCGCAGCCGCATCTCTGCCGAAAGCGCCCTCTCCTTCTGGGCCGGTGCGGGGCTTCTCGAGCGCTACGACGAGAACGCCGCGCCGGGAGCAGAGCCCTCCGCTCCTGCCCCCATGACCTGGGCGGAGATCGCCGCCGCAAGCCGCACCGACCCCATGATCTCGAGCCTCATCGACTGCGCTCAGACCGGCTTTGCCCGCCCGCTGACTCACAGCGAGATGGAAAAGCTGGTCAACCTCTACGTACAGGAGGGCTTTGCCCCCGAGACCGTCATGCTCTGCGTGGCCTATGTGGCCAGCCGGGGCAAGCGGACGATGGCCGCCGTCCTCCACGAGCTGAAAGTCTGGCGGGCCGAGGGCGTGGAGACCGGCGAACAGGCCGACGCCCACCTCAAGCTGCTGGCCCTCCGCCAGACCCGGGAACAGTATGTTGCTTCCCTGCTGGGCATCCCGGACAGCGAGCTCACCCTCGGCGGGCGGAAAGCCATCGCCCGGTGGTATGAGGTCTACGGCTACGATGATGCCATGGTGCAGGAGGCCGCTGTGCAGGCCGGGCCGAAGCGCGACCTGTGGTACTGGAACAGCATCCTCAAGACCTGGAACGCCAAGGGTCTGCGCAATATCCACGATGTGCGCACTCCGGTGGCCGCTGCCGGCGCCAGCCGGAACATCCGGGTGGACCGCGAGACCCCCAGCGGCAACGACTTCCTCAAGAACGCTGCCCGCCGCCGCCCCCTCAAGAAAAAGTCCGAGTGACCCCCGGCATAAGGAGACACTATGCGTACCAAAAACGAACTGTATCAGGAAGCCCTGCGCACCGTCGCCCGCCGTCGTCAGACCGCACGGGCCAAGGCAGAGGACGCCCGCGCTGAGGCCGAGGCCGCTGTCCCCGGGCTGCGCCACGCCGAAGAAGAGGTGCGGGTGCGGGGCATCCGCTGCGCACTGGCCGGTGCGGCGGGCAAGGACCACACCGATGCCGCTGCGGCCCTCACCGATGCCCGCAAAAAGCTGGCCGACCTGCTGGCCTCCAGCGGCCGTCCCGCCGACGCACTGGAGCCGCACTTCACCTGCAGGCTCTGCGAAGACACCGGCATTGTGGACGGACGCACCTGCAGCTGCGTCCACAAGGTGATGCAGCAGCTCCGCCGGTCGGAGATCGAGGCTCTGTCCAGCCTCTCCATTTCCAGCTTCGATACCATGGAGCTGCGCTACTACCCCGCCCGGATGGACGCCTCCCTCGGCGAGCCGGTGCGGAGTTATATGTCCACCCTTCTGGACGACCTGCGCGGCTACGCCGACGAATTCGATACCACCAGCGAGAGCCTGATGCTCCTCGGCAACGCCGGTCTGGGCAAGACCCATGCCGCTCTGGCCATTGCCGGAGAGGTGCTGGAAAAGGGCTTCGACGTCATCTATGTGTCCAGCCCCGACTTTTTCTCGAAGCTCGAGGCCCTGCACTTCGGCTCCGACCCCGCCGGGGAGGAAGAGATGCTCCTGCGCACCGCCGCCGGGGCCGACCTGCTCATCCTCGACGACCTGGGTTCCGAGTTCAACTCCAGCTTCCTCATCAGCACCCTTTACAGCCTGCTGAACAACCGTCTGGGCGCGAAACTGCCCACCATCGTCACCACCAACATCACCGACGGCGCTCTGCTGGAAAAGCTCTACACCGAAAAAATCTCCAGCCGCCTCTCCTCTTTTGTCCCCTTCCTCTTTATGGGCGACGATATTCGGGCGCAGAAGGCAGAAGAAGCGTAAATAGGATAGAAGTCAACGAGAGTTCTTATTCAGGAAAGGAATTTCAATATGGGAATCGTAGTCATCGGCGCAGTTTTCGTGGACATCAAGGGCTATCCCCTCTCCACCTACATCCCCGGCGGACGGAACGCCGGCCGCATTGAACAGGTGCATGGCGGTGTGAGCCGGAACGTGGCGGAGGACATCGCCAATGTGGAGCTGCGCCCCACCTTCGTGGGTCTGGTGGACGACACCGGCATGGGCCAGGACGTCATCAATAAACTGGACAACCACAAGGTCAACACCCGGTACATCCAGAAGGTCCCCGATGGCATGGGTACCTGGCTGGCCATCTTTGACAACGACGGCGACGTCCATGCCGCCATCTCCAAGCGCCCTGACACCACCCCGCTGACCACCCTGCTGGAGGAGAAGGGCGACGAGATCTTCAAGGACTGCGACGCCATCGCCATCGAGCTGGACCTCGAGAAAGACACGGTCAAGCAGGTGCTCCGCTATGCCAAGAAATACAACAAAAAGGTCTTTGCCGCAGTCTCCAACATGAGCATCGCCATGGAGCGCCGCGACTATCTGCAGCAGATCGACTGCTTCGTCTGCAACCAGCAGGAGGCCGGTCTGCTCTTCTCGGACGACTACGAGCATCTCGCCCCCAGCCAGATGGCTCAGGTACTGGCCCGGAACGTCCACAGCGCCAACATGCCCAGCATGGTGGTGACCATGGGCGGTCAGGGTGCCGTGTACGCCAAGCACACCGGCGAGTGCGGCGTCGTACCCGCCAAGAAGGTGGACGTCATCGATACCACCGGCGCAGGCGACGCCTTCTTTGCCGGTACGGTCATCGGCCTGACCTACGGCAAGAATCTGGCCCAGTCCTGTGAGATCGGCAGCCGCCTGGCCGCGTCGGTCATCTGCATCACGGAGAACGTCTGCCCCCGTTTCCGCCCGCTGGAATTCGGGCTGGATGTGCCGGTAGTGGACTGAATCTGTATCTTCATGCGCAGAGGTCTCTGGGCCTCTGTGCTTATTTTTTAATGCTGCCGTTCGATTCTTTCGATGCATTTCGCGGTTTTTATCGGAAAACCTGTTGAATCCCACCTGCGGCAGTGTTACACTGGACTTATTCAAATTTTTGAAAAGAGGAAAATCCAATGAATCAAAAACAGCACAAGCGAAGCGCCTTTTCGGGCAAGATCGGCTTTGTCCTCTCGGCGGCAGGCGCTTCGGTAGGCCTCGGCAATATCTGGCGTTTCCCCTACCTCGCAGCAAAGTACGGCGGCGGCATTTTCCTGCTCATCTACATCATCCTCGCCTTCACCTTCGGCTACACCATGATCGTGGCCGAGACGGCGCTGGGCCGGATGACCAGGAAAAGCCCGGTGGGCGCATTCGCCGCCGTCCGCAAGGGCGAGCGCTCCTTCGGCGGCTGGATAAACGCCATCATCCCCATCCTTATCGTGCCTTATTACTCGGTCATCGGCGGCTGGGTCATCCGGTATCTGGCCGACTACGTCAGCGGCCACGGCAGTGAGCTGGCCACAGACGGCTACTTCTCGGCCTTCATTTCCAGCGGCACTTCGGCGGAGATATGCTTTGTCATCTTTACCATCTTCACCCTTGCCATCATCTTTGCAGGCGTGCGCAACGGCGTGGAGCGGGTCTCCAAGGTAATGATGCCCATTCTCGTGGTGCTGTCCGTCATCATCGCGGGCTACTCCGTCACCCGCCCGGGTGCGCTGGAGGGCGTGAAGTATTTCCTCGTGCCGAATCTCTCCAACTTCTCCTGGATGACCGTCGTGACCGCCATGGGGCAGATGTTCTACTCCCTCTCCATCGCAATGGGCATCCTCGTCACCTTCGGCTCCTACATGAAGAAGGATGTCTCCATCGAGGAGTCCACCGAGAACGTGGAGATCTTCGACACGGCCATTGCCATCATGGCGGGCCTGATGATCATTCCGGCGGTCTTCTCCTTCTCGGGCGGCGACCCGGACACCCTGCAGGCCGGCCCGGCCCTCATGTTCATCACCATCCCGAAGGTCTTTGAGAGCATGGGCCTCGGCACCGTGGTGGGCATCCTCTTCTTCACGCTGGTGCTTTTCGCCGCCGTCACCAGCTCCATCGCCCTGACGGAAAGCGCCGTCTCCACCTTCGAGGACGAGCTAGGCTGGGAGCGTAAGCAGGCCACCGTCCTCATCGGCATCATCATGCTGGTGCTGGGCAGTCTGTCGGCTCTGGGCTACGGCCCTCTGGCCCGGTTCACGGTCTTCGGGATGCAGTTCCTCGACTTCTTCGATTTCCTCACCAACTCCGTCATGATGCCCATTGCAGCCATCACCACCTGCCTGCTGGTGTCCCGGGTCATCGGTGTGGAGAAAATCGAGGAAGAGGTCACGCTGGAAGGCAAGCCCTTCCGCCGCAAGCGCATCTTCAACTTTATGATAAAGTACCTCTGCCCCATCTTCGCGGCCATCATCCTCATCAGCTCGGTGGCAAACGCGCTGGGCGTCATCTCCATGTAAGCAGACAACAAAAAGCGCTGGAAGCCTTTACACCGCTTCCAGCGCTTTTCTTATGCCCGTTTCAGGATGCTCTTTATCTCGTCCAGATTCTTTACAAAATAAATGCCGCTCTGCCGCTCGGGGCTGGACAGCCCCATCTCGACCATATGGGCCAGCAGAGCTTTCAGGCCGGCGTAGTAGCCGTCGAGGTCATAGAGGATGCAGGGCGCGTCCAGATGGCCCAGCGAGACCTTGGACATCACCTCGGCGATCTCTTCCAGCGTGCCGGTGCCGCCGGGGAACGCGATAAAGGCGTCGCCCAGCTCGATCATCCTGGTCTTGCGCTCGGTCATGTCCTGCGTGACGATGAGCCTGGTCAGACCGTCATACTGCACCTCGGAGTCGATAAAGAACTGGGGCTCGACGCCGGTCACTTCACCGCCCGCCGTCAGAACGCTGTGGGCCAGACGCCCCATCAGGCCGCTGCGGGAGCCGCCGTAGACCAGCGCGTTCCCGCTCTCGCCGATCCAGCGGCCCAGTTCCTCCACCGCCTGCTTCAGGGCCGGGTCGCTGCCCTCGTTGGCCCCCAGATAGACCGTAATATTCATCTGCATTTCTCCTGTCACTTTGCCCATGTCATTTCCTGATTCGGGCCGGTATAATCAAACTTACCGTCGTTCTTCTCTTCCAGCGCTTTTATCATGTGATACGCAAACTCATTGTAGGGCGTCGGGATGCCCAGCTCTTTGCCCATCCGGATGAGCGCACCCGAGAACATGTCGATTTCGGTATGGCGTCCGGCGTCGAGGTCTTGCAGCGTCGAGTAGCGGGCCGAGGGCTTGACGGCGCAGCCCTTGCCGGACACGGCATCCACCTTCTGCATATCGATGCCTTTGGCTGCGGCAATGGCTTCCAGCTCACGGCGGAGGCCGTCGCTGATGGCCTTCATATGGACGCTGTCACGGTAGCAGCCTACGCCTGCGCCGAGGATGGCCTGGGGCAGGTTGTTGCAGACGTTGAGGCGGAACTTGCTCCACATCTCTTCGCGGATGCAGTCGGTGGCCCGGAAGTGCAGCTCTGTGCCGCCGAACAGGGCCTCCACGGCCTTGACGCGGGGGCTGTCGCAGGGCGGCTCCTTCTCGCCGAAGATGATGCCAACGGTGGTCGCCGGGTCAAAATGGAAGCCGTCCGCCTCCTTGTGGGACGCCACTTTGATGAGGGAGTAAAGCAGATGCTCCCCACCCACGGCAGAGGCAATGATGTCCTCGCTGTCCACGCCGTTCATCAGACTCATGATGGTGGTATGGGAACCGGTAACGGCTTTGATGCTGTCCAGTGCGCCGGGCAGTGCGCCGTATTTCAGGCAGACGATGAGAAGGTCGGCGTCATGCGCCTCCTGCGGCGTCCAGACCGCCGGACGGTAGATTTTGCCGTTGATGGCACAGCCATCCTTCTTCAGGCGCTCGCCGCGCGGGCCCTCGGCCACCACGCCAAGCTCAATGTCCCTGCGGGCCGAAAGCCCCCAGATCACGTAGGAGCCGACCGCACCGGCTCCCAGAACTGCCACTTTTTTGATGTCCATATCGTTCCACCTCAATATCATCCGCATGATTTGCGGGATCCATTTCTGCTGCTTTGTAACCAGACCTGCCATCGTTCTCTTTTATAGGTCCCATTATACCATGAACGCAGTGAAATGGTATAATGGTGCATCCAAAGCCGGTTGCCGCGCAGCTCCGCAGGAGCAAGCAGCGAGGCGCTGCGCATAAAAACTATAATATCGCGTCAGCGATATTATACCACGCTTTTCTCTTCCGGAAAAGCCCGGAGTGTTTCGTTTTTGCACGTCAAAAATCCTTGACTTTTGGTGATAAGTTATAACAAAAGTGTAGAATCTCTTCGGTAAATAGAATCTTTGTTAAAAAGGGCTTGATTTTTTTCGAAAATGGACTAGAATATCTTTTTGCGGAAAGGTTTCACCTGTACAGCCTTCCGCGAAACTGTTTTTTCAAAAGTAAGGAGATTTTTGATATGAAACTCAAGAATGTTTGTGTTACCGTTGCTGCTCTGGTTCTGGCTGTCAGCATGACTGCCTGCGGCAGCTCTTCTTCTACTGCTGCTTCTACCTCTGAGGCTGCTTCTGCTGCCGCTCAGTCTGAGGCTGCTTCCACCTCTGCCGTGGCCGAGGAGAACAGCGCTTCCTCTGAGGCTGCTTCTGAGGTTTCCAGCGAGGCCGCATCTTCTGAGGCTGCTTCCTCCGAGGTCGCTTCTTCCACTGCCGCCTGAGTTTCAGTGCATAAAAACGAGCCGCAGCCTTTCCCCGGTGGGATGGGCTGCGGCTCATTTTATTTTATCGCAATTTTCAAAAATAGTGCCGGTCAAAACTGCATCTTTGCGATATGCAGTTTGCGGCTGTTGCTTGTGCATTAAAAACGCAAACTGCTATAGACAAACTCCTCCCGCATAGGGGTGAAGATGTCCAGCAGGATACCGGCCTCGGTGCAGACGCAGCCGTGCTCCACGCCGTCCTCTTTCAGAATGGTATCCCCTGCCCTCACAGTGTGGGTCACGCCGTCCACCGTGAAATCGAACGCACCCGACACCACATAGGTGATCTGGGTGTGTGGGTGGTGATGCAGTGCGCCCACGGCCCCCTTTTCGAAGGTGTTCTCCACACACATCAGGCCGTCGGTGTAGGCCAGCACCCGGCGGGTGACGCCCTCGCCTGCCGTCTGCGGCAGAGCCTCTGCATGATAGACCCAGCGCTGTTTCTTCTCGGGAAGCTTCATATCCATTCCTCGTTTTCCGCCGCCAGACAGCGGCTTTTTTCTTCTATTATAACGGCCTTGGGGCTGGACTACAAGCTTGATTTGAGCGGGTGTCGCAGGATGGTCTTCCGCTTTTCCGGCGCGGTGCGGTTGGGGTCGGAGAGATAGAGCTCGTGGTGAAAGCGCGTCTCAGAGAAGTCCACCGCATAGCCCTGCTCTGCCGCAAAGGCATTCATCCGGGCCAGCGTCTCCGGTTCGTCGTCGTAAGAGCCGAGGTGCATACACTGGACACAGAGGCCCTCATCGTAGGTGAAGAACTCGACCTTGGAGAAATCCTTTTTCTTTTTGGCTGTCGCTTCCCGGACCGCCCAGTCGAACTCTTCCCGGGTCACGAACTCCGGCAGGCGGAGCATGGATGTCCAGTGGAAGCTTTCCTTCCCGATCCCCGTCTGTTCCCACAGCCCTTCCAGCGGAGGCACTACGAAGTCAAAGTAACCGTCCACCCGGTGACTGCCCTTCTTGCTCATCTTGATGGTGTAGAGCAGGCCATACAGCAGCTCGATGGCTGCTTTGTACTCGCCTGTAGGGTCGTTGGGGTCGCCCTGCCCCCGCACTGCGGCAAAGGTCATGGCTGGCACGGTGACAAACTGCGGCTCACGAGGTGGTTGGTAGAGTGCCTTATATTCCTTCTTATAATCAAACGCCATCGTCGCTGACCTCCTCTGCCTGTCCAGCAGCTCCTTCGGCAGTGTGTCCGACAGCTCACGTCGGCCCAAACCAAGTTCCAGTGCTGCTTGTTCTTTCATCGCCAGTATACCACGACAACCAATCTTTGTAAACCATAAAGTTGTGCTATGCGCCGCAAAAAATCCTCTGTCTGGAAAGGCAGAGGATGCAAACAAAAAAGACCTTCCCACTCTCCGGAATGGGAAGGTCTTTATAAGTGCTTAGTTCGCCTTAGAACTGACGTTCAAGGACAAAATCACTCAATGATCTTGCCGACGACGCCGGAACCAACGGTACGGCCACCCTCACGGATAGCGAAACGCAGGCCCTCTTCCATAGCGACGGGGGTCAGCAGCTCAACGTGCATCATGACGTTATCGCCAGGCATGCACATCTCGGTGCCTTCCGGCAGGGTGATGATGCCGGTCACGTCGGTGGTACGGAAGTAGAACTGAGGACGATAGTTGGAGAAGAACGGGGTGTGACGGCCGCCTTCGTCCTTGGTCAGAACGTAGACCTGGGACTCGAAGACCTTGTGGGGATGGACAGAACCGGGCTTAGCCAGAACCTGGCCACGCTCGATCTGGGTACGGTCAACACCACGCA
>ENA-UOJH01002706-UOJH01002706.1-human-gut-metagenome-genome-assembly--contig:-C148-NODE-2706-length-10747-cov-4.432847_pt1 | contig 10747 bp, 6 predicted proteins | sample MGYA00242345_ERZ723892 | MGnify/ENA metagenome assembly ERZ723892 | reverse complement strand
GTTCTTCAACAACTACCGTCCCCAGTTCTACTTCCGTACCACCGACGTGACCGGCATCATCTCCCTGCCCGAGGGCACTGAGATGTGCATGCCCGGCGATAACGTCGACATGAACGTGGAGCTGATCACCCCCATCGCTATCGAGACCGGTCTGCGTTTCGCTATCCGTGAGGGCGGCCGTACCGTTGGTTCCGGTGTTGTCATCGCCATCAACCAGGACTAATTGAACGAAGAACTGTGACCCCAACGGCACACCATCGGTGTAGCCAGAGGTGAAATAGTACGAGATAAGGCGCAAGCGGTTTCCGCTTGCGCCTTATTTTTGTGCCTTGCATTATTTTTGTACCGCTTAGGGGGATGCTTTCCAATCGGAGGCGGCATCTTCTTACAAAGCGAAGAACTGAGCAATGCGATGTGGGGGAGAGCGGGGTAGGAGAAAGTGCAGCAAGGGGTTCTAATAGGGACGAGATTCTATGGAGCGTGAAGGAGAGGAGTGTATTCTTTTAGGCCAGTGAGAAAAGGGCGGGCCGGTTGGGGGGAAGCATAAAGCGCGGAGGGCAGAGTTCGGTGTGTGATGTTTAGTATAAGATGCGTTCTCGTTCTGCATAATAGAACGAGAAACGAAAGAGGGCGAGAGCAATGATACCACTTTTGTATGCAAAATGGTATGCCCACAGGAACTTTCTCTGAAATATACAAAACAAGAAAAGAAATATGTAAATAACGACAAAATGCGGCGGAGGATATTGACAAATGACTCATTTGGGAATAAAATACGGGCATCGACATTGTAGAACAGCGAACGGAAATATCCGCTTACCGATGCGGCGCAAGGGAGAAGGTGTCGCATGAGTAAGCGGGCAGAGAGCCTGCTGCAAGTCAGAGAGAAAATCTGAAAAGGAGAAAACACTATGTCTGCTGGAGTATTCATTCTGATTCTGGTAGTGGCGATCGCAGCTCTGGTGCTGATGATCGTCAAAGCAAAGATGCATCCCGTGCTGGCGCTGTTTATTGCTGCGCTGGGTACCGGTATCGCCCTAGGTTACGGCGTCACCGGTTCCGTGGATTACATCAGCAACGGTTTTGGCGGCACGCTGGGCAGCGTGGGCATCACCATCATCCTTGGCGCTATCATTTCCATGGCCATCGAGGATACCGGCGCCGCCAAGGTCATTGCAAACTTCTTTATCAAGCTGTTCCGCGGTAAGCGTATGGAGCTGGCTCCGGCCCTGACGGCCTTCATTATGTCTATCCCTGTTTTCGGGGATATCACCATGGTGCTGACTGCCCCCATCGCCTCTATGCTCTCCAAGCGTAAGCACATCTCCATGTCCACCATGGCTTCCTTCACCGGTCTGGGCCTGTTCCTGACCCACGGTCTGGTGCCTCCCACCCCCGGCATCCTGGCTATTGCGCTGATGTTCGGCAGCGATCTGGGTATGACCATCGTCTGGGGTCTGGTCATCAGCTTCGTGGGCTTCTTCGGTACCTACTTCCTGCTGCGGAAGTGGACGGAGAAGGAGTGGATCGAGCCCAATCCTGAGTTCGTTCGTGGCATGGAGGAGACCGATTCCGACAGCGTGGATGACATCCTCATCAAGGATCCCGGTCTGCCCCACACCGGCGAGGGCTTCCTGCCCCTGCTGCTGCCTGTGCTGCTGATCTCCGTGTCCTCCTTCGCTCAGATGTATGCCGCCGAGGGCAGCGCTATCTACACCATCTGCACCACCATCGGCAACAAGGTCATCGCTCTGTCCATCGGCCTGCTGTACTCCTTCTATCTGGGCTACAAGCAGCGCAAGATGGTGCTGGGCGTGTATGCCGACACCTACAATGAGCCCAAGGCCAAGCTGGGCGAGGTCATGCTCAACAAGTGGGTGGCCCGTGGCTTGGTGGTTTGCCTGTCTCCCCTGCTGATCACCGCTATGGGCGGCGCCTTCGGCAACGTGCTGAAGAATTCCCCCGCTCTGGAGCCCCTGTCCAAGCTCATCGCTGACAGCCCCATCCCCGCCATTCTGGTGCCTTGGGCCATCGCCGCTATCATGATGACCTCCGTGGGCTCCATGACCACCGCCGGTATGACCGCAGCCGCCATCGTGCTGCCCATGATGCCCGATCTGGGCCTGTCTTCTCTGGCCATCGGCAGTGTCACCCTGATGGGCAACCACTACAACAACTCCGGCTTCTGGGTCATGGGTCAGTTCTTCCACCTGAATACCAAGCAGGCCGTGAAGTACGTCACGGTGCCCTGTGCCGTGGCTTCCGTGATCTGTCTGATCGCCGTGGTCATCCTTAACGCCGTAGGCGTCTTTGGCTGATCTCTGCGTAACTGAATCAAACGTGCATTCCCAGCCGGGGACGCTCCGTTCACCGGGGCGTCCCCGACCGCTTTTTTCCGGGGGACCGGAACCATAGAAAGGAGAATCCTGTCATGAGCATGAATATCTGTTTTGACAACAAGGTGGCCGTCGTCACCGGCGGTACCGCCGGCATCGGCTTGGCCTGCGCCCAGCTGTTCGGCCAGTTGGGGGCCAAGGTGGCCATCTGCGGCACCAATCCCCCGAAGCTGGCTGCAGCGCTGGAGGAGCTGAAGGCGCAGGGCATCACCGCCTTCGGCGAGACCTGCGACGTGTCCGACGACGAGTCCCTGAAGGGCTTTGCCCGCCACGCCGAGGAAGCACTGGGCGGGCTGGACATCTGGGTCAGCAACGCCGGTGTCTATCCCCAGTACAGCATCATCGACACCCCGGAGAACGTCTGGGACAAGACGGTGGACACCAACATGAAGTCGGTGTATCTGGGCGCACGCATTGCATATGAGGCCATGAAGGATAAGGGCGGCGTCATGCTGCTGGCCTCCTCCTTTGCGGCGGTGTTCCCCTCTGTGGGCAGCGGCGTGTATGCCGCCACCAAGGCCGCCGTAAAGTCCATGGTGAACACGCTGGCAGCGGAACTGGCCCCCTACGGCATCCGAGTCAACGGGTCCATCCCCGGCGTCATCGATACGGACATGACCCACGCACTTACCGTCAGCAACGGCGAGGCCATGAAGAGCGCCATCGCCATGCAGACCTTCGGTGAGCCCATGGATGTGGCGTGGGCGCTGGCGTTTCTGGCATCGGACTATGCCCGCTATATCACCGGCACCACGCTGGAGATCAGCGGCGGCAAGATGGGCGTGCAGAACCCCGCCAAGGCGTGGAAGGATAAGGAAACCAGAGCGTAACGCACGAAAGGGAGGGATTTAACATGAACGTACAGAATAAGGTCATCGTTATCACCGGCGGTGCAGGTGGCATCGGCTCGGCACAGGCGAAGCTGCTGGCCCGGAATGGGGCCGAGGTCTGGATCCTGGATCTGGTGCAGGAGAAGATCGACCAGCTGGTGGAGGAGCTGAAGCGTCAGGGCGGCAAGGCCCACGGCGCCGTGGCGGATGTCACCAGCGAGGAGGAGTGGAAGACCATCGTAGAGCGCATCGTCTCCGAGAGCGGACGGCTGGATGTGGTGGTGAACAACGCCGGCATCAACATCCGCAAGCCCATCGAGGAAATGGTGAAGGACGAGTGGATGAAGATGATGGAGGTCAATACCGCCAGCGTCTTTCTGGCCACCAAGTATGTTCTGCCGGTGATGCGGAAGCAGGGGGGCGGCGCCATCATCAACACCTCCTCCATCTGCGGCCTCATCGGCCACATGAACACTCCGGAGGCCTACACGGCCACCAAGGGCGCTATCACCCTGCTGACCAAGTCTGTGGCCGCCCGGTATGGCAAGGACAACATCCGCTGCAACTCCATCCATCCCGCCACCGTGGACACACCCTTTGTGGCGGCTCTGATGGCGGACCCGGTGAAGAAGCAGGCCCGGCTCAACGAGATCCCGCTGGGCCGCCTGACCTCCGTGGAGGATGTGGCCAATGCGGTGCTGTATCTGGCCAGCGACGAGGCGTCCTTCCTCAACGGCGTGAACCTGCCCATCGACGGCGGCGTGACGTGCTATTAAAAAATTGCGGAAGGAGTGAATGGATCCTTCCGTGAGAGATTTGCCGTCTGCTGTGCGGCACTGAGGCAAAAGAAAGCGGAGGGGGAAACCATGTTTCCCCTCCGCTTTGTGAGACGATCGGTATACAGTTGGATCGCAGGACCCGTTACAGGAGGTCATCGGCGGGCTGATAGCCGTAAAGACTGCGGGAGATGTCGGCGGAGGCCTGCCTCAGATCGTCCAGCAGTCCACCCCGCAGGGCGGTGCGGACACGGGGGGTCATGCCGGAGATGCTGATGGAGCAGGAGACTTGCCCCGGTGCGGAGAACACCGGCACTGCCACGCAGGACAGACCCACCTCCACCTCCTCGTTGTCCATGGCGTAGCCGTCGGCCCGGATGTGCCGCAGCTCCGCCTGAAGCTGACGGGGGTCCACAATGGTGTTGAAGGTCAGTGCCTTCAGCGGTCCGGCGAGGATGTGCTGCTGCTCATCCTCCGGCATATAGGCCAGAATACACTTGCCCACGCCGGTGCAGTGGAGGTAGTTCTTGGTGCCGATCTGGGTGTTGATAGACAGCGACCGGCTGGACTCCACCTTGTCCACATAGATGACGCTGTCCCCTTGAGCCACGCCGCAGTGGGCGATCTCGCCGTATTTCAGGCTGATCTGCTCCAGATAGGGGTGGACGGTGCGGATGATGCTGTTCTGGACCTTGATGGTGTTGGAGAAGCTCAGCAGCTTCAGGCTCAGCACATACTTCTGGTTATCTGCGTTCTGCTGCAGATAGCCCAGCGTGGTCAGGGTGTTGATGAGGCCGAAGGCGGTGCTCTTGTTCAGCTCCAGTGCATCAGCGATCTCCTTGACGCTGCGCTCTCCGCCGCCGCACTGTTGAAGGTATTCCAGAATGGAGAAGGCCCGCTCCACCGACTGGATGGTTTTTGTGGTTGCCATATCTTTTCCTTCCTTGTTCGTTCTGTATCATAGAACATTGCGAACCAATCTAATTCAGACCATTATAGACCTTCTCACAGATAAAGTCAACTAATACCGGAAAACAGTCAAGTTTTTTAGAAAAGCAGAAGATATCCTATTGACAAAAGGCACCATGGATTTTATAATATTTTCAGAATGATAAACGGCATTATAGAATAACAGCCAAACCAAGCCGCAGCCTGCGGCCAGTAACATAAGAAAAAGAGATATGTCATATTTGAAGGAGGAAACACAATGGAAAACCGTAGTAAGGCGATCCTTGGCATGGAGGACAGCGCATTTGCCCGCTCCCTGTTCAAGTCCATGGGCTACACGGACAGCGAACTGAAAGAGGGCAAGCCCCTGATCGGCATTGCCAACACCTGGAACACGCTGGTTCCCGGCCACTACAATCTGGACAAGGTGGCTGAGTATGTGAAGAACGGCATCTATGCCGCCGGCGGCACCGCTGTGGAGTTCGGCACCATCGCTGCCTGCGATGGCGTGGCACAGGGCCATGAGGGTATGCACTACATTCTGCCCTCCCGTGAGATCATCTGCGACTCCGTGGAGATCATGGCGCAGGCCCACCGGCTGGACGGTCTGGTGCTGCTGGCCTCCTGCGATAAGATCGTGCCTGCCATGCTGATGGCGGCGGCTCGTCTGGATATCCCCTGCATTGTCTGCGTGGGCGGTCCCATGCTGGGCGGCATCGAGTTCGACGGCCGTAAGTCCGACCTGACCTCCATCTCCGAGGCCCTGGGTATGCTGAAGGCCGGTAAGATCACCGAGTGCGAGTACAACTCTCTGGAGAACACCGCCTGTCCCGGCTGCGGCTCCTGTTCCTTCCTTGGCACCGCCAACACCATGTGCTGCGTGTCCGAGGCACTGGGCATGACCCTGCCCGGCGGCGCTCTGATCCCCGCTGCTTACGCCGGCCGTCTGCGCCACTCCTTCGAGTCCGGCCGTGCCATCGTGGAGCTGTGCAAGAAGGGCATCACCGCCCGCCAGATCCTCACCAAGGAGGCCATCCGCAACGCCATCAAGGTGACCATGGCCATCTGCGGCTCCACCAACGCCGTGCTGCATCTGCCCGCCATTGCCAACGAGGCGGAGCTGGATATGAACGTGCTGGAGGAGTTCGAGGCCCTCACCAAGACCACACCCCAGATCGCCAAGGTCAATCCCGCTGCCAAGCCGGAGATGGAGGCATTCTACCGGGCCGGCGGTATCCCCCGTGTCATGCAGCATCTGGGCGGCCTGCTGGATACCTCCGTCATGACCGTCAGCGGCAAGACGCTGGCCGAGAATCTGGCCGGCTACGTCTACGAGTATCCGGAGGATCCCACCATCATCAAGACGGTGGAGGAGCCCTTCTCCAAGACCGGCGGCGTGGCCGTTCTGCACGGCAACCTCTGTCCCCGTACCGCCGTGTCCAAGCCCGGCGCCATCGATCCCTCCATGCACCGCTTTGTGGGTAAGGCCAAGTGCTACAACAGCGAGGAGGAGGCCGAGGAGGCCATCCTGGGCGGCAAGATCCAGGCCGGCGACGTGGTGGTCATCCGCTACGAGGGTCCCAAGGGCGGCCCCGGTATGCGTGAGATGTTCAAGGCCATGAAGTATATGTACGGCGTGGGCCTGAGCAAGTCCGCCGCCCTGATCACCGACGGCCGGTTCTCCGGCACCAACAACGGCTGCTTCGTGGGCCATATCTCCCCGGAGGCTGCCGAGGGCGGTCCTCTGGCCATCGTTCACGACGGCGACGAGATCCTCATCGACGTGGATGAGGGCGTTCTGGAGCTGCACGTCTCCGACGAGGAGATCGCTGAGCGCTACAAGACACTGGAACTGCCCAAGAAGAACATCCCCAACGGCTATCTGCGGCTGTATGCCAAGGTGGCTGCCTCTGCCGACGAGGGCGCTATCATCAAGGCGTAACTCAGCATCCGACAGATAGAAAAATGCCGCACCGGCTGCTGCCGGGCGACGGATACGTTAGGAGGCAATGTAATGTCCGATAAGAAAGTCATGAAAACTATGGACGGTAACGAGGCTTGTGCCACCGTTGCCTACCATTTCACCGATGTAGCCGGTATCTACCCCATCACCCCCTCCTCTCCCATGAGCGAGAAGGTGGATGAGTGGTCTGCCGCCGGTAAGAAGAATATGTTCGGCCAGCCTGTGCGGCTGGTGGAGATGCAGTCCGAGGCGGGCGCTGCCGGCGCCCTCCACGGCGTGGCGGAGGCCGGTGCGCTGGCCACCACCTTCACCTCCTCTCAGGGTCTGCTGCTGATGATCCCCAACCTGTACATCATGGCCGGTCACCGGATGCCCGCCGTGTTCCACGTGGCTGCCCGTTCCGTGGCCCAGCACGCCAACAACATCTTCGGTGACCATCAGGATGTCATGAGCTGCCGTACCACCGGCGTCACCATGATGTCCACCGGCAGCGTGCAGGAGGTCATGGATCTGGCCGCCGTGGCCCACCTGACCACCATCAAGACCCGTGTACCCTTCATCCACTTCCACGACGGCTTCCGCACCAGCCACGAGATCCAGAAGATCGAGGTCATCGATCTGGACAAGGTGGAGAAGCTGCTGGACCGTCAGGCGCTGGAGGACTATCATGCCATCGCCATGAACCCGGAGCATCCGGTGATGCGTACCACCGTGCAGGGCCCCGATGTCTACTACCAGTCTCAGGAGGCCAACAACAGCGCCTATGACAGCATCCCCGCTGTGGTGGAGGGGTATATGCAGGGCATCAACGAGATCACCGGTCGGGACTACCACATTTTCAATTACTACGGCGCCAAGGATGCCGACCGTGTCATGGTGATGATGGGCTCCGCCTGCGAGTGCGCCCGTGAGGTGGTGGACTATCTGTGTGCCAAGGGCGAGAAGGTGGGCCTGATGCAGATCCATCTGTTCCGCCCCTTCGACATGGAGTACTTCCTGAACGCCCTGCCCAAGACGGTGAAGAAGATCACCGCCATGGACCGCTCCAAGGAGCCCGGCGCCATTGCCGGCGCTGTGTATCTGGATGTGTGCGCCGCCTTTGCCAACCGCAGCGACGCCCCGGAGATCTACGGCGGCCGCTATGGTCTGGCCTCCAAGGACGTGACACCCGCCCAGCTGAAGGCCGTGTTCGACAACATGAAGGATGAAAGCGGCAAGCACCTGTTCACCATCGGCGTCAACGACGATGTGACGCATCTGTCTCTGGATGTCCATGAGCCTCTCATCACCGAGTCCGCCGACACCGTGTCCTGCAAGTTCTGGGGTCTGGGCTCCGACGGTACGGTGGGTGCCAACAAGAACTCCGCCAAGATCATCGGTGACTACGCCGGTATGTATACGCAGGCCTACTTCGAGTACGACTCCAAGAAGTCCTACGGCATCACCAAGAGCCACCTGCGGTTCAGCAAGAGTCCCATCCGCTCCACCTACCTCATCAAGGCGGCGGATTTTCTGGCCTGTCACTCCCAGTCCTACATCACCCGCTATGACATGATCCACGAGATCAAGGACGGCGGCACCTTCCTGCTGAACACCTCCTGGACCGAGGAGGAACTGACGGAGAAGCTGCCCGGCGACGTCAAGCAGTACATCGCCCGCCACAACGTGCAGTTCTATATCGTGGACGCCAACCGTCTGGCCCGTGAGCTGGGCTTGGGCAACCACGCCAACATGATCCTGCAGGCCGCCTTCTTCAAGCTCTCCGGTGTGATGCCGGTGGAGGACGCCGTGCGCCATATGAAGGAGGCTGTGCAAAAGACCTACGCCAAGAAGGGCGAAAAGGTGGTCAACATGAACATGGCCGCCGTGGACGCCGGTATCAACAGCCCTGTGAAGGTCAACGTTCCCGCTGACTGGGCCAATGCCGCCGACGACCGCACCGTGGACGAGAGCCTGCCGGATGTGGTGAAGAACATCGTGGTCCCCTGCAACCGTCAGCGTGGCGACGATTTGCCTGTGTCCGACTTCCTGCCCTATCAGGACGGCACCTATCCGCTGGGTACCTCCAAGTACGACAAGCGTGGCATTGCCGCCTTCCTGCCCCAGTGGGACAGCAGCAAGTGCCTGCAGTGCAACCAGTGTACCTTTGTCTGCCCCCATGCCGCCATCCGGGCCTATCTGGTGGACGAGGAGGAGGCCGCTGCGGCTCCCGCCGCCTTCACCACCGTTCCTGCCAAGGGAGCCAAGGGCTTGCAGTACCGCCTGCAGGTCAGCACGCTGGATTGCACCGGCTGCGGCAGCTGCGCCGCTTCCTGTCTCGCCAAGGATAAGGCCTTGACGATGCAGCCTGTGGATGATACTATGTATGATGAAACCAATTGGAACTATGCCCTGTCCCTGAAGGACAAGCCCGGTGTGTTCGACCGCAAGACCCTCAAGGGCAGCCAGTTCAGCCAGCCGCTGGTGGAGTTCTCCGGCGCCTGCGCCGGCTGCGGCGAGACCCCCTATGCCAAGCTCATCACCCAGCTGTACGGCGAAAAGACCTACTGGGTCAACGGCGTGGGCTGCTCTCTGGCTTGGGCCGGTGCATTCCCGTCCCTGCCCTATACCAAGAACAAGGAGGGCCGTGGCCCTGCCTTCTATGGTACCCTGTTTGAGGATCAGGCCGAGAACGGTCTGGGCGTGGTGCTGGCTACTAAGCAGCGCCGGGCCTACGTCAAGCAGGTGGCTCAGCAGCTGCTGCCGCTGGTCCCCGGCACGGAGCTGGAGACGGCCATCAATGCTTGGCTGTCCTCCTTCGACGATCTGGATGCCAACGATGTCGATGCCCGCAAGCTGACGGCGGCTCTGGAGTCTGCCTCCCTCACCGGTGAGGCTGCCGAGCTGGCCGAGAAGCTGCTGAAGAACAAGGATCAGCTGGGCAAGAAGGTGGTATGGCTTTTCGGCGGCGACGGTTGGGCCTACGACATCGGCTATGGCGGACTGGATCACGTCATGGCCTCCGGCGAGGACATCAACGTCTTTGTGGTGGATACCGAGGTGTACTCCAACACCGGCGGCCAGTCCTCCAAGGCCACGCCTGTGGGCGCCTCCGCCAAGTTCGCTGACGGCGGCAAAAAGACTGCCAAGAAGGATCTGGGCCGTCTGATGATGACCTATCCCAACGTGTATGTGGCCTCCGTGGCCATGGGCGCCAATCCCGCTCAGCTGATGAAGGCCGTCACCGAGGCTGTGGCCCACAAGGGTCCCTCCATCGTCATCGCCTACGCCCCCTGCATCAACCACGGCATCAAGGCTGGCATGAATAACGTGCAGGCCGAGATGAAGAAGGCTGTGGACTGCGGCCTGTGGCCCCTGTACCGCTACGATCCCAACAAGACCGAAAAGCCTTTCTCTCTGGACTATAAGAAGCCCTCTGTGCCTGTGGAGGAGTTCTTCAACGGCGAGGTCCGCTATGCCGGCCTGAAGATCAAGTATCCGGAGACGGCGGCCAAGCTCTTTGCCGAGGCTCAGGTGGAGGCAGACGCCCGCTATGAGACCTATGTGGCGCTGGCGCACAGCTACAACAAGGACTAAAATACAGATAGAAAAAATCACAGCGTGACCCACCGGGACAGACGGCGCAAGCCGTCTGTCCCGGCTGTGTGTGTACGCAGCCCTCTGCGGGCGGGAAGGAATCCGGTATGATCGAATCATTTCTCTCGGTAGGCACACAGGTGCTGATCCTGTTCCTCATGATCGGCACGGGCTTCGTGCTGGGGAAGCTGTACCTCATCACCCACAAGGGCGCGGTGTCCATGTCCAACCTGCTGATGTATGTGGTGTCCCCCTGTA
>ENA-UOJH01002690-UOJH01002690.1-human-gut-metagenome-genome-assembly--contig:-C148-NODE-2690-length-10813-cov-4.492285_pt1 | contig 10813 bp, 5 predicted proteins | sample MGYA00242345_ERZ723892 | MGnify/ENA metagenome assembly ERZ723892 | reverse complement strand
GGTAATGATAGATATTGATACGCAAATCAACTTCACCGCCGATAAATTCTGGATCTCGAAGACCATAGGCTTTGACTTTTCCCATGATGCACGGAATACCACTGCCCCAATGCTCAATAAGAGATGTAAGAGGTATACTATTGGGTATGGCGAGTAAGCCAATCCAAAATAATACCAACGTATGGCATTTTGGGGGATTCCTGTTGATATTTTTCTAACTCCCGTCGGCAAGATTCTTTAATATCGCCGGTGGGATGTTTGGCGACAAAGACCCGAAGGTATGCAGTTAAGGCGGCCTTTCTGTTTTCCGGGATGCGTCTTTCTGAGCAGTTTAGATTGAGAGTATCACAGAGGTCTTTCTTAATAGCATCGTCAGAGGCAGTTATTTCGCCATTGGATAGATATTTGAGAGAAGATAATGTATCTGATTTTAATGGATTGACGCTTAAAGGAGCATTTTTGCGATGTGCATCGCAGGATTTTTCTTTGTCATTGTGAGCATCACGATTTCCATTACATACAGCAAGCATGTTCCGATAATCTAAGGCTTTCTCTTCAGAAGTGGCACTCTGTGGGTCAATATGCTCAATCGTTGCTTTCTTTCCTTTTTCTGGAATTCGACACATGCAATAAGCACAAATACACCCTTGTTCCTGAATTAGACGATTCAGAACTATAGTATAAACATCGATGGGAGTTCCATCGGAATTACTTTTTCCTGAGGGAGCACCATGCATATCTCGGTAGGATGCATTAGGCTGTTGTTTGTATTTCGTAAGCTCTACAGGCTCAATACCTTTATTGATTTTAATCATAGTTAATCCTCAGCGATTCTCCAAATCGAAACGAACTTCACACTCTGTCAACTTTGGATCGTTGGGATCAACAGTTTCTTTCAGATACTGAAGAATTTTAGATGCTTCTTCAAGGTTACATTCGATGGCGCTATCGAATGCTTCAAATGCTCGTACAACATTTTCGGGACGCTCAGTGGTATGCATTACGCTATGCAGAATTCCGTTGGTATCCCATCCATGCACATTATAGGGTTTAACGATTACATCGTCATTTTCCTGCTTCAGACCGAAAAGATTGTAACTGTCATCTACTTCGCTTATCACTTGAGGAGAATGCGTTGTGATGATAAATTGAATGTTCGGAAAAGTACTTTTTAATGCACCGAGAATTTTTCGCTGCCAAGAAGGGTGCATATGAAGTTCAATCTCATCGATGAGTACAATACCTTCTCCCTCAAGTGGATTGCTGCGAGAAGGGTTAGCCAGAGCAATACGACGAGCTAAGTCACCAAAGAGAGCGAGGGTACATTTCTCACCATCAGAAAGATTATCAACGCGCATTTCTAGACCATTCTTCTTGACTGTCATGCGCAGGGGACTACGTTTAACTTTTAGGTCGGAGACATTATCCAACATAGAACAGACAGCTGTGCGGACACACCCTAAAGAAACATCCTCATAATCGAAATTTTTGGTTTCTGTTTTTGTTTCGTTTTCGATGTCTTCCTGATTGCGAAACCACTCAAAAAAGGAACGAAAATCCAATTCATTCTCGCTGGCTCGCTCTAAAGCTGCCAGCTGCGAAAATTCATGATTGGTACGAATTCTAAGAGGAATGTCAAGGACGGAACGATTGGTTCCATAATTGACGAAAATGGGCATATTGTTTTCTGATCCCTCAGAGAGATAAGTTGCTGTAAATTTTTCAACAAAAGAATCGTATAAATCCTTGTATGGAATTACTCGTGGAGCTTTTCCGGGCTTGGCTTTAATATAATCTTTTCTTAAAGACAAGGTTTCACCAGCCAGGCTGAAATCAGCACCAAGGTTCATCATTCCAAAGCCAGCATGAACAGATTCTGTATTTAAGGAGCGGAAAGCAATTCCCTGAGTGTTGCTTAAACGGTTCAAAACTGGCCACATTAAATAATTAATGGCTGTCAGAACGGTTGATTTGCCAGCACCGTTTACACCGAAAAGGACGGTGCTTTTTCCCAGCAAATCAAATTGATGTTCTCTATAGCCCTTGAAGTCATGCACATAGAGGCTTGTGAGTTTCATAGGAAATCCTCCTTGTAATGGTAATTCAATATTACCATGGGTAGGCCAAAAATTCAACAAAAAGAAGTAGAGGAATTACATATAGAAAGTATTTCAGTCAGATTGATGTAGGAACTGAGAGCAAGTACCATAGCTTGTGATGTAAACTCCCTTTTGCGCGCGTGTCATAGCCACATAAAGCAGACATTTTTCGGATGTGATGGATTCTTTTTCGGAGATTGGATCCATGTGATTGATGGCAGCAGCTAGAGGAACAACGCGGTGATTGAGGGCAGCAATAAAGACGTATTTGAATTCGAGCCCCTTCACACGATGCATGGTTGCGACACGAATTCCATCAAAGTTTCGATTGTCAGGTTGATTCCGTTTGATTGCGTAAGAACGGATGCTGGCCTTTGTCAGCAGGGACAGATAATCGTTTGTAAGGTTCTTTGTACGCGCAACGATGCAAATCTCCTTTAGCAAAATACCAGAATTTTGTAGCTTCCGGATTTCAGTATAAATGAAGTTGAATTCTGCGTTTGCATCCGGGAAATTCCGAATGATAGGAGGTTCTCCGTGGGTCAAAGATTGGCATTGGGTTCCGCTATCGGTACTTTCATCCAAATCGTCAAAAGAGAGGCCCTCTAAGAAGGAGAATGCACTATGCCGAATCTCCTCTGTGGTGCGATAGTTGATCTTTAAAATACTGCTTCGGCCGCGGACATTGATACCGCATTTCGATAAGATAGGCCGATTCCGATAGATCCTCTGATGCGCATCACCCACGATAAAAAGATCGTTTGCGTGTTCCGGGCCGGCCAGAGCACGAATCAGGCGATATGCGTTATCGCTTAGATCCTGTCCTTCGTCTACAATGATATGGGCATACTGCGATTTTACACTGCTGCCCTGTAAAAGTTTTGTGCACTCATACATGGCAGTATTGATGTCGCGAATCTGATGCTCTTTCATCAGATTTTGGTAGTTGTCCAGAACCTGCCATACAAGAAGCCTCTTTCTGCGGTCCAGCCGTGTGCCGCGGCCGTTTCGGGAGGCTTTCAGATATTGGTCACGCGTAATCGCCTCCTGTGAAATCACGACCCGATTCCATTCTTCCTGATAAAAAGAAACGTCGTAAGGCAGTTCCGTGTTTGCAAGAAAGAGCGCCTTTTCCCATATAGGAGCCAAGGCGTCATCGTAGCCGATCTGGAAAGAAAAGCCGGACTCGCGCATAAAGCGGCTGACCCATGCGTCAAGATGAATGACTTCAATTTTGCGTAGTTCCTCGATCGAGCAGATCTTGCGGAGATTTTCCTGAATATCTGCGGCGAGGTTCGCCGTATAGGTCGTAAAAAGAATACGCTGCTGCCCGGTGCATTGAGATGCCAGATATTTAGCGCGGTGCAGAGCGACAACCGTTTTTCCCGTTCCTGCACCACCCAGAACACGAACAGGGCCAGAGTAATTTTTCTGCGTCAGATTTCGCTGAGCCGGATGTAAAAAAACACGCCATTTTTCAAGCGGTGCAGCCATGATGCGGCGCAGTTCGTCTTCCCCTTCCACGACGACAAAGGACCGCATGGTAATGGGCTGTTCCAATGCTGCCGACAAATCCTGTGCTGCGGGAGAGGTATTGCATTCTTCGTTAGCAAGTTCCAGAACTTCTTCCATGGAAAAGCCTTCTGCAAGCCAGGCGAGATATTCGTATGCATCTGCCGGGAAGGAAGATCGCGCCTGATAAAACTGTTCTTTTGTTTCAAAGCTGCGGACATAAGGCAGCAGCGCTTCAGGAACACTCAGCCGAAGCAGATCCGCGTCTTTGAAAGCAGAAAACAGAAGCGGCTGACTGTGTGCTGCGATCGGTTCGGAAACCGTTTGTACATCAAAAACCTGAAGTGAACCGGTGTTCGGGTTTACTTCACAGCGTTTTCGGGCGGCCCACTGGTAGGCCTCATCGTGATGATCGACCCATAAAAGCAGATAAACTTCGGATTGACGAACGACAATGCCGCGGTAGGCATCATCGATACGAATGGAATATATTTTTTTATCGATACAAGAGTTTATCTTTTCGTAGTGAATTCCCGGCGAAGCAGGGTCATTCCGGAATTTGTTGACAAGTTCGGTAACTTTGCCCTGCACCTGACGGGGAAGGTGTGCAAAGGCCGTCAAAAAAATCAGCGGAAATTGCGACTTTTGCAGTTGTCATACGTTCTTTCCTCCCAATAGATTGCTTAAATCAAGACCAGATAGATCGGCTGCGGTGTATATTTTCCAGCCGAGATGCTCCATCTTTTCTCGATCAATGGACTGTTCAAAAGTCATAAATCCCAATTTCTTGTCCGGCCAAGCAATTTCAATCGTTGCGATGACATTTCCATCTGCACCAGCTGCCTCAAATCCAATGAAATCTTCAGCAGGTGCTGGGATACCGCTTTTCTGTGCCAAGGCAGCGAATGCTTTCGCATCTTCGTCAAATAGCAATTCACCGATGGAATTCCATCCGGAATCGGGTGTGGAAGAGGCTTCCGCCGAAGAACAGCTGCTCTGGGAAACGGGAAGTGCGAGATAGTCCATGCGCCTGAGCCCGGTAGAAGAAACGGCAGCAAATTCTGAGGCAAACTGCATCAGATTGAAAAACTGCCAGAAACCGTTCCACTCCGGTTCGTATTTATCTGTGCGGCTGTTCTTGTCATCGTTCAGGACGGCAAAGACGGTAACAGCACCATCTGCTTTCATGGATGCAGCGGAAATGCCTGCATAGAGAGCCAGATGAGAATTTACAGCACGAGGGACCCACGCTCCATAAGCGGTCAGCCCAAAGCGGAAACTGGAATCTGTAAAATGCAATTGATCGTTCACATCCTGAAAGACCTGATGCCATTGATCGAATGCCGCATTGTTCTTGATGAATGCCGGATACAGCAGAGAAAGTGCATAAGCGTGTGCCGGAGCGTTGAAGATCGTTACGGCATCCGGCAGATTCAGGTAGGCAATCAAGAGGTCAAACGCAGAAAGCTTTGCAGGATCAAGTACCTCTGCATGGAGCTTTCGTACTTCGGAACGGTACATCACCTTGCCGAGCGGCATTTTTTCGACCGCTAAAACAGAAGTGGCGTAATCCCCCTGCGGGATAAAAACGTTCTGAACATCCTTAAAACTCAGGGACCAGACCCGGAACTGCCCACTGCGGCGGAGTGCTTCACGTTTGATGGTGTCATCGGAAACGATATCCTTGTGATATAGGAAGCCGTCCGTAAACACCGCTAGGGGCTTGTGTCCGGGCGCGGCTACAGGCCAGAACACAAAATCTGGTTTACAGGGAACGGATACACCGTTGCTTGGACCCAGTGAAACCTGAGGTTCAAGTTCCCAAGCAGAGTGCTTCAGTTTGAGATAATAACTGTGTTTTCCGTTTCTTACGGTGTCACTGATATTTGCAGCACCAACTTTTAGACGGATCGCTTCCCAAAAGCGCGATTCCAATTCGCTTTCAAACAGCGGGTTTACAGGAATACTGCTGATCATATCGATTTTTTGGATATGGTCTTTACCGGAAAGAATCGTTTTCAACAGCCGAATGGCAGTTGCACGCGAAATATTACCGATCTGCTGGCTCTGGCGATACGCATATAGGCAATGATAGCAGCCGTCCTTCTGCGGATCGTCTTTGCAGGAGCAGGTTTCCATAACATGAAGGGCTTTTTCAAAAATCTGAATCAAAGAATCTTTTTCATGCATCAACTGCTTCAGATATCCCGTGCCGCCGGGAACCGAATCGTAGATCACGAGATACTGTTTGCGATAGTCGGCATCCGGGACGGGTACTTCGCTGACAGCAGCCCGGAGGTGATCGACATTGCCAAAATATTCTTTCATACCAAGCATGAAGGCCGCAACAAAGGATTCCATCCGGACGGAAGAAGAGTTCATCGTCGTAGCGGGAATCAGAAGTCGGAGAACCTCTGTGCTGAATTCACGATACAGAAACAGACATTCTTCATAGGCATCGGCCTGTGAGAGCGCAGGGATTTTGCGTGTCTTACAGGAATAGCTGTGGTTATTCGGCTTGCTGTCAGTCTGAATCTTACCACAATATTTGCAGATCCGGAACCCTTTGCGCACTTCCTCGACACCAGAAATCGATAACTTTTCACCTGTCAGGTCACTCTCGCCAAAGTTGATCTCCCGCAGCGTTGCTTTACGGACAAATTCGTAACCAAAGGGAAATTCCTCATTGTCCATGCGATAGGCACAGGAGATGTCATGGTCCTCATCTACGTCTACAAGGAGCTGCTTGCAATAAAAGATATTAGAGCGGTCGTCGCTTTCATCACTAATCAAGCTCTTGGCGTAGTCCATGTTAGAGTAGACCATCTGCACTTTCAGCATGTTGCGCATCTGACCGGAATCGGCCCAAGCGGGGCTTCCGCATTGAGGACAGGCTGCTGTGTTCCGGCCAGCTGTTTCAAGCTGCGCATGAGAGCAGTTTGGACACAGACGCCAAAGGGCACTCTGAGCAGTTGTCAGGTCTACCTGATCGATCGTCAGTTTGCGACCATCCACATAGAAACTGTTGCTCGGTGCAAACTCACTGAGGGCAGAGGAAGCGGAGCGGTTGTATTCATAGACGAGCTTTTCATACTTTTTTCGGGCAGACGGAAGTTCCTCATCGGACTTTCGGTAGAGAACCGCCCGCAGAATGATCCCAGCCTCCGGAAAAGCATAGTTGGGCAGCAATCCCTCATCGGACAAGAAGTTGAAAACGTTCTTTTTGCTGATCTCCTGCAAAACGGTCAATAGAGCCGCTTCCTCGCCCTTTAGTTCCTTGATCTCTTCGTCGTAAGAACTGTCTTTGGGCTTGTTTTCCAGCTGCTGGATCATGACCTTCAGGGAATTTACGCTGTTGTGCAGGCTGTTTTGCTGCTTCTTCAAACTTTCAAAGGCATCCAGAATTTTAATGTGCATGGAACTTTCTGTGGTTCCAGTGCCGCGGGCAAATATTTGCAGCTCTTCCTTGGAGCTTTCGTCCAGATAAGCGGAAAACATCTGGACAAAAGAGTTGATCTGCCGGGAAAGTGTACTCTGCACGTAGTTGAGAAAATTGAAAGGGAACATATCGGAAGGCCGCGCATCCAGTTTCTTCAGAATAATACCGACCTTATCGGGGATAGCATCATCAGGAATGCCTTTCCGCACCCAAGAATCCATGCAAAAAGCCATGAACTGCCGTTCCAATACAGCGGAAGCGCGCAGGAAGATTTTTGGTGGTGTGACCGAACCGGAGATCATCTCTAAAGGATCTGCGTAAAAATAGAGGTCATGTGGCCGCGCATTTGCAATTGCCAAGGTCAGAGCATTGCCGTCTTTGCGTCCGGCACGGCCAACACGCTGCAGAAACTGACTTTGTGCAGGCGGCATACTGCACAGGATGACCGTGGAAAGGTCACCAATATCAATACCCATTTCCAAAGTGGGGGTACAGGAGAGAACATTGGGGTCCCAGTTGGAACGATTTTCCTTGCTACGCTTAAAATCCTTCTCCAGTTGCTCACGATCTGGGCGTTCCAGCAGGCCAGTATGCTCCCGTGCATTGATGCGCGCCAGATCGCCGGTGCTGTAAAGTCGGCCATAGTAATTGATGCCGGATGATTTATATTCGACAAGTTTACCGCCACAGGCAGACCGAGGACAGGGCGCATTTTCCCACAGCGGCAGGCTTTCGGCAGAAAACGAATACACCGCACCGCAATGTTCGCAGCGCAGCTGGATAACATCGTTTGTAAGGAAGACACGGCTCTTGTTCAGGCCATAGACTTTATAGTTTGCGGAAGAAGGCACAGATACGACAATGCCGTTCTTCACAGATTCTTCCAGAATCAGCTTGCTGATAGCACGGAAATTGAGCTCGTCAAGAATTGATTCTGTGCAGCAGAAAGCAATCCAGTCTGTGTAACGGCGCGAAGATGGTAAATCAAACTCAGAAGTAGGATGGCTTTTTCCAAGGTATTCAGCTATAAAACGAGGAATATTACGCCCGGATTGTTGACCGGGCAGCCAGCGATTGCGGTCGTTTGAAAGCATATAGCTTTTGCCATCATTGATGGTGTACTCATCAAAAACAACATCTTTAAAAGCACCATTGCACCGGAGTAGATTCAGCCAACCGATGACCATGCGCTGAAAGATTATGCGGTCTTCCCGAGACATGATACCCAGTTCGTTAACAACACGCAGCTGGACTGCTGCAGCAATCTGCTCAATATCCTCAGGAGAAAAGGAAAGAACCGAGCAAGCCGACCGTTCCAGAGTGCGTCCAATTTTACTGGTAAGACCATATTCCAGCATGATTTCATACTGGATGCGCTGCTCAATCTCATGCATCAAAATATGCGCCTGCTTGTCATCACTGAGCTTACGATTTTGCGTCATTTCTTCGTATGCACGCTTCCAGGTTAGATTGGGCGGAATAAAAAAGCTGACAAATTCTTCATCGGTCATGTGCAGGTGCCAGTAATCCACAAACCCGGCCTGAAAATCAGCAAGGCTTTGACCTGAACCACATTCTGCGCAATAACGCTGAATTGCCGTGCGCAGACCAAACCGCCAGGTGCGGGAATTGAAAAATCCAGCGCGATGAGCAGCATCCTGCACATTATCGGAAAAGGCAAGCGTCTTTTTATCATCGTTGAAGCGGGAAGCGAACATTTGAGAAATACTGGCACTGATCTCCGTGGCACTGCGTACACCCATCAGAGAAAGTCCCCGGCGGCTGCCGCAGCAGGGGCAGATGTACTGCTTATGCTGCTTCGGGCCGGTTGTCCGAATCGGACTGGGAATCAGAATGTCCACCATGCGGGTGCCGCAGCTGGCACATTCGCTGCTGCCGTCGATCCCCAGTTTTACCTGCAGGCAGTCTGGACAGATGCGTGCAGGCAGCATTCCGGTGGGAACATTTTCATGCGGATGAGGGAAAAGCATCACGACTTTTTCATCTGCTTTAAAATATTGGTTGTAAAACGCTTCAAGATTGACAATGGTGGCGTTCTGACGCTCGTTCAGGATCGTGACCCAGCCGGTGATGCCGCAGTCACGGCAGTTGACAACGGGCAGGTGCTGTTTGGCCTGCTGTCGGTTCAGATCATGCGCAATTTTATAAGTGATGTGCTCCGCATCGACCTTGGCAACGATGCGCCGCAGTTCCCGGATCCAAAGCTGCACCTGTACATTCAGGAACGGGCGTAATTTTCGCGGCTTACCGGTGCGCGCATGAGAAACCAGTGCAAAGAGCGAGTTGAGCGCGGCAGAAGCATCGGATAATTCATTCAGTGCCGGATAATGTGGTGCCAACGCTTCCACAATGCGGGAAACCTGATAGTAATTGCCCTCCGTTAGGTGTAGAACAGACTGTAGGAATACATGCTGCAGAAGAACCCGGCCCAGTTCAATGCGGCCACTGTCGGATAGAACGTCCTGCGAAAAATCCGGGAACCATGCCTTTACCGCGCACTGAAGATAGGCGGAAGGATCGTCCTCTTCGGCAAGAGCTACCAGCTGTGCAGTCTGATCTGCGGAAGGCAAGGCAAAGAATGAGGTCGACTGTCCAGCAAAAAACTCATCGGCACTGAGCCGATCCTCGGTGATGACGGCATCTCGTTCAAATGGCTCACCAAAGATCTCCTCGGCATAATTCAGGATGGCACCGTTATTTTCCTTGGAACCCATGGTAGCAGAGGTGCCAATGCAGCAGAGGTACCCATCATAGATACCAAGGCGGCGCTTGAGACGGCGCAGCAGGCAGGCAAGGTCGGTGCCTTGTGCACCATCAAAGGTATGCAGCTCATCCACTGCAATGTACTTTAGCGTTTCTGGATTATTCTGCTTCCAAAGCAGGGCATCTTTGGGGCGCACAAGCAGATAGTCCAGCATTTTATAGTTGGTCAGCAGGATATCCGGCGGACTGTTCAACAGAGTCTCGTGGTCAGTAATGATGCCATGCTCACTCATGGTGCGGGACGGAGTGCGTTCCAGACCGCCAACATACATACCGGCAGTTACATTGCCGCGCAGTTCGGGACTGTTATGAATCAGTTCTGCAATTCGCTTGGACTGATCGGTGGCAAGGGCATTCATAGGATAGATGATCAGCGCCTTGATGCCAGACTCCCCACGGTGCTGGTAACAGTATTCCAGAATGGGGTACAAGAAGCATTCAGTTTTGCCGGAGCCTGTGCCGGTTGCAATCAGTGTAGAACGGCCGTCATTGCCAGTCAGTCGTTCAAACGCTTTTTGCTGATGAACATAGGGAAGATATGCAGGGTGAATTGCCTCAAAGCAGGTTGGCATTTCCTTTGCAACACGGAAGGGCAGACGCACGGCAAGATAAGGTTCATGATAAACAGAGCCTTTCTGAGCAAGCATTTCTGCAACGGAACCTTTGAAGGGAGCGTTGCTCATGGGAAATGTAGTTTCGATGTAATCACCAATGCCTTTTTCGAGTTGGCTGGCAAGAATTGAGGGTAACATATCGCAATATACTCCTATAATTATTGATTGGATATCTTGTCGATGGAGAGAGGAATGCGCTGTTGACCGTCACCGACATATCCCTCAAGAACATCAGAAAAAAGAAGTGCGGTTTTATCGTCAATAATACCAAGTTGACGATTTTGAAGAAGAAAAGTCATCGTTGACACAGAGGATTCACTGAGCAACTCTTTAATATAAGATTGCTCCAGACTGTATTCTTCGGC
>ENA-UOJH01002684-UOJH01002684.1-human-gut-metagenome-genome-assembly--contig:-C148-NODE-2684-length-10827-cov-7.328444_pt1 | contig 10827 bp, 7 predicted proteins | sample MGYA00242345_ERZ723892 | MGnify/ENA metagenome assembly ERZ723892 | reverse complement strand
GACGGCATTTCTGGCCATGCTGACGCCGGAACACCCGAACGAAGAGGAGGAAGAACCCATGACACGATACAACAAAATCGACGACATACCCGCGTGGGCGCGCAGCGATGCGCAGCGGCTCATCGACCGCGGCGCACTGCGGGGCAATGAACGCGGCGAGCTGGATCTCTCGCCGGACATGCTGCGCACGCTGATCGTGTGCCAGCGGATGGTCGATCAGGCAAAGGAGACATAAATGGACCGACTCACAACGATCAAAGCGGCCGCCTGCACGGCGGCCGCAGCGCTGACGGCCTTCTGGGGCTGGACGGGCTGGCTGGCGGCGGCAGGGGTTCTGGCCATGCGGCTCGACTATGCCACCGGCAGCGCCGCCGCCCTGCGCGCCGGAACGTGGAGCAGCCGCGCCGCCCGCGAGGGCCTGTGGCACAAGGCGGGCAGCGTGGCGGGCGTGCTCGTGGCGGCGCTGCTGGACTTTGCCCTGCGCGTGCTGCTCGGCAGCGTGCCAGGGCTGGGCATCGACTACGACGTGCTGCTGTGCCCGCTCGTGACGGCGTGGTATCTGCTGACGGAGCTGGGCAGCATCGCCGAAAACGCGGGCGCGCTCGGCGCGCCGATGCCGCAGTTTCTCATGCGGGCGATCGCCGCCCTGCGCGCCGGCATTTCCGACCGCGGCGGCGGAGACGGGGACGGAGGCGGCGCGGCATGACGGACTTTTCCCCGCTGAATTTCCCGCTGCCGGAGCGCACCGGCGCCGAGGGGCTCGACGCGCGCGTGACGGCGCTGGAGGAGACGATCGTCCGGCTGCTGGAAGCGCTGCAGTACACACTGACGAACCTCGGGCGCGAAAACTTCAACCCCGCCGCGCTCGAACGGCTGCGCGCCGAGCTGCGCAGCGGGCAGACCACGAACCAGTAAGGAGGCAGGCAATGCATCTACCCACATTTCCCCGCGCTATGCCCGTGACGCGGCGCGTACAGACCGACTTTCGCGGCTACGACCACCGGCCGGGCTGCCCGGAGGGCGGCATCTACGAGATGACGAACGGCTCGGCGACCGACGCGCCGCTGTTTTCCACGCGGCCGGGCCGCACGCTGACCTATCCGACCGGCGGCGGCAGCGCGAACGGACTGTTCGCCGTCGACGGCGGACTGCTCTGGTGCACGGGCCAGACGCTGTATTTTAACGGCACGCCCGTCGACGGCTGCACGCTCATCAACGGGCCGAAGGTGTTCGCCGAGCTCGGCGGCACGGTGCTCATCTGGCCGGACAAGGTCTGGTACCGGCCGGATATGGGCACGTTCGGCAGCGCCGAGCCGAGCTGGAGCGGCACGGTGGCGCTCCAGCGCTCGGACGACAGCAGCGGCGCGCGCGCCGATTCCGTCGCCGCGAACGGCATCGACACGCCCTTTCGCGTGGGCGACGCCGTGACGTTCAGCGGCTTTTCCACGCCGGAGGACAACGGCACCTACATCATCCGCGCCATCGCGGGCGCGGTGCTCGTGTTCGACCCCGACACGTTCTCTGCCGTCGGAGCGGTCGAGCACATCACGGTCACGCGGCGCATGCCCATGGCGCTGCACGCATGCACATACGCCAACCGCATCTGGGCCTGCGCGCAGGACACCGTCTGGTGCACGAAGCTCGGCGACCCGCTGAGCTGGTACTGGTACGAGGCGGACGAAAACGGCACGGTCGCCACGGCGGCATGGAGCGTAGACGTCGGCACGCCGGGCAACTTTTCCGGCTGCGCGGCGACGGGCAGCGGCGTGGTGTTTCTCAAGCCGGACGGGCTCTGGCGGCTCTACGGCACGAAGCCGGACAACTTCCAGCTCATCGCCTCGGCGGCACTCGGCACGGAGAAAAACTCCGGCCGCTCGCTCGTGACGGCGGCGGAGACGCTCTACTACCTCTCCCCCGCCGGGCCGGCGCGCACCTCCGGCGGACGGCCGGTGCGCATCGGCGACGCGCTCGGGCGCACGCTCACGGCCGGCGCGGCGGGCACGGACGGTACGCGCTGGTATCTCTCGGCGCACGATCCGCAAAACGCCTGGCACCTGTTCGTATACGACACGCGCAGCGGCCTGTGGAGCCGCGAGGACGCATTTCACGCATCCGGGTTCGCCCGGCACGACGGCGCGCTCTACGCGCAGGATCCGAGCGGCGTCTGGCGCTTCGGCACGGGCAGCACGGCGCAGCTGGAGAGCATGCTGGAGACGGGCGATTTCGTCAGCGGCAGCCCGGACTGCAAGCGCCTGCTGCGCGTGCAGCTGCGGCTGGAGGCGGACGCGGGCGCAAGTGTCACGGCGGCGGTGCAGTATGACTCCGACGGCGTGTGGCACACGCTGGCGACCGTGGCGGCAGGCGCGAAGCGCTCCGTCACGCTGCCGGTGCTGCCGCGCCGGTGCGACCACTTTCGCCTGCGGCTGACGGGCACGGGGGCGTGGCGGCTGCTGTCGCTCGCGCGCACGGAGACCGCCGCCGGACCGCAGCACTGAAGAAAGGAGACCTTATGGCCACAAAATACAAATACGACAAGGATACCGACTACGCCGCGCTCATGGAGCGGGCGGCGCAGCGCGGCGACAACGCAGCCGCCGCGATCTATGAGCAGCAGCGCAACGCGAAGATCCGCGGCGAGGGCATGACCGATGTGACGCAGTCGAACGACTACGCGCAGTATCTGCCGCTCGAGGACGTGCCGGACTACGACGACACGCACCGCCGCCAGGCAGAGTCCCTGCTGACCGAGCGCGACACGACCGGGCAGCGCGCGCGAATCGACCAGATGCTCGACGCGCTGCTCGGCGAGGAATTCGACTACGACCCGGCATCGGACAAGCTCTACGCCGCCTACCGCCAGCAGTATGAGCGGCAGGCGGATCTCGCATCGGCCAACGCCCTCGGAGCGGCGGCCGCGCTGACGGGCGGACGGGCCTCGACGGCGGCCGTGGCGGCGGCGCAGCAGGCGGGCGGATACTACCGCGCGATGCTCGCGGGCAAGCTGCCGGAGCTGGCGCAGCTCGCCTACGAGCGCTACAACGGCGAGCGCAAGACGCGCCTGAGCGCGATCGACGCGATGCTCGACGCGGCCGACAGCCGCGATGGCGTGACGAAGGCGCAGATCGCCGCGCTGCTCGACATGGACGACGCGGACTACGACCGCGCGGACAGCAAGCTGCAGCAGCAGGCCAAAGACGCGGCCGACCGCAAGGCCGCCGCCGACAAGAAGGCCAAGGAGGAAAAGGCCGCGCAGGAAGCGGCGGACAAGGCCGCGCGCAGTGAGGCGCGGCGGCAGATCACGCTCATCCTGCGCAACGGCGGCACCGTGCCCAACGACCTCTGGGAGCAGAGCGGCTACAGCGCTGTGACGATCGCGGCCATGCTGCGCGGGCGGAAGGGTTAAGCGTTATGTAAACTTAGCGCCGGTTTCGCTGCAATCAGTCGCTGTCGTGCCTTTCGCCGAAAAATAGTTATGTAAACCGCACGAAGGAAAGAAGTCCCGGAAGCGAAAACGCTTCCGGGACTTTTGCGTGCTGTGTCTGCGCTCAGGCCGTGGCCTGCTTATAGCGCATGAGGATGGTTGCGACCTGCGCGCGCGTGGTGCTGCCGCCGGGTTCGAGATAGTCCGTCTTGTCGTGCGGAAGGCCCTTGATAAGGCCGTTGCCGACGGCCCAGGCCATCGCGTCGCGGGCATAGGCCGACACGCTGCCGGCGTCGGGGTAGTCGGCGAGCGAGGCGGCGTTGCCGGTGGCGTCCGGCGCGTACTTGGCCGTGTACCGGTACAGGATGGCGGCGAGCTGCTCGCGCGTGATCTGGCCGTTGGGGTCAAACGTCGTGGCGCTCGTGCCGTTGACGATGCGCGTGAGCTTCGCCCACAAGATGGCGTTGGTATACCACTGGCCGCGCGGCACATCGTCAAACGGAGCGCGGAGCTTGGCCAGCTCATAGCCCTCGACGACCTTCGGCTCGCCCTGGATGCGGTAGAGGATGCACACGAGCTGTGCGCGCGTGCACGTGCCGCTCGGGTCGACAGTCGTGGCCGAAAGGCCGTTGATATAGCCGCTGTAGATGCAGTAATCCAGCCCCGCGTGCGCCCAGTTGCCCGGCGCGGGCATATCGCGGAAAGCGTAGCCCGGGCAGGTCGGCCCGCCGGGGCAGGCAGACGGCAAACCGGTAGCAGGAATGGTTTCTGCCTTTGTCTCTCCACAGACGGAACAAGTATAAACTCGAACCCCGGATGTTGTTGCAGTCGGCTTAATAACGACCTCTCCTGCATTCATCTTATGGCCAAACGCCGCCACTTCATTGCGGTATTCTACAGCTCCGCATTTTGCACATGTATACAGGTCATAACCATCTTCCGTGCAAGTTGCAGGAGCACGCTTTGTCAGCTGCCAAGTATGCACATGTACACCGGTCGCCGGAATCGTCTCCGTTTTGGTATCCCCGCACACAGTACAGGTATAGGTGCGGACACCTGCCATATCTTCTGTCGGCTTCGTTGTCACTGTCCCGCTGTTCCATTTGTGTCCCAGCGGTTCTGAAGCGTCATATCGCTGTGTCGTGCCGCAGACACTACATGTGCACAGGATATAACCGCCCGTCGTGCAAGTGGCCGGAATCTCCTTGGCAACAAACGTATGTTCACCCGTTGCAGGGATTGTCTCCGTCTTCGTCGCGCCGCAGTCCGTGCAAGTATAGGTGCGGACACCAGCATGAATGCAGTCCGGTTTCGTGGTCACGATGCCGGAATCCCAGGTATGGTCCCGCAGCTTCGGGATGTCCTCGCCCACGCGCGTGTTGCAGCGCGCGCAGATGTGATAGCGGTAGCCGGTGGTCGTGTACGTCGGCTCCTGCGTGACGACCCACTCGCCCCAGTCGTGGCCGAGGGCGGGGATGGTATCGTCATAGTCCTTGCCGCAGCGCGGGCACGTGCCCTTGTAGTGGCCGGACTCGGTGCAGGTCGGGTCGGTACGCACGTCGGCATAGCTGTAGTCATGGCCCTTGGCGGGGATGACCTCGTCGATCTTCACGCCGCAGCGCGCGCACGTGCCGACGACGCGGCCGGGCTTCGTGCAGGTGGCGTCCGGGAGCAGATCGCAGCGGCTCAGGTCATGGCCGAGCGCGGCGATCTTCTCGGTGCGGGTCGCGCCGCAGGCCGAGCACTTGTAAAACACCGTACCCTGCTCGGTGCAGGAGGCCGGGTAGGTCTGCGTCACCCAGGTGTGGTCGGTGGCAGCGACATAGGTGTCGTCCACAGGGGCATAGGTGCAGCCCTTCACCGTGCAGGCGTGGTGCGTGTAGCCCTGCTTGGTGCAGGTGGGGTCGACGACCGTGTCGGCGAACTGGGCGATGTGGTCGCCGTGCCAGAGACCGGTCTTGTAGCCCTGCCACGTGCCGTCGTCCTTGAGCTCGGCGGCCCAGGTGTAGCTGCCCTGCGGGTAATAGACCACGCAGTCGCGCGGGAAGGAGCTGTTGGTGTCCGCCGCGCCGTAGATGCTCTTGGCGGGGGCATTTTTAAAGATGGCGCGCTTGAGCTGCGTGACCTTTGCGATCTGGGTCAGGCCCGCAGCAATATCATCCGCGTGCTCTTCGTTCCCATCCGGATCGTCCGGGGCGAGAATCCCGTTGAGGACAGCCTTGATGGCGAGCTGCAGCGCGGCGTCCACACTGGTGAAGGCGCGGGCCTGAATCGTGTCGATCTTGTCGCCGAAGTAAGCCTCCTCGAGCAGCTCGCAGCCGGCAAAGGCGCAGCGGTCGATCTGCGCGACGCGGTTGGAGAGATCGACGGACTTCATGTGGTTATCGCCGGCAAACGCGGCCACACCGATGGTGAGCTTCTTGTCTCCGGGACTGAAGGTGAGCTCCTCCATATAATAGTCGCACATGAAGGCGTAGTCACCGATGCTCGTGACCTGCGAGGGAATGTTGAGCTTCTTGTGGTGGTTGACGAACGCGAACGCGCCCTTGCCGATCGTCTGCAGGTTCGACGGCAGGCCGAGCGTCGTGTCCTCCTGACCGAGGATGCGGTCCCACGCGAAGGCCCACGGGCCGATATACGTCAGGCAGTTCGGCAGGCGCAGCTCGGCAAGCATGGTGCAGCTGTAAAACGCATGATCCTCGATGCGCTTGAGGCGGCTGCAGGCGCCCGCGCGCACGAAGGTGAGCGTGTCGCAGCCGTAGAAGGCGTACTGATCGATGAGCTCGAGCTTGCGCGGCATGTTGATGGCCGAGAGGTACTCGTCCGCATAAAACGCATGGTCGCCGATGGTGGCGATGCCGTCGTCGAGGAACATGCACGTCAGGTACTGGCAGTCCTTGAAGGCGCGGTCGCCGACGTTCGTGACGCCGGTGAACGACTGTTTTTTTCCATCCCACTCCTCGGTGGTCGCACCGGCGATATAGGCCAGAGCCAGATACTCCTCGCCGAGGTTTTCCACGACGGTCGCGCCGAGCTTCTGCCCCTTGTCGTTATACTCCGTGACCTCCACGTTGCCCATCCACGGGGCTTTCTGACCCTTGACCGCGTAGTCCGCCATCGGGCCGTCGCCGAAGATGTACACGCCGTAATACTGCGCGTCCTCGCGATAGTCGTGGATCTGCCAGACCTGCTGCAGGAAGGGGTTGTCCTGCACGACCGTGGGGTTCGTGACCTCGTAAATTTTATAATGTACGCTGGCCTCGTTCCCGGCGGGGCCGCAGTCGCCATGCGCGACTTCTTTGCCGAAGAGCTTTTTGATCTGATCCGGCTGCTTGATGAAGTCCTCGAACGCACCCGCGATCGTGCCCGCCTGCGCCGGCGGGGCGCACACGCTCAGCAATCCGGCCGCGAGCACAAAGCACAGCAGCAGCGACAACACTCGTTTTTTCATATGGTTCCTCCCTCCGAAATGGACACTCCGGTAACAATGTCTACACGGCCAGTATACAGGACGCGCCCCGCTTTTGCAACGGGTCGTGCGCGCTTGGGCGCGAAAAAATGCACATTTTGTTTACACAAATGCAACAAAATGTAACGCTCAAAACGTTTTTTCGGCGATCCCCATTGCACGCTTTCCCAGGCATATGGTATATTTTCGACAGATAGGTATTACGGTTGTACACATACATCACAACAAAGGAGGACAAAGGATGAAAAAGCGCGTGCTCTCGCTGGCGCTGTGTCTCGTTCTGGTCGTGGGGCTGTTCTCCGGCCTGACCGTGAACGCATCGGCCGGCAGACTCGACGATCTGAAAAAGGAGATCGCCGAGAAGCTCATCAAGGAGAAGATCGAGCAGCTCAAGGAGGAGTTTGAGATTCCGGATCTCGACACGGATGCCATTCTCAGCAGCTTTACGACCGCAGCCACAGAGGGCGACTTCGGTGTGAACAACTGCCTGCACTGGGAGGTCTCCACGGGCGTGCTCAGAGGCAAGACGCTGACCATCTCCGGCACCGGCGCCATGCCCGACTTTGATTTTCCCAACGGCAATCTTGCGCCGTGGTGGAACTATGAAGCGCTGGGTATGCTCACGAGCTTCGGCAACTTTAAGCTGGAGGGCGAGCTGAAGAAGGTCGTCATCAAGGACGGCGTCACGAACGTAAGCAACTATGCGCTGTTCTTCCTGCCGGCCGCCACGCAGGTCACGCTGCCGGAGAGCGTGACGCGCATCGGCCGCTACGGCATCGCCATGTGCTCCAAGCTCACGGGCATGTCCATCCCCAAGGGCGTGGCCGGGATCGGCGACTTCGGTCTCGCGGGCAACGGGCTGACCGCCATCACGCTGCCCGACGGGCTGCAAAGCCTCGGCCGCGGCGCGTTCGACTCCTGCGCCAGCCTCACGAACACCACTCTGCCCGCCGCCATCACGGCCGTGCCCGGCAAGTGCTTTGCCGACTGCACGAAGCTGCTGAACGTCAAATACGCCGGCACGGTGACCGCCATCGGCGATCTCGCGTTTGAAAGCTGCAAGGCGCTCACCGCAGCACCCATCCCCGAGACCGTGACCGCCATCGACAAGGCCGCCTTCACCGGCTGCACCGCGCTGACGGATGTCACCATCCCCGCGGGCGTGAGCACCATCCCCGAGGACTGCTTCCGCGGCTGCACCGCGCTGGCCGACATCGACCTGCCCGGCACGGTGACGCACGTCGGCCACAACGCCTTCACCGGCTGCACCGCGCTTAAGGACGTGCGCTGCTATGGCGCGGCCCCGGCGGTCGAGCCGGGCAACTCGGAAGCGCACAGCTTTGAGCCCGCCACCGTCACCATCCACTACAACCCCGCCATGAACTGGACGCTCGACGCGGACGGCAAGTGGCAGGGCTACGCCGTCAGCGACAAGGGTGCGTGCCTGCACACCGACTACGGCACGACGGAGCGCACCGTGCCCGCCACCTGCGGCAAGGCCGGCCGCGTCGACACCATCTGTGGCAACTGCGGTGAGGTCATCTCGACCAGAGAGCTCCCGCCCACCGGCGCGCACGACTGGGGCAACGGCGTTGTGACCACCGCGCCGACCGAGACCACGCCCGGCGTGCGCACCTACACCTGCACCGTCTGCGGCGATATCCGCGAGGAGACCATCCCCGCCACGGGCGCGCACGACTATCAGTTCACCAAGAACGTCGCTCCGACGTGCACGGACGGCGGCTATGACCTCTACACCTGCAGCGGCTGCGGCGCGACCGAACGGCGCAACCTGACCGACGCGGCCGGCCACAAGTGGGACGGCGGCACCGTGACCACCGCCCCGACTGAGACCACGCCCGGCGTGCGCACCTTCACCTGCACCGTCTGCAGCCAGACCCGGACGGAGGCCATCCACGCCACGGGCGCGCACGACTACCAGTTCACCAAAAACGTCGCCCCGACGTGCACGGACGGCGGCTATGACCTCTACACCTGCAGCGGCTGCGGCGCGACCGAACGGCGCAACCTGACCGACGCGGCTGGCCACAAGTGGGACAACGGCACCGTGACCACTGCCCCGACCGAGACCACCCCCGGCGTGCGCACCTTCACCTGCACCGTCTGCGACCAGACCCGGACGGAGGCCATTCCCGCCACGGGCGCGAGCACCTGCACCGGCGGCCCGAGCTGCCCGAGCTACGGCCTGCAAGATGTGGCCGGGCCGGACTACTGGGCGCACAAGGGCATCGACTACTGCGTGCGCAACAGGCTGATGAGCGGCGTCGGCGCGGGCACGTTCTCGCCGGACACGGCCTGCACGCGCGCACAGATCGTGAAGATCCTCTATAACCTCTCCGGCAATCAGACCGACTACAGCTACTACTACCTGCCGTTCACCGACGTCGCCCCCGGCGCGTGGTACTACAACGCCGTCGCCTGGGCGTACTGCAACGACGTCACTTCCGGCACGAGCGCGACTATGTTCACGCCCAACGCCGCCATCACGCGCCAGCAGCTGGTCACGTTCCTGTACCGGTACACGGTCAAGTACGCGCCGGAATTCACCGGGAACGCCGCGCAGATCAGCGCCTTCCCCGATGCCGGCAGTGTGGCCAACTGGGCCTACGCCGCGATGTCCTGGGCCGTCGGCAACGGCCTCATCAAGGGCAATGGGCACGACAACGGCCTGGACTACCTCGACCCGAATGGCAGCGCCACGCGCGCGCAGACGGCCACCATCATCATGCGCTACTGCCAGCTCATCGGCGCGTGAGCCGGCACTGCCGCCCCATAGCACCCCGCCCCGGGAGCGAACGCTCCCGGGGCTTTTTGCGCGCGGTGCGGGATGGTGTGGGGGGGCGCGCGGCGCGTTGCAGGGCGGGACGGTGCAGGATGGTGCGATGCGGGCAGCGCAGGCGGGCGGCGCGGGCGAAGCGCGCGGTGCGGGACGGCGCGGACAGGCAAAAATGTGCGGCTGCGGCGGACAGGTGTGCCCGGCCGGCAGAGCCGCCGCGGAGAGCCGGGAAAGGCCATGGGAAACGGCGGCTTGTTTACATAACATCGTTAATTGCACCGCATTTATGTTGAAAAGTCTGTTGGCAATGTGGAAAAACGGTTTCCATAACGCCGTTTTTGGCCGCGAAACCCGGCAACCGGCGCGCAGGTATCCATATTGGAGTCGAAAAAGCGAGCAGCAGAACGGCAATTGCATTTGACAACAATTTGACATCAAAGTTCATGACAAATTCAATCAATTTGTTACACATCGTTGGTATGTGTCCGTTGAGTTTTGGCCGTTTCTTGCGTATAATGCACTTGTAACCGGCAATACCAACCATCCGATGTCGTCTATTGTGTGGGACGGCGTTGGAAATCTTACGAAAGGGGTAAAGTAACATGGGTCTTATTCAGACTGGTCTTGGCATCGCTTCCGATATCCTCGGCAAGTGCGGTGAGGACAAGGCGAAGGCGATCGTTGATGCGATCTCCGATGCGCTGCCGAACTGGCTCGCCATGTAATTTGCGAACATATGAAAACCCCGGAGTTTCGGCTCCGGGGTTTTTCTGTCAGAAAAACGGATGCTTCCCGCGTGCCCTACGCAGCCCGCAGCATCGAAGCGCACAGAAAACGGCTGCAGCCGCCGGTGGTACGGGAAAAATGACAAACGGTTGCGAATTTCAGCTAAGCGTTACATTCTTCGTTATTTGTCCGTTGCGTTTTTCCTGTTTTTCGGGTATTGTGGCCTTGTAACCGGTAATATCAACCATCCGGTGTCGCCGAATGTGTGCGGCGGCATTGGAAATCTGACGAAAGGGGTAAACGGACTATGTTGTATGGCGCTCTGGAACTGACTGCGAAAATTCTCGGCATCTGCAAGGAGTACGAAGCACAGGAAATCGTGCAGGAGATCGCAAACTCTCTGACCATGCCGAT
>ENA-UOJH01002674-UOJH01002674.1-human-gut-metagenome-genome-assembly--contig:-C148-NODE-2674-length-10861-cov-4.067463_pt1 | contig 10861 bp, 7 predicted proteins | sample MGYA00242345_ERZ723892 | MGnify/ENA metagenome assembly ERZ723892 | reverse complement strand
GTTACTGTACACGCATGCGTGTACAGTAACGTGATTTTGCCGATGCTTCGCATTCCAAATCGGCAAAATCTGCTACCAGAAGTGTATCGTACGGAATTTTCAGTTCAGAAAATTCCTACCCGTGTACAGTAACGTTATTGCTCTTAAAACAAGAAGGGAGAACCTGCAGATCAGGTTCTCCACTTTTTTATTCAACTTTCAGATCATTTTTAGCAATTTTTCAGTTTTAATTCCAGTTTCGGAATTTTTCTCTTTTTACAGATGCTCCTCCAGCTCACTGTTCCTATGTACCCCAGTGATCGCATACTCTGCCCACTCCGCGATATTTGTGGCGTGGTCGCCGATGCGCTCGTAGTATTTGGCGATCATGAGGATGTCCAGGATCTGTTCCTGGGTGGCCTCGCCGTTTAAGATACCGTCTGCCAGTTCTTTCTTCACCTGGGAGAACATATCGTCGATCACGTCATCGTAGGCGATAACTTCCTTTGTCTTCTTGAGGTCCTCGTCTGCGAAGCTCTCGATGCTCTCGCGGACCATGGACGCAACGGCTTTTGCCATCTCGCCGAGTCTTGTCGCCTTTACCGGCTCTAAGAGGTCTGTGGTCTTGATGATCTCCGCGATATCGCCCGCCTGGTCACCGATGCGCTCCAGGTCTGTGATCATTTTTAATGCGGAAGAGATCTTTCTTAAGTCACTTGCCACCGGCTGCTGCTCTAAGAGAAGCTTCAAGCACTTGCTCTCGATATCTCTCTCCTTTAAGTCCACGTTCGCATCGTCTTGCAGGATCTTCGCCGCCTGCTCCCGGTCCATGTGCATCAGTGCCTCGTAAGTCCCGTCGATCATTTTCTCGCAGAGCAGTCCCATCTCCGCCAGCATCTTATGCAGCTCTTCCAATTGCTTTAAAAACGCGTCTCTCATAATCAGCCAAACCTCCCTGTGATGTAGCTTTCTGTCCGTTCGTCCCTCGGGTTCGCAAACAGATCACTTGTATTATTGTACTCGACGACCTCACCTAACAGGAAGAACGCTGTCTTGTCAGAGATACGCGCCGCCTGCTGCATGTTGTGGGTGACGATCACGATGGTGTATTTATCCTTTAATTCCATCGCCAGGTCCTCGATCTTCGATGTGGAGATCGGGTCCAGGGCAGAGGTCGGCTCATCCATCAAGATTACCTCCGGCTCCACCGCCAGGGTTCTCGCGATGCAGAGTCTCTGCTGCTGTCCGCCGGAAAGTCCCAGGGCACTCTTATTTAAGCGGTCCTTAAGCTCATCCCAGATCGCCGCCTGACGCAGGCTTTTCTCAACGATCTCGTCGAGATCCGCCTTTCTCGTGATCCCGAAGATCCTCGGGCCATAGGCGATGTTGTCGTAAATACTCTTCGGGAACGGGTTTGGCTGCTGGAATACCATGCCGACCTTGTGGCGCAGTGTGATGGCGTCCATATCCTTAAAGATGTTCTGCCCGTCAAGCTCCACTTTTCCGTCGATCTTTACATTCTCCACAAGATCGTTCATCCGGTTCAATGTCTTTAAAAATGTAGATTTTCCGCAGCCGGACGGTCCGATGAACGCGGTGATCTCATGGGCGCTGATCTGCATGTTGATGTCCTTAAGCGCATGGAACGAGCCGTAATGCAGATTCAGCTTTTCGATATCAAATTTCGGTTTCATATCAGTCATATATGTTTTCCTCTCTAAAACTCTCATATGCCATCCTCAGAGTTTCATTACTTCTCCCTCAAGAATCTGTCATTGAGGTCCTTTTCCGAATGTTTCTTACGCTGCCTCGCCGGAGCTCTTTTTCTTCAGATGATGGCTCCACACATTCGCACCGATGCTGAATGCCAGAACCAGGATCATAAGGACCGCGGAGGCGGTGTTCGCCAGTGCCTTATCCTGACCGTTTACCTGAAGGTTCCAGATCTGGATCGACAATGTCTCTGCCGGGCGGAACGGGTTGAACGGGCAGGTCGGGGCTGCCAGGTTCCAGTTGCCCCAGCGCAGGTCGCTTCCGGATCCTGTGGTGTAGAGGAGCGCTGCCGCCTCACCGAATCCACGTCCTGCCGCCAGGATGACGCCTGTCATGATGCGCGGGAGACATGCCGGGAGAAGTACATGGAAGATGGACTGCCATTTTGTCGCTCCAAGACCTAAACTCGCCTGAAAATATCCCGCCGGGAGTCCCTTGATGGCGTCCTCGGTGGTCGTCGTGATAAGCGGAAGTGTCAGGATCGATACGGAGAGGGCACCCGCCATCAGGCTCTTTCCCATTCCGAAGAATACGAGGAATACCAGGTATCCGAACAGACCCACAACGATGGACGGAAGGGAAGAAAGTGTCTCGATACACATTCTCAGAAACTTTGTCATTTTCCCCTGTTTCGCGTACATGGCCAGATAAATTCCGGCGCAGACACCGATGGGTATGGATACCAGCAGGGAGATAAATACGAGATAGATCGTGTTGAACAACTGGTTTCCGATGCTTCCTTTTCTCGCGAAGCGGAACATCTCCGGCTTTGCCCCCATGAGACCGCCGATGATGACCTTGCCCGCAAAACCGATCAGAAGAGCGAAGAAGAAGATCGCAACCAGGTAGAAAATGACTGTCATAACGCGGTCCACACCGCGCGAACGTCTGATCTTACTTTCCATGGTCTAATTTTCCCCCTTTGCTGCGAACTGCTTTACCGGCACTGCGGTCGTGCTGGTTTTCACAGAAGTGCTTGTTTTTTCTTCTTTCTCCGGCTTTACCGCTGTCACATGATGGATCAGGAAGATGAAGAACAGGGAGATTGCAAATAACAGCAGTGCCATGGTCCAGAGTGCGGATTTCATCTCGCCGCCCTCCATGGCGTTGCCCATCTGGGCCGCGATCTCGGTGGTCAGAGTCTTTGTCGTTGAAAAAATGCTTGTGGGAAGCGCTGTGGTCTGTCCGATGACCATGGCCACTGCCAGGGTCTCACCGAAGGCTCTCGCGAGACCTAAGATCACACCGGAAATGATTCCAGGCGCTGCCGCCGGAACTACGATCCGGTATATGGTCTGCCAGCGGGTAGAGCCGAGTCCGTACGCCGCCATTCTGCATTCCTTCGGTACGGAGTGAAGGGCATCCGCCGCAACACTTGTGATCGTCGGGAAGATCATGACCGCTAAGACCAGACCTGCTGCCAAGATGGAATGTCCCACCTGACGGTCAAACAAGATCTTGATCGCCGGTACAAGCACCGTAAGTCCCACCCAGCCATAGACAACAGACGGGATCCCGGCGAAGATCTCGACTACCGGGCGGTAGAATTTCTCGCCAAACTCCGGGGAGATCTCCGTGATGAAGATCGCTGATCCCAGGGAAAACGGAGTCGCGATGAGAAGCGCCAGGCCGCAGGTGCAGAGCGACCCAGCGATGAAGATCAGCGCACCGATGCTGCCGCCGCCTGCCATATTGTCCTCCGGTGCCCAGTCTGCAGATCCTAAGAATTCCAGGAAGGAATGTCTGTAAACCAGGAATGTGGACGATCCCTTGTATACAAGGAACGCGCCGATCACGATCGTCAGAAGAATTACGAACAGTCCACAGACGGTCATCAGATCCCGCCACAGATATTCTCTGACGAACATGCTTTTTTCTTTACCATTCTTCATAAGTCCTCCTGCTTCCTATATTCGAAGTAAATTCTATCATAAATCATATCGGGGCGGGCCAGATTCGTCTGCCCCGCCCCTGTTTCGCAGCTCTCTTGTCCATGTCCTCTTTTTTCTTTCATCCGGTCGGATCAAGGCACACAGCCAGGTCTTAAGATTTGTATAAATTAATGCTCAGTCTGTGACATCTTGTAAGATACGCCGTATCCTAAGGATTCCATCTTTGCGCCGTACTCATCGGACATGATGTAGTCAAGGAATGCGCTTACAACTTCGTCCGGCTCACCCTTTGTATACATATGCTCAAATGTCCATACCGGATATTTTCCGGCGTATGTATTTTCAAGTGTCGGCTCTGCGCCATCGATTGCTACGGTTGCAACTCCCGCATCACCTGTCAGATAGGAAAGTGCTACATATCCGATCGCACCCTTCGTATCTTTTACATTCTGAAGAAGAACACCGGAATCATCTGTTTCCATGGAAGTATTGGAAGCTTCCTCGTTTCCGTCGAGAGCGTATTTCTGGAAGGTTGCTCTTGTACCGGAAGATGTCGGTCTTGTTACAAGGACAATGCTCTCATCCGGTCCGCCAACCTCTTTCCAGTTTGTTGTCTTTCCTGTGAAGATGTCGATGAGCTGCTGTTTTGTAAGATCCTCAACGCCGCCTTCTTTTACATCGTTGTTTACGATCGGAGCCATTGTGACTACGCATACCTGATGATCAACAAGCTCTTTTGCCTGTGTCTCGTCAAGCTTTGCGGAGGCCTCAACATCGGAGTTACCGATATTTACGGTTCCCTCGGAAACCTGCTTTAAGCCCTCTCCGGATCCTCCTGCGTCGATCGTGATGGAAACGTCCGGGTATTTCTCGATAAACATGTCTGCTGCATCGTCAACCAGCGGTTTTAATGCGGAAGAACCTGCCGCTGTAATTGATCCTGTAAGATCTGCAGTTTTCTCTGCTGCTGTCGCTGTTTCTTTTGTTGTCTCTGCTGCTGCCGCAGTTGTTGTCGCTGCTGTCGTGGATGCTGTACTACTGCTGCTTCCGCATCCTGTCATCATGCTGACTGCTAATACTCCTGCACCTGCAAGTGCCATTACTTTTCTTGTTTTCATAATTCTTTTCTCCTCCTCAAAGGTCTTTGTTTTTATTTTTTCTTTCTCTGTACAGTATTATTTTTATCACGAATCCCCGAAACCAAAAACCATGGTTCGGTAACTACTTTGTATAATCTATGTAAATTGTAAATTCAGATTTTCGTTTGAAAATATAGCCGGGTAAAACCTTTCCACTGTGCCGGACTACCGCGAATTCAAAAAAATCAGCCATTTGTCGAGATTTTTCACAGTAGTACCGTTATCGCACAGGTATGGATATGGCCCGCTGCACGCGAAAAAAACGCACCATCTGATAGTCTGGAATATTTCTTCCAAATCAATCAGACGATGCGTCTTGATCCTTAATATCCTATATTTCCTTTATAACCTTTGAGCCTGGCCTCTATTCTTAAATTCCGGCTGCCGGGCCTTCAGCCGCTACACTTCCTTCACCCGGAACTGTTACCGAACTCTGTCCTTCCGTCGGGGTTGCCGGACCTGCACTCGTTGTCGCTTCCGGAACTGCCGTCGACTTCTCATATCCCGGGCCGATCGGGGCTTCCGTTGTCATATCCTGCGGACTTGACGGTCTGTATGCCTCCGTGGAGGTCTCTGCTTCGTCCGTCGGACTTCCTGCATGGCTCTCGGTCGGTTTTGCGATCACATTGCCGTTGGCATCCGTTTCCGCCTCATGCAGATAGCCGCTGTTATGAGCTCCTGATGTAGTCTCGATCGGCTTGCCGTCCGGTCCTGTCTCAGTTTCACCCGTGCTCTCAGATTCCTTCTTGGATTCTTCGAGCATGGACTCCATCTGGGATTCTTCCTGACTCTCCTTCTTACTCTCCTTCTTACTCTCCTCTTCAGCGGAAAGTGTCGTGGCCTCCGTCTCGCCCTTCGGGATATATCCCTGATCCGTCGCTACATGATCGATTTCCTTGCCAGCCTTATTCAGTCCAGTAAGTTCAGCGATCTTATTGCTGATCGTCTGGACCGTGCTGGATGGCTTGTAGTCCTCTTCACCATAGAGGAACTTGTGAAGGCTTGTAACATTGCTCACAAGTGTCTGCGGGATAACACAGGACAATTTCAGCTTGCCGATCTTCATCTTCTGCTCTCCGCGGGCTGCCGGGAATCCGGTCGTCTCACTGAGATGGTATTTCGTGACATTCTTCGCCATCGGAAGAATATCATTCATATTGATATTTGTCGCGCACATCGCGGACATATTTCCGATCAGGCTGTTTAATGTCGCAAAGTCTGCCTTTTTCGCCTTCTCAAATGCCTTCTGGATTACAAGTCTCTGGCGCTCTGTACGCGCATAGTCACTGTCCATCAGACGAAGACGTCCATAGGCAACGGCCTGTACGCCATCCAGATGGTTCACACCTGCTTTCTTTAACTGTACAGAACCAATTCCGGTACCCTTTACCGTCTCTGTGATGAACGCGTTGATGTAGTAGAACTCGGACTTACTGATATCGATGTCGACACCGCCGAGGATGTTGATCGCTGTTGCGACTGCCTTCCAGTTGAACGCTACATAGTGGGTGATGTTGAGATCCAGATTCTTATTCAGGGCTTTTACGGCCTGTTCCGGACCACCCATCGCATATGCCGCGTTGATCTTATTGTATGTGTTCTTATCGCTCACATTCAGGTAAGTGTCGCGGAATACGGATGCCAGCTTGATCTCTCCGGTCTCACGATTTAAGTTCACGATCATGATAACATCGGACTGGTTGCCTTTTCCTGTGGAATTGTCACGGGAGTCCAGGCCAAATACCGCAATGGTCCAGTAGCCTTTTTCCATCTTATCTCTCATTTCCAGAGAGATGTTCTCATTCCGAACGTCCGCAATATCAAAATTATTCTGTCCGTTCATCTTTCCGAAGTTGTGCTGGATATAGCCGTATACCGCTGCGGCAAACCCCAGGACCAGAACGATCAGGGCGATCAGAACACCGATGATGATCTTTTTCTTCTTGTTTCCGTTTTTCCGTCTTCTGTGATTGTGGGAAGCTGCCCCATGGCTCTTTGCTGCGGCACGGCCTGCACGGCTTCCCGGGTCAGCACTCATGGAATACAGATCTTCCGTCCTGTGAGTGCGGCGTTTTGCGGACGTCTCACTCTCGCTCTCACGCCGTCTGCTCTTTCTGGCGCGGGAACGGTCTAATTCGTCTTCATAATTCATGTCATTTGGCCTCGTATTTGTACGCGTTTTTATTGATGAATCCCTTGAAAACCGTTAAGAACATGATCTTGAAATCAAGACCAAGTGTCCAGTTCTCGATATAATAGAGATCGTGCTCGATCCGTTTAATGATCGAAGTGTCTCCACGGTAACCATTCACCTGTGCCCAGCCGGTAAGGCCCGGACGGACCTGATGCTTGATCATATATCGCGGGATTTCTTCCTTAAATTTTTCAACGAAAAATGGCCGTTCCGGTCTCGGACCCACAAGACTCATATCACCAATCAGGATATTAAAGAACTGCGGCACCTCGTCGATGCTTGTACGGCGGATAATTTTTCCGATGAGAGTTACACGGGCATCTCCCTTTGTTGTCCAGCGGCTCTTCTCCTTGCCCGGATCCTGAACCGTCATGGAACGGAATTTATACATTTTAAACAGCCGGTTGTGAAGGCCGACACGTTCCTGACAGAAAATGATCGGTCCCGGAGATGTCAGCTTTATGAGCACTGCCACGATCAGCATGATCGGGGAGAAAAGTACGATCCCCACGATCGCACCCACGATATCCACGGCTCTCTTTACCATCGCATTCACAGGATCATTCAACGGAACGCGGCGGATATGGATCACCGGCAGGCCCTGGAGATCTTCCATATACGGGATCGTCGGGATAATGTTCCCGTAATCCGGGATAAACTTCGTGTGCACGCCGGATTTTTCACAGAGAGCAACGATATGGCGGAGTTTTTCATACTCGCTCAGGCTCAGTGTAACGGCGATCTCATCGAGACTGTTCTGCTCTAAAATATAGTCGAGGTCCTCGATGCAGCCGATGACCTTTACTCCCTTATACTCACTTCCACGTTTCTTCGTATCATCAATGATCCCGCGGATCGTGTACCCCCATTCCGGATTCTTGTTTACCCGGTCGATAAACCCTTCCGCTGCGGAGGAATAACCAACTAACAGGATATGTTTCTGATTGTATCCTTTTGAGCGCATGGAACGAAGCACGATCCGGATTCCATTCCGCTCAATGGTCATAAACACTACGTTCAGCACATAGAAATATACAACCAGTCTCTGGGAGAAGTTGTAGAGATGCGGCTCTTTTCTTCCAAAGTACAGGACCAGACCAAAAATAAGGAGTCCGATCGTGTTTGCCTTGAATATCTTTCCGAATTCATTTCTGCGTCCGAGTACACGCTTCGGCGTGTACAGTCCAAAAAAGGAGTACAAAAGCAGATACGCCGGAATAATGACAAGAAGCGCGCCAAAATAAAAACCGACCTCAAGTGTCCGTTTTCCGAGCAGGTTCGCCCATCCGCTTCCGATTACGATAAACCACGCAAGCAGATAAGAGAATGCGGTCACGAAGGCGTCAAGCACAACGTGAAAACGGTTGAGGCTCTTCTGATTATCTTTGATCATATAATTTTCACCCTGTTTTCCAAGGAACATGCCGGTCAGAATTCTTTCCGTGGTCAGCGCATGCACAGCTGCGCCAGCCAATTCCCCACGGCAGGTATTTTCAACTATACCATGCCCCGGCAGACTGCCTTTCTAAGGTCACTCCTCCGGACATAGTACCGCCATCATAAAAAATATGCATACATAGTATACATAAAATTTACCCATTTGCATATAAACGATTTCTTAAGAAAATCTGAGATTTCCGTAAATTATTCGTTTATTTTGCATAAAAGCAGCCGTTCAGCCTATCCGCACTGAGCCGGCCCCACAGCGCCCGGCGAAGAATCTCAGGCTTTCGCTCCAAGCTTCGCCGCCTGTCTCCTGGAAAACTCATAAACATAGACTGCGGTTCCGGCGATCAGCTCAAGCTGGATCCCGATCTCCCGCTGTAATCTTCCTTTAAAGGAAGGGACGCGTTTACAGTCCTTTAATGTTCTGATCCCCTCAAGGAATCCGGACACATAGTCTTTTCCGAACCCCATCTTTTTAAAAAACAGGAACTTTACAAATGTTCCCGCGAGAAGACACGGAGAATTTAAAAGCAACTGCCATGCGCGCATATTTTTGTAATTCAGATACACATTATTCCTCGCGGCAAGCTTCACCTTAAAGGAATTATACTTCGATCCGCTTGTCCCGCTGCCTACATGGTACACCACAGCTTCCGGGCAGAATACGTTGTCATATCCGTAAAGCTTCGCACGGTATCCCACATCGATATCCTCAAGATAGGCAAAATGCATCTCATCGAAGTATCCGATGGTCTCGAACACTTCCCGGCGGTAGATTGCCGCACCGGCACACGCTGTAAAGACGCGGCAGCTTCTCTTATAGAGCTTTTCCGGACGCCCGACGCCCCGCTGGAACGCCCAGCCGAGGACGCTGTACATGTCTCCGGCATCGTCCATAAGATCCGGGTGGTACATCTGGATCATCTTGCTGCTGACGGAAAAGATCTTCTCCGACCGGTCCATGGCCCGCTCCAACGCTTCGACGTAGTGGGGAGCCACTTTTGTATCATTATTTAATAAGATCACATACGGCGTATCTGCCGCCCTGATCCCCACGTTTACCGCACCGGAAAAGCCAGTGTTTTCCGGAAGAAAGATCGACGGGATCTCCCGCTCCTTCAGCCACTCCACGCTGCCGTCCGTGGAACCGTTGTCCACCACCAGGATCTTGAAATCCTTCGTCGTCTGCTTTTCCAGTGCCTCAAAGCACGGTTCCATAAACGAAAGTCCGTTGTAATTCGGAATTATGATCGTTGTCTTCATTCGTCTAACGGTACCTCCAGTTTATATGGTTCCCCGATTTTTTCCTTTTTCAGGTCACGCAGCGCAAAATTTGATTTTCTCAGTGTCAGGTTCGGATTGTAGTACGGATCTCCGTCTCTCAGGATCTCCGGCCAGCGCTTCGCGAAGGTGGCGATCTCACGGTTAAATCGCTCCACCTTCTCCGGTGTGTCCTCAAGTCCGCGGGACTTAGATTCATAGTGGTGAAGCACCGCATAAGGCGCGTATACTACAAGTTTTCCGAGCTTTCTCACCTTCATGCAGTAATCAATATCATTGAAAGCCACCGCGAGCTCTTCCGTAAATCCGCCCACAGCGTCAAATACGGAACGCTTGCTCATCATGCAGGCCGCTGTGACAGCACTGTAATCCTGGGCACACATCGCACGGTTGAAATAGCTGTTCTCGGATTTATGAAGTCCGATAAACGTATGACCGGCGATACCGCCGAAACCGATAACAACACCGGCGTGCTGGATCGTGTCATCCTCGTAGAGCAGTCTCGCACCGGCGATCCCCACGTCCTCCCTCTGGACAAAGCCAAGCATCTCTTCCACGAAATTCTTTGCGATCAGCTCGATATCGTTGTTCATGAACAGGAGATACTCACCCTTTGCGTGCTGTACGCCGAAATTGTTGATCGCGGAGTAGTTGAACTCTCTCTCCCAGCGGACAACGTGCACGTTCGGGAACTCCTTCTGGATCTTCTCGTAGTAATCCCAGGTCGCCTGTTCCGTACTGTTGTTCTCCACGATGACGAACTCCAGGTTCTTATAGGTTCCCTCCGTCAGCATCGGGCGGATGCAGTTGTCGAGATCCACGGTGTGGTCCTTGTTCGGGATAATTACAGAGACAAGCGGGTCATCCTTGATCTTAAACGTCGTGTGATAGATCCCGTAATCCACACCCTTTTCTACCTTTTCTGCCTCAATTCCCACTCTCTTATAGTGGTCCATAATGGCACGGGAACCGGCTGTGAAGGCATAAAGCTTGCTCTCGGGGTTGCTTGCCGTGGAATTTGGGTGGCAGCGCCAGTGATAGAGCACCTTCGGGATGTGACAGATCTGCTTTGCGTTCTCCGTACAGCGGAAAATAAAGTCGTAATCCTGGGCTCCGTCATATTCCGCCCGAAAACCGCCGACTTTATCGAGCAGTTC
>ENA-UOJH01002655-UOJH01002655.1-human-gut-metagenome-genome-assembly--contig:-C148-NODE-2655-length-10918-cov-8.767928_pt1 | contig 10918 bp, 9 predicted proteins | sample MGYA00242345_ERZ723892 | MGnify/ENA metagenome assembly ERZ723892 | reverse complement strand
TCAGCCATGTAGTCGGCAGCGCCAACGCCCTGGTTGGGGTCGGTGAAGCAGACCTGGAAGACATTGTCCTTGCCCGCGGTCACGTCAGTGGAGGAAGCGGACGGGGTCAGCATAAAGGTGCGGTCATTGTAGCAGGCATCGGCAACGGCGATGGAAGCGCCGGTGGTCGTGGGGCCGACGAGAACCTGCATGCCGTTGTCCATCATGTTGTTGTAGGCGTTGACGGCCTTTTCACCGTCGGCCTCATCGTCCTGAGAGAGAAACTCAAACTTGATGGTGCTGTCGCTCGCGTTGATTTCATTGACGGCGAGCTCCACGCCCTGCTTGACGGCCATACCGTAGATCGCGTTGTCGCCGGTCAGCGGGCCGGAGGTGCCGACCGTAAAGGTCTGGACACCGTCGGATGCGCCGCCAGCATTGTCGTCGGTGTTGGTGTCATCGCTCTTGGAGCCGCAGGCGGCCATCGAGAGCGTCATGGCCGCAGCCATGAGCATGCACATAAACTTCTTTTTCATCGTTTCAAATCTCCTTTGATTAAATAATGAACAGATTTATCATACAAAAAAGCGGATCCGCCATTCCCGGCGGAACCGCTTTGCTGTATCGCGTTTTTTACTCGCTCAGCAATCGCGTTTCATCCCGGGAACGCCCATCAGGACGACCAGAAGTACCAGTACCAGCAGAGAAATGCCGATAATGCTAATCAGGCGGGAAATAATAATGGACGCCATCATAATGGCGCCCAGAGCGATGCAGTTGAAGCGGGAGGACTGAGAGGTGCAGGAGGAAGCGGCCTCTGCGCACATAGCAGAAGCGGCGGCGTTATTCTGATTTGCATAAGCAAAACGGAACATAGCATTAAATCCTTTCATGTATCCCTCATGTTTGTTGGGCTTATTTTAGCCTCTAAAACGCCAGAAGTCAATATTGCATATTATCCAAAGAAAAAAGAGGGGAAATGGGGATAAGTATCCCATATTGACAATTTGGACAACTTTCGCGCCTCGGGCGCGGGAGGAAAGCAGCCCGCGAGGGCTGTTTCTTTTTGCGCCCGTAGGGCGCAGGGGGTGCAGCGCGGCAGCGCTGCTTCTGGCCCCACACCGTGTGGGGACGCGGCAAAGGGGGATATTCTCTTTCTGAGAAAGAGAATATCCCCCTTACACCCCCAAGAGAAAGGACGAGGGGAGAGCCCCTCGACCCCCGACATTGCCAGTTTGTAGCTCGAATAACTGCACACGCTGCGCAGTGTGGGTGCGGTGTACATGGCTTCGCCATGAATCTTCTGCAAATCGTTACGTCTTGCAACCGCGCCTTACTATCGTGAGGCGCGAGTGACGTTTGCTCGGCGGCAGACTGCTTGCGAAATAGCGGCATTGCTGCGCTCGCCGCATTGTGGAGTACCCTGATAGACGGGAATTACTGTGCACTTCTACAAGATGGGCAGAGCGGCACCCGCAAGGGGTGTGCCGCATCCGTAAGGCGTCAGAGCCGCCAACGGCTGCGCAACAGCGGATAGTAGGAGTAGGTCAAATCGTATAGCAACACTAATGCGGCAACGCCGCGCACGAGGCACGTTCACTTCGGAGACATCAGAGTTGCTCAAGCCTGAGACTGCCAATCCAAGGCCTTTCTCTTATATATAATAAAAGGTAACTATCCTGTTTTAGCACTTGTTGCCGACGAGTGCTAAAAATTAAGAGTTTAGTAACAAATATCAGGAATTTCCTGCTATACTTAAACTCAAATACAATTCAGAGAGGGATGCTTTTATGGCTAAAAAACAGTTTAAAGCAGAATCGAAGCGTTTGCTCGATCTGATGATCAACTCGATTTACACGCACAAGGAGATCTTCCTGCGCGAAATTATTTCCAACGCCAGCGACGCCATCGACAAGCTCTGCTATGTTGCACTGACGGACGACAAGGTCGGCATGAACCGCAGCGATTTTGCCATCACGGTGTCGGTCGACAAGGAGAACCGCACGCTGACGGTCTCGGATAACGGCATCGGCATGAGCCGCGAAGAGCTTGAAAACAACCTCGGCGTCATCGCGTCGTCGGGTTCCTACAAGTTCCGCCAGGAGACCGAGGAAAAGGACAAGAAGGACGCCGATATTGACATCATCGGCCAGTTCGGTGTGGGCTTCTACTCCGCGTTCATGGTCGCGGACAGCATCACCGTCCGCACGAAGAAGTACGGTTCGGAGCAGGCCTATGAGTGGCAGTCCTCAGGCGCGGACGGCTACACGATCACCGAATGCGACAAGGAGACCGTCGGCACTGACGTCATCATGCACATCAAGCCCGACACGGACGAGGAGAAGTACAGCGAGTACTTGGAATCCTACCGCCTGCACGCGCTCGTGAAGAAGTACTCCGACTACATCCGCTACCCCATCCGCATGCTGCTGCCCGAGCAGAAGGTCAAAGAGGGCAGCGACCCGGAGAAGCCCGAGTACGAGACCGTCGAGGAGATGAAGACCGTCAACTCCATGGTGCCGCTCTGGCAGCGCAAGAAGAGCGACGTCACGGACGAAGAGTACAACAAGTTCTACTCCGAGCTGACGCATGAATTCGACAAGCCCCAGCGCACGATCACCGTCTCGGCCGAGGGCAGCGTGACCTATAAGGCACTGCTGTTCGTGCCGTCTTCGCGCCCGTTCAACTTCTACACGGAAGGATATGAAAAGGGATTGCAGCTCTACTCTGCGGGCGTTCTCATCATGGACAAGTGCGACTCGCTGCTGCCTGACTATCTGCGCTTTGTGCGCGGCGTGGTCGATTCGCCGGATCTGAGCCTGAACATCTCCCGCGAGCTTTTACAGCACGACCGCCAGCTCAAGGTCATCGGCCAGAACCTCGAAAAGAAGGTCCGCGCCGACCTTGAAAAATTCCTCAAGGAAGACCGCGAGGGCTACGAGAAATTCTACGAAAACTTCGGCCGACAGATCGGTTACGGTATCGTGAGCGACGGCGGCGAGAGCCGCAAGGATTCGCTCAAGGACCTGATGATGTTCTACTCCTCCACGCAGAAGAAGCTCACGACGCTCAAGGAGTACGTCGAGCGCATGAAGGAAGGCCAGAAGTGCATCTACTACGCCGCGGGCGAGAGCATCGCCGCCGTGGACAAGCTGCCGCAGACCGAGCTTTTGAAGGACAAGGACTACGAGGTCCTGTACCTGACCGGCGAGACGGACGAGTTCGTTTTGCAGGCGCTGATGAACTACGACGAAAAGCCGTTCCGCTCCATCGTGGACGGCGACCTTGAGCTCGGTGACGAGGATGAGCACAAGGACGACAGCGAGAGCGCGGAGCTCATGCAGTTCGTCAAGGAGACGCTCGGCGACAAGATCAAGGAGGCCAAGGTCTCGCACCGCTTGAAGACCCATCCCGTCTGCCTGACGGCGGGCGAGGGCTTCAGCTTCGAGATGGAGAAGTACTTCAAGAACTTCCAGATGCCCGAGCCCATCAAGGCCGAGCGCATCCTCGAGCTGAATGTCGATCATCCGGCGGTCAAGGCGATGGCCGCCGCGCTGGCAACGGACCGCGACAAGGCGGCGCTGTATGCCAAGATCCTCTACGATCAGGCAAACCTCATCGCGGGCCTGCCGCTCGAAGATCCCAGCGCGTACACCGACATGGTCGCGCAGCTGATGCAGTAAGTCAATATTGCTCCAAAAAGGGCGCGGAGAATTCTCCGCGCCCTTTTTCACGTTTTTCATTCCTGCCGCCTATACTGGCATACAGGCGCTTTTCCGCCTGACAAACCGTAAAGGCGATGAACGGATATGCTTCGACCACTGATGCTGGCTCTGCTCGGCACGTCTTTCACGTTTCTGATGACGGCGCTGGGCGCCGCGACGGTGTTCTTTTTTGCCCGCAAGGTGTGCGAGCGCGCGCAGGGCGCGCTGCTGGGCTTTGCCGCGGGCGTGATGATGGCGGCGAGCGTGTGGAGCCTCATCCTGCCCGCCATCGAACAGACGGAGGCAGAGGGGCATCTGCCGCCGTTTCTGCCCGCCGCGGCGGGCATTGTGCTCGGCGCGCTGACGCTCTTCCTGCTCGACGAGCTCGTGCGGCGGCGCGGCGGGGGAGAGGTGCACAGCGATTTTTTGCTCCTCTCGGCCATCACGCTGCACAACATCCCCGAGGGCATGGCCGTCGGCCTTGCGTTCGCGCTCGCGGCGGACGGGGAGAGCCTTGCCGGCGCGTTCGCGCTGGCGCTTGGCATCGGCGTGCAGAACTTTCCCGAGGGCGCAGCGGTGGCGCTGCCGGTGTACCAATCGGGCAAGTCGAAACGGCGCGCTTTCTGGACCGGCGTGCTCTCCGGCGCGGTGGAGCCGCTGTTCGGCGCGCTCGTCGTGCTCGCGGCGGCGGGAATCCACGCGCTGATGCCGTGGTTACTCAGCTTTGCCGCCGGGGCGATGCTCTACGTCGTGGCGGAGGAGCTTCTTCCGCGCGCGGGCGGACGGCGGGGGACGTGCGGCTTCCTCGTGGGCTTCCTTCTGATGATGATACTGGACGTCGCGCTGGGGTAAGCGCGAAAAATCCGGCATAGAATGGTGCGAGGTGATCGACCATGCACATTCATGTTGTAAAGCGCGGCGACACGCTTTCTTCCATCGCCGCGATGCACGACGCCCTGCCCGCGTTCGTCGCGGCGGACAACGGCCTTGCGCTGAGTACGCCGCTTGTGATCGGCCAGGCGCTCGTCGTGCGGACGCCGAAGACACTGCACACCGTGCGCGCGGGGGAGACGCTTTCGTCCATCGCGCGGGACTATGATTTGAGCGTCAGGACGCTCCTGCGGCGGAACTTTTTCCTCCACGGACGCGAGCTTCTGCGCGAGGGCGACGTGCTTGCCATCGACTACGCAGACGAAGCGCCGCTCGGTACGCTCGGCGTGAACGCCTACGCCTACCCCTACATCGGCGGCGAGCTGCTCGACTCGGTCCTGCCGTACCTGACGTATCTGACGCCGTTCACCTACGGCATCACGCCCGCGGGAGTCCTTGCGCCGCTCGACGACGCGCGCCTGCTCGAACGTGCGGCGCGCTATGGCGCAAAATCGCTCATGCACCTCTCGACGCTGACGCCGGAGGGAAATTTTTCGAGCGAAAACGCCGCGGCGCTCCTGCAAAACGACCGTGCGCAGAGCGCGCTCCTTGCCGAGATTTTGCAGACGATGGCGAAAAAGGGATACTACGGCCTCGACGTCGACTTCGAGTACGTCCCGCCGGAGCTGCGTGAGGACTACGCCGCGTTCGTCTGCCGTCTGCGCGAGGCGCTGAACGCCGAGGGAAAGCCCGTCGTCGCCGCGCTCGCGCCGAAGACGAGCGCGCAGCAGCGCGGCCTATTGTACGAGGCGCACGACTACGCGCTGCTATCAAAAGCCGCGAACGCCGTGTTCCTGATGACCTACGAATGGGGCTATGCCTACGGCGAGCCGCAGGCCATCGCGCCGCTGCCGCAGGTGCGCGCGGTGCTCGATTACGCGCTCTCGGTCACGGCGGGGGAGAACATCTTCCTCGGCGCGCCGCTGTACGCTTACGACTGGCCGCTGCCCTACGAAAAAGGCCGCACGCGGGCCGAGACGTTCTCGTCGCAAGCGGCCGTCGCGCGGGCGCGGCTGGTGGGGGCGGAAATTGAGTTTGACGAAACCGCGCGCTCGCCCTGCTACCACTACTTCGACAAAATGCAGCGCGAACACGTCGTCTGGTTCGAGGACGCGCGCTCGCTGCGCGCGAGGATCGCCCTCGCGGCGGAAAAGGGCTTGCAGGGCATCGGCTTCTGGCAGGCGGGGCGGGAGCTCGCGCAGGCGTGGCCGCTGCTCGACGCGCTGCTGACGCTCGAAACCCTCTAAAAAATGCAAAAAACCGCCCAACGGGCGGCAAAGATTGACAAAATGCGGCAAAAACCGTAAAATAAAGGTAGGCGCTGTTGTAAACGGCGGTTAGCCACTCCCTTGCGAAAGGGGGTGATGCGGATGGGAAGAGGAAATGCTCTGCGTTTTCTTCTGTGTCTCGTCATTGTCCTCGTGGTAATGACTTACATAGCCCCAAAAGCGTGTTAACCGCCCGGCGGCCACCGAGCGGTTAACATAGTATTGTTTTAACCAGCTTTGAGGGCTAACCGTCATGACAACAGCGCCCTTTTCTACCTCCATTATACCCCGCTTTCATGCGTTGTCAAGGCGGAAAATTTTTCCTCTGCTGCACCGGTTCGTCCCAAAAACCGCTTTACAGCTTTATAGCTGTAAACGGTCCGCGCAAATGCGTGGGCTGCACAAAATGAGGAGGAAAAACATGTACAACAACACCTATGAACGACCCAGGACCCAGATCGAAAAATGCGAGCACTTGGCGCGGATGAAATTCGAAAACCCGATCGAAAAGGCGCAGCGCGAGCGCGACGAGCGCGTCTACCGCTTTTCGAGCATCGACGAGGCCATCGGCGTGCTGAGCGTCGTGCGCCGCGCGTGGTGAAAGGGGAGGACGCGATGGGAAAAACAGCCAATTACGGCCTGCCCAAGTGGGAAAAGTCGGACTTTATCAAGATGGATGACTTCAATGCGGCGTTTGGCAAGATCGACGAAACGCTCAAGGCCAACGCCGACGCGGTGGCGGCCAAGGCGGAGGCGGAGACCGTGACCGCCATTGCGCAGACGATTGCCAACAGCAAGATTTGCCGCGCGAAGTTCGGCACATACACCGGCACCGGTCTATCGGGCCAAAATCACCCGAACAGCGTCGAATGCGGCTTTTGCCCCGCGGTGCTGGTGCTGTTCCGCGCGGACGGCGGACAGAAAACGACGGCCATACGCGGCGTGACCGGCTGCTCGTCCGGCATCGGCTCCATGAACAATTACTATACATGGGGTGACAGCGGCGTGAGCCGGGTATCGCAGACGTTAGACAGCGACTCTGGCGGATATACGGCATCCTCGCAGTTCAACAGCAGCGGGAAAGAATATTGCTATCTTGTCCTCGGTTATGACGCGGACTGGATAAAGCAAAAAACAGCCCCGAGCCTTTCGGCTCGGGGCTGAAACTATTTTTGGGGTAGTTTTTTTCGTTCAATTACTGAACGTTGTTGACGTAGCCAGTGTAAACATTGGCGCCATCAGCAAAGGTGAAGTCATCAGCATTGCTGCCGGTGAGCTCAACAGTAGCAACGAACTTGTAGCTGTTACCAGCGATGAAGGGGGCGTTGGTATCAACGACCTTAACATTGTACTCGGTACCAGCCTCGTTCAGCTTATACCACTCGATGTTGACAGTCTTAACGGTAGCAGTGCTGCCCGAGGTGAGACCATCAGTGTACGTAACATCCCAGTTGGAGATGGTGATATCCTTGAAGGACTGGGAAGAGGCAGCGGTAACAGTGCCGTTGGGCTTAACAGCGCTGATCTCACGCAGTTCATCAGCGGTGGTAGCTCTGTCAACAATGTTGGCATGGAGGATAGAGCCGCTGTACTCGCCGGAACCGGAGATGTAAGCGAGGTAGATCACCTTATCACCGAGGTTGGTGAACTCGCTGTTGATCTTGGAGGCGATGCTGACAACGGAGTACTTGGCGTCGTTGTGCGTGTAGACATTGCCCTCAAAGGTATCGGAAGAGGAACCCTGAATGGTGAGGACCTTAACGTCGTTGCGGTTCATATAGGCGGCAGCGAGCGGGTAGGTGACACCGTTGACAGACGCAGCGCGAATCGGGTCGGTGGAAGTGTACACCCAAGCGCTCGTGTAATCCTTGTCGAGGTAGCCGTTGCTCAGAGCGACACTGTAAATGGTGTTGGCATTGCCGCGACCGGTGGCCGTGTCGATGATGGTGTTCACGTTGCTGTTGTTCCAGCCGACAGCATAGATGGCGGTCTTCTCACCGTCGAGGTAGCCGGGGGTGGTCCAAACGCCGGTCTCGTTGTTGAAGGAAGCCTGCTCGCCAGCATAGAAGAACACGCTGGTGACCTTGGACTCGGTGGGATCAGCCTTGATGAAGACATACTTGGCGAAGTCGTCGCTCATGACGTAGTCGACCTCATCATTCTGATAACGGTCGATCTTGTCGAAGCCGGTAACAGACTTGAAGGTATACGGGCTGGCAGTGGTGTCATCACCGGAGCGGATCAGGTACACAGTGTTGGAGTTGGCAACAAGGCCGCTGGTGATCTGGGTGTCCTTGTAAATAGCCAGGTTCTCGCTGTGGAGATTCTTGTAAGCGGCGGCAGTGCCGGCACCACTGACCTCAACAGCCTTGACAGTGCCGTCAGTCTGAGTGCTGAACTGGAACATATCGTCGTTCAGGATCTGAGCGCCGGTCTTGTCGGCACGGGCGTTCTGATCGATATAGTCGTCGATGTAGAAGTAGCTCGTGGGCGCGGTGCTGTAGGTATCGCCGGACATGACCTTAAGGGCAGCGGTGTTGTGGGACAGTTTGCCGCCCTTAGCGATATACGTAGTGTTGCGGTTCTCGGCGGCAGCACCATTGTAGATGAGGGTGCTGATGTCGAGAACGGCGGTGGTGCCGTCCACATAGGTGACGTTGGCCTTTGCCACGCCGGAACCGTCAGCAGTGTTGCCGACCCACCAGATGGAGTTGATCACGCCGTAGCTGGTAGCAGCAGCGATCTCAACGTTACCGATCAGGTTGCCATACTGGTCGAGGAACCAGGTGTGGTTCCCGGTGGAGTTGCCAGCCTCATCGAGGATGAACTTGACAGCATCATCATAGACAGTGCCAGCAACATTGTGCTGCTCGTTGTTCCAGTAGATGATGCTCTGAGCGCCGGTGAAGGACTCGGCCTTAGCGACGATCTCGCCATAGTAATCAGTGCCCTCGGTGCCAGTGTAAGCGACAGCGCCGCTGACCTTGGAATCGTTGGTAGGCAGGGTGTAGGCGTTCAGCAGAACGTAATCACCCTTGACGTAGGAGTAGTTATCCTCGCCGTTGGTGAGGGTCAGCTCCTTGTTGGAAGTGCCATCATAAACGAGGAGGGTGATGCTGGCTTCCTTGCGCAGGTGGCCCTGAGCATCGTAAGCAGCGTTGGAAACGCTCTGAACCTTGGCGAGGAAGGTGTCGATCATGACGATAACGTCATCATCTTCTCGCGGCCGAACACCCGCCGTCTCTCCCGCTTCCCCGTGGTTGCCGCCAAAATTTGCAAATCCTCAAATTGTTGCAGAAACAATAGAAAATAACCAAAATGCAGCAGAATAAAGGAAAAATCGTTCGATTCAGTGGATATCGCATCCCCTTAGCGACGCGGAAAAAGCCCGCCGCGCAAGGGCTTGCGGACGCGGCGGGTAGCGGTTTGGTAGCGATTTGCCGGAAATGAGGGTTTGGCGGGGCGAAAAAAGCCTGATTTTGCAAGGCTTTGCGGGCGCGAAGGGCCTGGTAGCGGTTTGGCAGCGGTCCGCAGCCACCATGATTTTTAGCACTCTCGACGCGCGAGTGCTAAAATTAAAAGTTTGTTCATCAAAAGATGTATTTTTGTTCACAGGGCGTGCCTATACTCATAATTGTTCCGAGGGGAACGAAAGAAACGTAAACCACGCGGGCTGCAAGAGCGGCTCGCCAGAATAGATTTGGAGGCTTTGTATTATGTTTGAACTGAGACCTTTTGAACGCAGAAACAACCACGTTGCGGCTTATGATCCCTGGGATCAGATGGAGCGCGCATTCTTCGGTGACGGCTCGTGGGGCCGCGGGCTGAGCGAGTTTAAGACCGACATTCAGGACAAGGGCGACAGCTACCTGCTGGAAGCTGATCTGCCGGGCTTCAAGAAAGAGGACATCCACGTCGATGTGGACGGCGACACGATGACCATTCGCGCCGAGCGCCACAGCGAGCACGAGGATCAGGACAAGAAGGGCAATTACGTCCGCTGCGAGCGCAGCTACGGCAACTACCAGCGCGCATTCGACATCAGCGGCGTCGAGGTCGCGAATATCTCCGCGCAGTACAATGACGGCGTGCTCAAGCTGAACATGCCGAAGAAGAGCGCGGTGGTGAACGCGAAGCAGATCGAGATTCAGTAAAGAACTTCAAAAAAGGCGGCGAAAGCCGCCTTTTTTGATTTTGGATTGCACGCCGCGGCAGCGCACGCGCCGTAGGCGCGCACGTTTGCGGCGTGAGAGGTGTTTTTTTGTCACGCACACGCCCCAGTGCGGCGTCTCTTGCCGCTTTGCGGCAATTCACCTTCTGTCGCGACAAAAAACGATCAAGATCATTGCGCGCCTGCGGGCGCGAAATTTTTTGGGGTTGTACGGGGTTGTGCAAAAAATATTGGCGAAAGTCCGCTCAGGTGAGCGGGCTTTCCTTTTTTCGGCGGGCCGCGGCTGGAAAAGGGAAATTTCGCTCCCCGCGCGGCGGCGCGGACTACTGTTACTTGCTGCCTGACCGCTGCGCGGGTCATCAGAACACAAAAAGCGGCTTAGGCCGCTTTTTTCATATTTGTGCCTATATATTATATGTATGTGGTGGCGGATAATGGCGAAAGCGGGGGTTTTATGTCAAGCTGTAACAGAAGCGGCGGTTTGTTACAAGTGTGTTACAGATGGGGCGAAAGCGTTGACTTGAAATTTTGCTTGTGGTAAGGTGACAGTGCAGAAAGGGTGGGGAACGGTGCGTTCCCGACTTAGTTACGGGATCGGCATGCCACGGTAAGTAAGCCGAGAAACGCCGAAACTTGCTCCTTTCTGACAAACGAACCATCTTTAAGGGGATGCGATAGCAACTAAAATCGCGCGTTTTCCTGCAAAACGGTCAAAAATGCAAGAAAATCGAAATGTTTTGCAACTTTTTCGGTCAACCTTCATTTTCGCCCGCGAACAGCAAAATGCCCGCTTTTCGCTGCCGGAGCGCTCCAAGGGGATGGAAATTTATGAAAGGAGAGTAACATCTATGAAAAAGTTACTCGCA
>ENA-UOJH01002647-UOJH01002647.1-human-gut-metagenome-genome-assembly--contig:-C148-NODE-2647-length-10940-cov-13.388149_pt1 | contig 10940 bp, 11 predicted proteins | sample MGYA00242345_ERZ723892 | MGnify/ENA metagenome assembly ERZ723892 | reverse complement strand
GATTCACTTATTGGAAGAGGGAATAAAAGTCTTTTATCTTCTTTATTAAATAAAACTTTACTTGCTTTAAGTAAACTTGAAGCAATTGAAATAAGCATCATTATAAATAAGAAGAAAATTAAGAAATCATATGTTCCATAGCTTGAATATTCTGTTATTTTCTTATCAAGCGATAAGAAAATATAGACTTCTAAAGCAATGAATAGTCCAACAAAAATTAATTTTAAAAGAATACTAAAAACACTAGCAAGTTTATTTTCGCTTACTATTCTTTCGTTTTTAAATTCTTTATAAATTAATTCAATAAACACTAACGAACATCCTCTCCATAAATCTTAAAGAATAATTTAGATAATTCTTTTCTTTTAAGTGGTTCTTTATTAAAGTCAAGTGTCATAGCGACTTTCCCGTCGTTTATGATAGCGACTCTATCACACACTTTACTAACAAGTTCAATGTTATGAGATGTAATAAAGACAGTTTTACCAAATCTAGCAAAGTCTTTAATCATCTTAAGTAAAACTTCATAAACCATAATATCAAGACCAACTGTAGGTTCATCAAGAATCCAAATCTTAGGATTATGAATTAAAGAAGCCATTAAGCAGATCTTTTGTTTCATACCATGAGAATATTCTTTGATTTTACGGTTCATATCAATTGTATTTAAACCAAATTTTTTAGTTAAAAAATCATAGTTTTTATTAAATGAAGATTGAAGCATCCCATAGCTAGAAGCAATAAACTGGAGATATTCATTTCCTGTCATCATTTCATATGTTACAGGTTCACTAGGAACGTAACCAATATTCATTTTGACTTCTAAGCTATCTTTTTTATTGTCTTTATTTAAAACTAAAATATGACCTGAATCATAATCTTTTAAACCAACAAGGCAATCAATTGTTGTTGATTTACCAATGCCGTTTTTACCAATAAAGCCAAAAACTTCACCTTTTTTAACATTAAGGTTTAAGCCTTTTAAGACTTCTTTTTTACCATAACTCTTATATAAATCTTTAATTTCAATAACGTAGTCTGGTAAATCAGGAGCTTTTATTTCAAGTTCTGAATCATTTAATTCAGTTTCATTAATATTTTTATTTTCTTCCATAATTATCTCCTAAAAGATTTTATCCATACTAAGTTATCATCATTAACATTAATTAATGAGAAACTTGAGTTACAGTTTTCGCATCTATATGTTGAACCATCAAATCTAATTTCCTCAGCTCCACATACAGGGCAACGAGATGAATATACTTCTTCATTAGCTTTGAATAGCATTGATAAAGATAAAACAAGGTTTTTAAATAATAATTCATGGTTATCTTTATAAATTGAAAGTGTTAATACACTATTAAAGTTATGTAAGAAGTTAGAATGAGTAAAGATAATTGCGTTATTAACTTTTTCTTCACTCTTTATTTTCTTTTTAAGTATTGCTTCGTTTTCAGCGTTATATTTATAACTTGTTAAAACGTAATATCTAGCAATTGCGTCTTCTTCTACTTTAACATCACTTCTAATTGCTTTATTTATGAAGTGAGATTCTAAATAAAACGCATGATCATTTGTATCTTCTTTAACTAAATAACTAAAGATTCCTTTTTTAAATGAGAAATCTTTAAATCTGAGTCTTCCTGATTCATCAATATAAAGTGATGAATCTTTAGATAAACGTGTATTTCCTACATTAATCCTAGCAAGGTAGCTAATGAAATTTACTATAACATAGTTATAGTAATAAATATCAAACAAAGATAAATCATCTTTTCTAACCTCGTAATTTGCTTTATAGAATCTATAGCAATAACTATAAAGTTCATCATGAATTAAGATATTTGTAGGTAAGATATCTTTTGTTAAACATTTACCTTTATTTGTTTTATAAAATTCTGTTGTTTTAATGTTTTTAATTTTTCTATTTAATGATTTTAAAACACTATAGATTTTATTGGCGTTACCTTTTTGAATATTAAAGACATTTTCATAAGGATAACCAAATTCTTTAAATTCATTTAGAATTGAGTGCTTACCATAACTTATTCCACTTATTTCAAAGTTTTCTTCAATACTATCAACAAGTGGCGTTACATCAACTAATAATTCTTTAATTTCATAGTGTAATAAATCAACTAAATAACTAATAAAACTATTTTCATAAGTTAAAAGTGTATCGATATTTTCATAGTTATGAACGTATTCAGGAGTCATTGTTCCACGCTTATTTTTCCATAATTTTGAATCTCTAACTGTTTCAAAAAATGAAGGTGTATCAAGTTTTCCACTAAGTTCGCTACGAAGAACGATTTCTTTTATATCTGTTTTAATATGTGGTTTAAAAACAATGGATGTAATTTTATCAAGAACTGTCTTTAACTCGCTAGCACGAGTTAAAGTTTCTTCATAATCAAATTTAGTTATAAATTTAATCTTGTCTTCTTTTAAAATTTCAGTAAGGTCAAGAAAACTCATGTTAGCTTTTACTTTTTTAGCTAACTTTTTATTAAAAGTAACAATGAAGTTTTCTTTTTTTACCATAGGACTATAACTTTCTTAATAATTTATCAATTGTTTCGTTTGTTAATTTAAATGAATCTGGTCCATAAGTTTTAAGAATTAATCTCTTTAAACCTGTTAAACCATCTTTGACGTAGTCTTCAAATCTACCTTCAAGTTTAGCAACAACTTTTCTAGCAAACATGAAATCAAGTGCATCTTCTTTTGTGCCACCACTTACATAATACACAGGAACAAGTTGTTCAATTTGGTGCATGATACGGTTACCGAAAGTAAGATCAAATGAATCAAATGTGTAATCAGTTAAGATCTTAAATTTAGCAAGGTCATCAGCTGTTAAACCATTTTCTTTATTATCAATTGCTTCAGCAAATAAAGACATTAATTTATCATAGCTTAATTTAATCTTATCGACGTCTTCATTTACTTCAAATGGATCGTTTCTATCATCAAAGCTAATTGTAATAGCACGGTCATAAACTTTATCTGTAATTGTATAAGTTGAATCATCTTTATTAGCTGTGCCAATAAACCATGTATTCTTTTCAATCTTTAAGATTCCATCTTCAAGGTGATTTGGAGCATCAAAATCATAAGGGAGTTGCATGATTTTGAGTTTCCATTTATCAACTGGATATTCCATGATTGATAAGAAGTCTGCGAAATAATATTCAACACGAGAAATATTAACTTCATCTAAAACCATGATGTTAATATCGTGTGGTTTATATGTTGCATCATATAATCTTTTTAAGAATTCTGTTTCGTTATAAGTCCTACTGAAATCGTTATAGAAACCTAAGATTGATGTTCTATCACGCCATGTAGCTTGGACAGGTTCGAAGAATGATTCTTCACTAATATATTCACTAAAATAACGAGCAAGTGAAGATTTACCAGTACCACTTAAACCTTCAAGAATAATTAATCTACTAGCTGCTAGACCTGAAATAAATGCTCTAATTGTTGCTTCATCAAAATATAATTTCTCTTTTTTAGCGAGGTATTTTCTAAAATTAGAAACTAAATCTTTTAAATTGATGTTATCATCAAATTCTTCTTCTTTATATGATTCACTAATTAAATCAATGTTACAAAGTCCAGGGAAAACTCTTTCTTTGTCTTTTAATGGAGAATCAGCTTGAGTACCATCGCCATTTCCAGATCCGCTTCCAGCACCACCTGCTCCAATTCCAGCTAAACCACTAGCACTAGCATCAGCTTCACCAAAACTAGCAGCAAGGTTACCTTGTTCTTCTAAAGCTTTTTCTTCATCTTCTTCAGCTTTTTTATCAGCTTCATCTTGAGCTTGAGTTTTTGCTCCAAAGAAACGGAATGGTTCATCAATGTGTTTCATATTGATCCAAATCATACAAATTGCAGCAATAAAACTAAGAACTAATAAATAAATGATTAAACCCATTAAAAGTGATTCACCTAAGAATTGAAGTGAAGCAATCATAAATGCTGGTTCATATGGATATTGAGCAACCATGCCAATGCCAAAGCAAAGTCCGAATGATACAAAGAATGTTCCAACGTAAATTAAAGACCACTTTTTACTAAATACGACGTTATCGTAATATTTAGCAAGTCTCATTTCATAAATAAATGAAACACTAAATAATAAGAAATAAATTACAACGCAAATAAGTAATGCCCAACCTGCAAATCCAGGATTTACGCTTGGGAGTCCCATCGCTTTATTCATTAAAGCTAAAGGATTTTTAACTTTAACAAATGTACCACTTGCATCTAAACAAATTGCAGAAAATAAGACTGCAAGAAGATAGAAATAAGTGATGCCAAGAGCGATATAATTTTTTCGACTAAAGTGTGTCTTCATACGTTTTACCTCTTTTAACTCTCTTTAGAGTCATCTTTCTTGTCTTTATTTTTAATAGATTCTAAGAATCTAGAAAAACCTTTTTTAGTTTCTTTTTTGTCTTCTGTTTCACTAGGTTCATCATCATTTACCTCGTAAAACTCAACGTTTTCTTCGCTTTTTAGAGTTTTTATATATTTTCCATTAGAGAATATATAATCGTTTCCTGCGTAGCGAATGGCACTATCTTTACTGACATTAACTAAACTTTTAATTTCTTCAGTACTATTTAAATCAAATTTAGTTAATTCAAGTAAAAGATTAGTTCTTTCTTCAAGTGTTTCATCATATTTAGTTCTATAATGATCAAACATTAATAAACAATATACGATAGAAACAATTGTAATAATACCTGAATTAGATTGAAGGAATACTACAAATATTCCAAGAGTCTTAATTCTAGTTCCATTGTAATAGCCAATAATCTTATCAAAGGTTAAATAACCTTTATATAAATTATTAGTATCACTTAAGTTATTAGAATCACCACGAGTGATATAAGTATTATCACTTCTTATTTCAATGATTCTATGAACATAAATATTTTTATCTTCGCCTTTAAATGCAACAACATCATATAATTTTAAATCGCTTTGAGAATCATATTTAGTAACTCCAATTACATCATATGTATCAAATTGATTATCTAAATGATATTCATCAAGATATGTATTAACTACATTTCTTTTACTCATTGATCCACTAGATATAACAATTACGCCACTATCACCAAATACTAAATTGTTATTAGCAAATCTAGAATATAAACTTACTCCAAATCCTGCTACAACAACTGCAAGTAATGCATAACTTAATATTTTTCCTGTAATAGTAAGAGCTTTGTTCTTATTTTTATTATGTTTTGCATCTTCTCTAGCGAGTTCTAATATGTCTCGATCTTCTTTCCCTATCTTTATATCTTCAATACTACTTAAGTAATAGTGCCTGAAAAGAAAAGTAAATACTAAACAAAAGCTTACTAAGCAGACAATTGTAACGACAAGAGAAAGAATTTCGATGTTGGACATAGAATTTGTTAATTAATGATTATGCAGTTTTCTTTGAAGGTGTGATTTCAACAGAAGCGTTAAAATTTTCACCAATTAATTCTTTGAATGCGTGTAAGTTTTCTTTCATCTTATCTGCTTTTATAGTGTCCTTTTCATATGTATAACCTGGATTATGTCCATTGAATTCACTTCCCCAACCAAATTCAAAAATTGCCGTTACATCAATATATTTAAAATTTACACTTTCAGTTGCAGAAATATTTGGATTGCTTAAAGAATTTGTTTTTAAATCAACAGTAATGCTTGATTCCCGTTTTTCACCCGTTTGTTTTGCGTTTCCAAAAGGACTAACAATATAGTTAGCCGTTATACTGTCAGCAAAGCCTTTACTTTGAGTAAATTTAAAGGTAACTTGATCAACTAAAGTAGAAATTTTTGCTTCCCCAGTTGTTGCAACTCTAAAGTTTAATTGAAATTTCAAATCTTCTTTTTTATTATCATCATTTCCAAAAATTGAAGTTGCATCTTTAGGTAATTCTACATAGTTATCAAAAGCTACATTAAGTTCACTTCCTTCATTCATTGTAGTTGTTACAGAAGTATCTGTAAGTTGTCCAATAGTAACACCAATGTTTCCTACATCCTTGCCAACAATGCCGTTAATAATCCAGTTAGCAAAACCAACTGATGCTAAAGATACAGCAGATAATGCCATGACTGTTCCTAATACGATTTTTTTAGTTTTAAAATTTTTCATTTGTAGAATCCTCCCTAATTTTTTATTAAATTCGCTTTAAATGAAATTTTTATATTTGCTTTATCATAAATGTGAGAGAGAGCTGTTAATTCAGCTCTTGCTTGATCAAGAGCACTTAAATATATCTTTCTCTTTTCTACCTTGCCATCATAAGTAGTTTGAGCAAGATAATCTTGTTTATACTGATTTAAATAATGTTGATAGAAAGTTTCAGGTCCTCTACTTGAAGCACTTGTTTCGTCTTTTAATTTAAAATAATCACCAAAATTAAATCCTAATTTTGTATTGTCATTGCTTAAATTAATTTGTAATTTCTTGAATCTTTGTAAGCTCGTATTGTCATAAGCAGCAAAATCAGATTTTTTGAATGTTGTTTCAGTCATATTTAATTCAAGATATTTGTATGATGTCCCAGCAGTTCTTCCAAATAAATCTCCACTAATTGCAGTTACTATATTTGGATCTGCTGTAGTATCATTCGCTTTTAAAATATTACGTTTTTGCGTAGTATTTTGTGCTTTTCCAGCTGTAACATCCATTGAAATAGTTAATGTTTCAGTGATGTCATCAACAAAATCTTCATCAACTAATACATCTACAGTAGATGGAACATCCATCTGAGTTTTAGATGCATCACCAGTGATATCAATTAAGTCACCTGTTGATGAAGTTGCTTGTTTAGGACCAATTGTGATTTCACTTACTTCAGTATGAGCAGTTACAATGAGAGTCTCCATTTTGAAATCTTGCATTGTAACATTAGCAGTAATATTTGCTATAGGCTTATCAATTGAAACAATCCATGTTGAAAAGCCAACTCCAAGTAACGAAACTGAAGTTGCACCTATCATGAAAAGAACTATTTTATTTTTAAGCCTAAATTTTTTCATTTGAAATTTTATTTTTACTATTCACTAAATCCGAAATTGATTGTTAATTTTAATTTTGCGTCTTGCAAAGATGATGCCATTGCGTCTAAATCGCTTTGAACTTGAGAAAGCATGCCTAATTTTTTAATCAACTTTTCTTCTTCAGTAGTTAAAGCTGCTTCCTTATCAACTTCGTCTAATTTTGCTTGATAAAAATTAGCAGGTGTATTATCACCACTTGCAATTATTCCATTTGTACCATCAGTATTTCCAAATAAGCTTCCCCAATTGAAAGTAAATTTTTTATTTGCTTCTTTCAATTTAAAGATTGAATATCCTGATATCGATGTTGTATCAACATCAAAGCAACTATTGTCTGAAAAAGTAGCAAGCTTAATATCTTGAGTTAAGCCAATAAATGTTTTGACGCTTTCTTCAGTTCTTCCAAACTTATCATTTTTGCCAATCTTTGTAGAAAGAGATTTACCTGTTGAAGCTGTTGTATCAACTTCTAATTTAAATGTTAAAGATGGTGTTTTTTTATTATTCTTGTTAGAAATCGCTAATGTAAAATCTTTAATTCCAATATGTAACTTAGATGCTTTTGTTTGTTCTACAGTTGTAAAACTAACACCATCTCTTTTATCAATAGCTTTTAATTCACCCAAATTAATGCTTGGATTATCTTCAGTTGTAACGCTAATATAACATGTTTCTTCTGCATAAGTATCAACAGAAACATCTAATTTTTTTTCATCTGTATTTTTAACTAAGCCAATTTGCCATTGTGCAAAACCAACTGATGCTAACGAAATAACAGCAGCACCAGCTAATACGCCAAGGATTATTTTATTTTTCCTATTTTTAATCATAATCTTCTCCAAATTAACCGATTAAAGAGACTGAAATTGTCAATGTTTTTGTATCGAAAGCTTTGTACATCGCTTCAATTTCTTCATTAGCCTTTGCTGAAGCATCTAACAATGTATCAAAAGAAGTGTTTGGATTAGTATAAACATTATTATAGAATTCGCTAGGTTTCTTATTATTAAAGAAGGAGCCCCATGCCATTTGTCCTTTTAACGCTGACATTTTAAAATCATAAGTTTCATATGATGGGTTATTAGCAGTTTCATTTTTACTCATATTTTTATTTTCAGAAGTAAAATCTAAAGTGATTTCTTCAGAATAACTTAAGTAATTAAAACTACCATCTGTATTTGCCGTGCCTCTCGTTGCGTCTTCTAATTTAACGCCACTAGCGTCAACAATGTTATTTGCATTCATAGTAGCTGTAGTTACACCGCCTATTTCACTTGCCTTGTTTGATTTAAGTTCGAATTTTAATTTAGTAGGTTTTGTAACACCAATACCTAATTTTAAAGAAACACTTTGAAGACTAAATTTTAGTGGATTTGAATATAAAGCAACACCATCTTTTGTTGCACCTACGCCAACAATATCAGTCACTTTCTTCTTTTCGACTTTAGTATCTTCACCAATTTGTACTTTAGCTTCGGCACCAGCAACAACAGTCAAGTATTTTGTATCACTTTGAACACTATCAATTTCAGTTTTGATTTCGACGTCCATATTATTTCTTTGAACACCAACGATCCATGTTGCAAAACCTACGCTAGTTAAAGCGACACCAGCTAATGCACATGCACCAATTAAAACGTTCTTCTTGTTTCTTTTTAACATAATCTTCTATACTCCTCATATATATATTAAGAAATACTTACTTTAACTTTTAAAGTTCCTGTAAGTTTATTTTTCATATTAATTAATTCATTATTTGCTTGTTCACAATCTTTAAATAATGCAGCTTTTAAATCATTACCAGTTTCTTCTCTAGCATTTGATTTTGCGTTATAGAAATTAACAGGTGATAAATTAGTAGTTTCTTCAACACCTTGTGCAGTATTTCCAAAGAATGTACCCCATTCAAATGAATATGTTGTTTCTTTAATTGCATATACATCATAAGTTTGTCCTGTAGGAGTTTTCTGCTTTGTATATGAATCAGTATTTAAGGTAATATCTTTTTTAAATTTAAGATATGTATAGCCATCTTGTTTAATTCTATAATGTCCATCCATTTTACAGTCATCTGCTGTTAGTTTATTCATTGTATCAGATTCAACTAATTCAATTGTCATTTTAGTTGGAATGGTTGCACCTAAGCCGACTGAATATTGTAACTTTGTAAATTTAAACTTAAGGGCATCTGCATTTACAGTATAAATTGGATCTTTTCCTTCAGTTACTTTTTCAGCAGTAATAATATCCTTATCACTTTTTTTATTTCCTTCAGCAGGATAAATGGTTTTTTCAGCAACAATGAGAGGTTTATTTTCTATAGTAGCTTCTAAATAAATAGATTTGTTTGTACTAGTATCAACAATTGCTTCTACATTTAAAGTTTCATCTTTTTATCAAGTCCAACAACCCAAGTTGCAAAACCGACAGTTGCAAGTGAAACACCAGCTAAAGCTAAGACTGATGTTAGTACGATTTTTTTCTTTTTGAACATATATTATTCTCTCCTTAGTTATTTATTTTCTTGTAACGTTAAATTACAAATTACATTTAGTTTTTCACCATCAAATAAATGTTGCATTTCAGTCATTTCATTAACAACAAAGTCAATATCATCAGCAGTATTTTGGATTTTTTTAGCTTGGTATAGGCCATCATAAAATTCTACTGGTGATTTATTATCAAAGAATGAACCCCAGTCAAATAATTTGATAGCGTTATTTGAAGTATATGTATATGAATTGCCTGTTTCAGTTACTGTCCAGCCATTTGCGTTTCCGCTACCTGTGTATGTTTTAACAACACCATCTGTTCCAGCAGCTCCAGTCCAGTCTGTACTAGAACTTAATAAAGGTAATGTAATGTTTGCATCAGCATCAATTTTGAAATATTCATACTCTACAGCTTTAGCATGAGTTTTCGTATCATTTTCAAACGTTACCTTATTTTTATCAACAGTAGTTGCAACATGTGTTTCTGTTTTAAAAGTAGCATCCATTAATTCTTTATAACCGAGTTTAAATTCAATGCCACTAGGTAATTGTTTTAATGATTTACCTACTTCAATCTTAATATGAGGGCTAACTGTAAAATCTGTAGGCTCTCCATCAGGATTAGAAATAAATTTTCCTTCTTCTGAAGCTACTTTTTCAGAAACAGATACTTTATTATCATCACCAGTTTGGAATTCAACAGTTAAGCTAACCATTTGGTTGACAGTTCCATTAACACTTGTAGATGGATCAATTGTAGTATTTGATTTATTAACACCAACAACCCAAGTAGCAAAACCAGTTGTAAGTAAAGCAACTGCTCCAAAACCTAATAAGCCACTAACAATCCATTTTCTCTTGCTAGTACTCATAACTTTTTTTCTCATAAAAATCCTCCATAATTGAGAAAATAATAAACTTATCTCATATAGAGATATAATTAACCCTTCTTTAGCCCTATAGAAAAGCGGCTAAAGGAGTCAATAAGTTCAAAATTATTTATGCTACATTTTAACACATTTTTGTTTCTTTTTCCATTTACCTAGGCTAGTACTAGTTTTAAAAACTAGGATATTTAAAAAAGTAACTCCCGTTTTTAGAATATAGTACTACATTTCTTTAGATTTTCTTAGGTAATAAATGAGCAAAATATCTCGACTGGATCGAGATATTTTTAATATTTGAAAAAATTTAATTATCGTGATTTTAGTGTAGTACTCTGTAGTACTTTATGTTATAATATCATCAAAGGAAAACAACTATGGCATACTACTTAAGGATTACGAATAAAAATAAAGGAAAATATCTTGTGGCTAGTCAGATTATTTGAGGAAGAATTTATCACTTTATTTGATGATTTTT
>ENA-UOJH01002640-UOJH01002640.1-human-gut-metagenome-genome-assembly--contig:-C148-NODE-2640-length-10954-cov-5.476649_pt1 | contig 10954 bp, 9 predicted proteins | sample MGYA00242345_ERZ723892 | MGnify/ENA metagenome assembly ERZ723892 | reverse complement strand
CTTCATTCTCGGCGTGCTGGCCTCGTATTTCTGGGAGACGCCGACCGGCGCAAGCATCGTTATCGCCGATCTGATATGCTTCGGCCTGTTCTCTCTGCTCGGCAAAAAATAATTAGCACTCTTTTTATTTGAGTGCTAACGTTAACAGTTTATTCATATTTATTGCTATATTTATTAACATTTGTGCAGTATCTTATATACAGGATGAAACGAAAGAGATAAATGTTTCACCCGAAGTTAAAAGTGTTAATGAAATATGGAGGTATATATATTATGTTTGAACTGATTCCTTTTGAACGCAGAGCTAATCGTGTTGCCACTTATGATCCGTTCCGTGACCTTGAAGAGTTTGAGCGCAGCGTCTTCGGCGGCAGTTCCGTAATGGGAAGCTTCCGTACCGACGTTATCGACACCGGCGACAGCTACGAGCTGGAGGCCGAGCTGCCCGGCTTCAAGAAAGAGGACATCAAGCTGGACGTTGAAAACGACATTCTGACTATCTCCGCTGAGCACAGCTACGACAGCAAGGATGATGAAAAGGCTGAAGAAAAGGCCGAGAAGGGCAAGAAGAACTACGTAAAGCGTGAGCGTTACTACGGTTCTTACACCAGAAGCTTTGATGTGTCCGCCGTCGAGGTAGACAAGATTGATGCCGAGTACAGCGACGGTGTGCTGAAGCTGACCATGCCGAAGAAGGCCGCCCTGATCCCCGCCAGCCGCAGACTGGAGATAAAATAAAAGGCTCACATATCGCTTGGATTGCATTTGCAATCCAAGCGATTTTTTTATATAATGACCTCATTATATAACTTCAGGAGAAAGCCATGTATTTTGACACTCATGCCCACTATGACGACTCCGCTTTTGACGCCGACCTCGGCGCGCTCCTGCCGGAGCTTTATGCTTCCGGCGTCGGGCTTATCATCGACCCGGGCTGCGACGTGAAAAGCAGCCGCGCCGCAATAGCGCTTGCGGAGGAATACTCCTTTGTCTATGCCGCCGTCGGCATCCATCCGGAGGAGCTTGCAGGCGCCGCCGAGGGCGATTTCGCGGTCATCCGCGAGCTTGCCGCGCACGAAAAATGCGCCGCGATAGGCGAGATTGGGCTTGATTATTATTGGGACGCGAGCCGCCGCGAGGAGCAGAAGGAGCTGTTTGCAAAGCAGCTTGAGCTGGCGTTGGAGCTTGACAAGCCCGTCATCATCCACGACCGCGAGGCTCACGCGGATACGTTCGAGATCGTCGGCCGGTATCCCGAGCTGCGCGGCGTGTTCCACTGCTATTCCGGCAGCGCGGAGATGGCAAAGGAGCTTCTGAAGCGCGGCTGGTATCTCGGCTTCGACGGGCCGATAACTTACAAGAATGCGCGCAAAAACATAGAAACGCTTGAGATCTGCCCGCTCGACCGCATACTCATCGAGACGGACAGCCCGTATCTCAGCCCCGTGCCGATGCGCGGCAAGCGCAACGATTCGCGCAATCTGCAATATATCGCCGCGAAAATCGCCGAGGTCAAGGGCATAAGCGCCGAGGACGCCGCGAAGATCTCCCTCGAAAACGGCCGCCGGCTTTTCGGGATATGACAGGCCAATAACCCTTGGCTCCCTCTGATGAGGGAGCCAAAAAAATTCTCCGCATATCACAAGACCTCCGGCAAAGCCGGAGGTCTTAGAATTAATTATTATCTTTTCAGCACGGCTTACGCTTTCAGCGTTGCGGTGCTGCGCTTTTTGCCGTACCAGACGACGATCACGCCGTAGGCAACGGCAAAGCCCACGCCGATTATATATGCGGCTGTCCACGGGATGTTGAAGCCGATCTTCGCGTTTGCGATGAAGGTGCAGGTGATAAACGCGTAGAATACGCCCGGGATCATCGGCATCCACGACCACTTGCCCTTGCCGTTTTCGAACATCCACACGGTCACGGATGCCAGCGCGAACAGCGCGAGAGTCTGGTTCGACCACGCGAAGTAGCGCCAGAGGGTGTTGAAGCCGTTGACGTCGAACTTTGCCCAGACGAGGATACCCGCGACGAGCAGGAAGATGATGGCCGACAGGCCGAGGCGCTTGCCGTTCGTGCTCTGGTCGATATGCAGCGTGTCGGACACGGTCAGGCGCAGCGCGCGCAGAGCGGTGTCGCCGGAGGTGATAGGCAGGACGATGACGCCGAGCAGGGCGATTATGCCACCGACGTTGCCGAGGATATCTTTGCAGACGACGCCGACGGTACTGGTAGCGAGCTGTGCGTTTGCCTCCTGAAGGCCGAGGTTGTAGACGCCCATTGCGCCCGCCGCCCAGACCATTGCGATGAAGCCCTCAAGCACCATCATGTTATAGAAGGTGTTGCGGCCCTGACGCTCGCTCTTCATGGTGCGGGAGATGATGGCGGTCTGAGTGGAGTGGAAGCCGGAGAGGATGCCGCAGGCGACGGTGACGAAGAACACCGGCAGGAAATGCCCACCCGCGAAATACTCGGAGTAGTTGACTCCGCCGTATGCCCAGGTGCTGTTCCACAACTCAACGAGCGGGTAGCCCTTGGCGAAGATGCCGATGAACACGCCGACTGCCGAGAAGAGCAGTATGCCGCCGAACACCGGGTAAATGCGGCCGATTATCGCGTCGATGGGGAACACGGTTGCAACGAGGTAGTAGACGAAGATGACGCCGTAGATGACCCAAGTGGAGACTGCGGTGGCCTCGCCGGAGAAGCCGAACACCTGCTTTGCGGCGATGTCGCCCGGGGTGTAGATGAACACCGCGCCGACGAGCAGCAGCAGTACGCACACGAACACGTTGTATATCCAGTAAACTCCCTTGTTGGTATACTTTTTGATCATGTCCGGCATCTGGCTGCCGCCGTCGCGCAGACAGATCATGCCGGAGAAGTAATCATGCATCGCGCCGCCGATGATGTTGCCGATGGGGATTGTGATGAATGCGATGGGGCCGAAGAGAATACCCTGAATGGGTCCGAGGATCGGGCCTGTGCCTGCGATGTTGAGCAGGTTTATAAGGCTGTTCTTCCAGCCCTTCATCGGCACGTAGTCAATGCCGTCCTGCTTTGTGTACGCCGGTGTCTTGCGGTCGTCCGGACCGAACACCTTTTCACACAGCTTGCCGTACAGATACGCGCCTGCAACAAGCACCGCAAGGCCAATTATGAATGTTACCAAAATTATTCCTCCCTTACAAATTTTTCCCAGTAACATTTCAGCGGTTCCCCGCTGGCTCATGCATAGATTATAGTGTTGCAGCCCGTTAAGACTCCATTCCCAAACCCGATAAATATGTATTAAGATACCCGGAAAGTCCATAAACAACCTGACAACGTTGACATATTCACAATCTCCCCTTATAATAATTATATTATGAAGGAAGCGGTGCAAGAACCGGGAAGCGAGGAAAGGCATGAAAATATGCGTATTCGGCGCGTCGGGCAGGGAGCTTGACCGGGATTATTACGAGGCCGCGGAGGAGCTTGGCGCTCTGATCGCGGAGCACGGCCACACTCTGGTGTTCGGCGGGAGCCGGAACGGGCTGATGGGCGCGGCGGCGCACGGCGCGGCTGTATGCGGCGGCAAGGTCATCGGCGTGATGCCGCGTGAATATGACCTGCCGGACGTCACCTTTCAGGGCTGCACGGAGCTTATATATACCGACACCGTTGCCGAACGCAAGCGCATAATGCAGGAGCAGAGCGACGGGTTCATTATCCTCCCCGGCGGCCTCGGCACGCTCGATGAGTTTTTCGACACGCTCGCCCAGCGCCAGCTCGACAAGCTGTGCAAGCCGATCGCGCTGCTGAACACGCTGGATTATTACTGCGCGCTGGAGCTTGTGATAGAAAACTGCGCGAAAAAGGGCTTTATGGGGCTGAATTGCCTTGATATGTTCGTCCTGTGCGATCAGCCGGATGAGGCGCTGAACTATGTTGTGGCCTCCGCCAGCAGCGGCGGCACGATCACGAGCCTGTATGAGCACAGAAAATAACGGGTGAAATATCAATCAGTCAGGGGCAGAGCATGGCTTTGCCCCTGTTATAATGTCGACGAAAGGATAATCGCGCCGCTGCCGTGCCCGCAGTGGGCGGTCTCTGTGCCGTCACGCCGCGATTCGCCCGCAGCCGCCCCATATCTTCACTTTTTTCGCCGCTTCCTATTGAATTGCGGCTCCGTTTTTGATATTATGTTATAATAAGTAAAAATATATGTAAGATAGAAATACGAAGAACAGATTATGAAATCGAAGATTTGGAAAATCCCATACTCCAAGCCCGTGATACCTCCGGAGCTGCTTGCAGCGGGGTACACTCCCCTGCTCGCGGCGGTGCTCAACCTGCGCGGCATAACGACTGCGGACGAGGCCGCGCAGCTCATCCGCGGCAGCGAGAGCTGCCTGCACGACCCTATGCTGATGAAGGGCATGCCCGCCGCGGTCGAGCGTGTGCACAGGGCGATAAGCAGCGGGGAGACCGTCGCGGTCTACGGCGACTATGACGTGGACGGCATCACCTCCACCTGCGTCGTCACCGATTATCTGCGCGGTAAGGGCTTGAAATGCATCCCCTACATCCCCGACCGCAACGGCGAGGGCTACGGCGTCAATAACGGCGCGCTCGACACGCTGCACGCGCAGGGCGTGACGCTCGTCATCACCGTGGACTGCGGCATCACCGCCGCCGCGGAGACCGAGTATGCCGCCTCGCTCGGCATGGACATGCTCATAACCGACCATCACGAGTGCCCCTCCGGCGCGCTGCCCGCCGCATCCGCCGTGGTAGACTGCAAGCAGGACGGGGACGAATACCCGAACAAGGAGCTTGCCGGAGTCGGCGTTGCGCTGAAGCTTGTCTGCGCCTGCGAGGGCGACAGCGCCGCCATGCTTGAGCGCTACGTCGATCTCGTCGCCATCGGCACGGTGGCGGACGTGATGCCGCTCGTTGACGAAAACCGTTATCTCGTCCGCCGCGGCCTTGCCAGACTTGCGTCTTCGCCCCGTCCGGGCATCGCGGCCATGCTGCGCGAAGCGTCGGTGGACGCGAAGAAGCTGACCGCAACAATTATCGGCTTCTCGATAGCCCCGCGGCTCAACGCCGCAGGCCGCCTCGGCCAGGCAATGACGGCGGCAAAGCTGCTCATGACGCAGGACACTGACGCCGCAAACGCGCTCGCCGCGGAGCTGTGCGAGCTTAACCGCAAGCGTCAGAGCATAGAGACCGGCATCTGGGAGGAAGCCAACGCTATCCTCGCCGGCAAAACTCCCGACGCGCCCATCGTCCTCGCCAGCGACCACTGGCATCAGGGCGTCATCGGCATCGCCGCTTCGCGGCTTGCCGAGCAGTATTCGCTGCCCGCCATAATGATCTGCCTCAACGGCGAAAACGGCAAAGGCTCCTGCCGCAGCTACGGCGGCTTCAATCTCTTTGAAGCACTGTCCGCCTGCGCAAAGCATCTCACCGGCTTCGGCGGCCATGCACTGGCCGCAGGGCTGAACATCAGCCGCGGTGAGGTGGGCGCTTTCCGCGCCGCGCTCGCCGAGTATTACCGGGAGAACCGCCCCGCCGCCGAGCCGGAGGTTCACTGCGACCTGCTCATCAGCGACCCCGCCATGCTGAGCATTGACAGCGTGCGCTCGCTCGACCAGCTCGAACCGTACGGCAACGCGAACCCGCGCCCGACGCTCTGCGTTTTCGGCGCGGAGCTTGAATCTGCGGACGCCGTCGGCGGAGGCCGCCATCTGCGTATGCGCGTGCGGCTCCGTAAGGAGCGCTTCGAGGCGATATTCTTCTCCCACACCGCGGCCGAGCTTGGTCTGCGTGAGGGTGAGCTTGTGGATCTGGCGTTCACGCCGCAGATAAACGAATTCCGCGGCCATGTTTCGGTGCAGTTCGTCGTGAGCGAAGCGCGGCCGCACGACGGTGCGGAGCTTTGCGCCGCGATACTCGCAGGAGACGAGCAGCCGCTCTACGCCGCCGCGCCATTCTGCCCCGACAGGGCGGACTTTGTCCGCATATGGCGCGGCATACAGCACCGCGGCTTCACCGCTGCGGACGATGCGGCGGGCATAATCGCCCAGACGCCGCACGGCATGGAGCCGGAGCGCTTCTGCATCTGCCTGATGGTTCTTCTCGAGGTAGGACTGCTGTCCCCCGGAAGCAGCGGCGGCATATTCGGCGCCGTGCCGCAGACGATCACAGGCAAGGCCGACCTTGAAGGCTCTCGGCTGATCCGCCTGCTGAGAAGCATATAAGAACCAAACGCCGTCAGGCCCCGCGCCTGAGCGGCGCTCCCTCCGCGTGAGGAGATTTATGATAACTATTTGTGCGTGATGACCGCATGGAGGACAAAAATGCCCATACAGGACTCTGACAGACCCTATATAAAACGCGGGGAGCACTCCCCTCTGGATCCGGACAAGATGTACGCCGAGCTTGAGGAGAAGATCAAAAACTGCGGACATCCGATGGATCTCGGGCGCATAAGGGCGGCCTACGAGATGGCGCGCGTCGCGCACTCCGGTCAGCTGCGCAAGGACGGCTCGCCGTATGTAACGCACTGCGTCGCGGCGGCGGATATCTCGGTCGATATGGGGCTGGACGAGGACTCGATCATCGCGGCGCTGCTGCATGACGTTATCGAGGACACTAACCTCACCCATGCCGACATCGCCCGCCAGTTCGGCACTGCAGTGGCAGACATCGTAGAGGGCGTCACCAAGCTGACCCGCGTGCAGTACACCAGCAAAGAGGACGAGCAGATGGAGAACCTGCGCAAGATGCTCATGGCCATGGCCAAGGACATCCGCGTTATTCTCATCAAGATTGCCGACCGCCTGCACAATATGCGCACGATGGCCTATCAGTCCCCCGAAAAGCAGCGCATAAAATCGCTTGAAACGATGGAGATATACGCTCCCATCGCGCACCGCCTTGGTATGCAGCGCGCGAAATGGGAGCTTGAAGACCTCTCGCTCCAGTACCTCGACCCGACCGGCTACAATGAGATAACCAAGACCCTTGAGGAGCGCATGCCGGAGCTGGAAGCGTTCATGTCCAGCGTCGAGGAAAAAATGCAGAAGCGGCTCGACTCCGAGGGCATCAACGCCACGATATTCTGCCGCATCAAGCACGTATACAGCATCTACCGCAAGATGTACGCGCAGAATCTCGACATCACCGGCATCTTCGACCTCTGCGCTTTCCGCGTCATTGTGGACACGATACCCGACTGCTACAATGTTCTCGGCGTCATCCACGATATGTTCAAGCCCGTGCCCGGCCGCTTCAAGGACTATATATCCACCCCGAAGCCGAACATGTACCAGAGCGTGCACACGACTGTCATCGGCTCCGAGGGTATCCCATTCGAGGTGCAGATACGCACCTGGGACATGCACCACACCGCCGAATACGGCATCGCGGCGCACTGGAAATACAAGATGGGCGACAGCAGCACGGCTGTCCGCGCCGGGGATGAGGACAAGTTCGCGTGGGTGCGCAGACTGCTGGAGAGCCAGCAGGAGTCCGACGCGCAGGACTTTTTCCATAACCTCAAGATAGACATGTTCGCCGACGAGGTGTTCGTCTTTTCCCCAAAAGGCGACGTTATAAACCTCCCCGCCGGCGCTACCCCGATAGATTTTGCCTACAGCATACACTCCGACGTCGGCAACCACATGGTCGGTGCGAGCGTCAACGGCCGCATCGTGACCTACGACTATGTGCTCCAGAACGGCGACATCGTCGAGATACGCACCTCGAAGTCCGCGTCCGGCCCCAGCCGCGACTGGCTGAACGTCGCAAAAAGCGGCTCCGCGCGCACGAAGATAAAGCAGTGGTTCAAGAAGGAGCGCCGCGAGGAGAACGTTATCCGCGGCCGCGAGGCGCTTGAGGACGAGCTGAAGCACGCGGGCGTCAGCGTGGACGACGCTCTGGATGCGGAGATAATATCTCCCATCATGAAGCGCCTGTCGTTCAACAACGTCGACGATCTCTACGCCGCGATAGGCTACGGCGGCGTGACCGCGACGCGCGTGGCGAACCGCCTGCGCGACGAGCTCGCCCGCAGCAGCAAGACCGACAAGAAGACCGCGCTCGATAAGGTCGCCGAAGCGGCGGAGCGCCGCGAACAGAAGGCAGCCAAGGAAGGTAAGGCCATCCACGGCATCCTCGTGCAGGGCATCGACAACTGTCTTGTCAAGTTCTCCCGCTGCTGCACCCCCGTGCCGGGGGACGATATCGTCGGCTTCATCACCCGCGGTCAGGGCGTGTCGATACACCGCCGCGACTGCGAGAACTACCAGCGCAGTCTCGCGCATCCTGAGGAATCCGAACGGTGGATAAACGTCTCGTGGGCGCATAATATTACCGACAGCTACGTCACCTCGCTCGCCATCGCGTCGAAGGATCGTTCGGGGCTCGTCATGGATATCGCAACCGTCCTCAATTCGATAAACGCGAAGGTGCGCACGCTTTCCGCGCGCGACATCGGCGCGGGGCAGGCGCTCGTAAACGTATCGCTTGAGGTGCGCTGTCTCGCGGATCTGAAATATATAATGAGCAGGCTTGCCTCCATCCCCGGCGTCTCGTCCGTAACGAGAAACGGGAAGTAACGGAGTCGCCGCATTTACCACATTATAAGGAGAATCACATGAGAGCAGTTGTTACCCGCGTGCGCTCGGCCTCGGTCGAGATCGGCGGAGAAATAAAAAGCAGCATCGGTCAGGGCTTCCTCGTCCTTCTCGGCGTGCACGAGGATGACGGCGAGGCCGAGGCCGTGAAAATTGCCGACAAAATATGTGGACTGCGCGTATTCGAGGATGAAAACGGGAAAATGAACCTCAATCCCGAAGCCGCGGGCTGCCCGAATCTGCTGATAATCAGCCAGTTCACGCTGTTTGCCGACTGCAAATCGCGCCGTCCGGGCTTCTCGAAGGCCGCCCGCCCGGAGAAGGCGATCCCACTCTACGAGAAAGTCATCTCCCTCTGCCGCGAGCGCGGCTTTACCGTCGGCACCGGCGAATTCGGGGCGGATATGCTCGTCGAATCCGTCAACGACGGCCCCGTAACCATAATTCTTGACACTAAGGAGCTTTGAACCATGCTTATCAAGACCATCCCCGTCGGCCATCTTGAGACGAACTGCTATATCGTCACCGACGAAAATACGCTCGGCTGTGCCGTCATCGACCCCGGCGACGAGAGCAACACCATCATGGACTACCTTGAGGACAACCGCCTCAGCTGCAAGGCCATTTTGCTGACCCACGGTCACTATGACCACACGGGCGCGGTAGTCGCCGTCGCGGAAGAGACCGGCGCGCCGGTCTGGATGAACAGGCGCGACACCCGCAAGCCCACCGAGAACGACCCGTACCGCTACGCGCCGCCCGAGGGCTGCAATTTCTATGACGACGGCGACTGCGTGGATGTGGACGCGCTGCATTTTCAGGTCATCGCCACCCCGGGACACACGCCCGGCGGCGTGAGCCTTGTCTGCGGCGAAGCGCTTTTCACCGGCGACACGCTGTTCAAAGGCTCCTGCGGCCGCGTCGATCTCCCCGGCGGCAGTGCGAAGGACGAGATGCAGTCGCTGCGCAGGCTCTGCGCCCTCCCCGGCGACTATGAGGTCTACCCCGGCCATATGGATCCCACCACGCTTGAGCGCGAGCGCAACTTCAACTATTACTGCCGCGAGGCGTCAAAATAACGCCCCCGCCGCGAATATTATACTCAGAGGTGTTTTTAATGGAACCTACACTTGTGATCCTCGCCGCCGGAATGGGCAGCCGCTTCGGCGGACTCAAGCAGATAACCGCCGTGGACGAGATGGGTCACGCCATCATCGACTACTCGATGTTCGACGCATACCGTGCCGGTTTCCGCAAGGTGTGCTTCATCATCAAGCATGAGATCGAGGACGATTTCAAGGCCAGCGTCGGCAAGCGCATGGAGAAGGTTTTCGACGTGCAGTACGTCTATCAGCAGCTTGACTGCCTGCCTGAGGGATACAGTGTCCCCGAAGGGCGCGTCAAGCCGTGGGGCACCGCTCACGCCGTGCTCTGCTGCGCGGGTACTCTCGAAGGGCCGTTCGCCGTCATAAATGCGGACGATTTCTACGGCCCCGGCGCGTTCTCCGCGCTCTATGACTTTCTGAAAAATGACACGAACGACCGCGAGCAGTGCATGGTCGCCTATCAGCTGCGCAACACCGTCACCGAGCACGGCCACGTCGCGCGCGGCATATGTCAGGTCGAAAACGGCCTGCTGACCGACGTTGTCGAGCGGCTGCACATCGAAAAGCGCGGCGACGACGCAGCCTACACCGAGGACGGCGAGCACTTCATCCCGCTCTCCGGCAGTCTCCCCGTGTCGATGAACTTCTGGGGCTTCAAGCAGACGATGATGCAGGAGCTCAAAGAGCACTTCCCCGCATGGCTGGACGAGAATCTGCCCGTGAACCCGCTCAAGTGCGAGTATTTCCTGCCCTTCGTCGCAAACGCGCTCATCAAGGAAGGGCGCGGCACCATACGCGTTCTCCCCTGCCACGAGACTTGGCACGGCATCACCTACAAAGAGGATATGCCCAGCGTCGTCGGCTCCATCGCCGCGATGCGCAAGGCCGGCATCTATCCCGAAAAGCTCTGGGAATGAGCTTCTGACACGCGGCGCTGTGCCGCGGAATTCAAATTAAACGGAGGTATCATTATGAATGTTCTTGTCACCGGCGGCGCCGGGTACATCGGCAGCCACACCTGCGTGGAGCTGCTTGAAAAGGGCTATGGCGTTGTCGTTATCGACAATCTGGTCAACTCCAGCGCGAAATCGCTTGAGCGCGTGGAGCAGATAACCGGCAAATCACTCGACTTCTATCAGAACGACGTCCGCGACCGCGACGCGATGGAGCGCATATTCTCAAAGCACGACATTGACTGCGTCATCCCCTTAGCGGGGC
>ENA-UOJH01002633-UOJH01002633.1-human-gut-metagenome-genome-assembly--contig:-C148-NODE-2633-length-10985-cov-3.864318_pt1 | contig 10985 bp, 8 predicted proteins | sample MGYA00242345_ERZ723892 | MGnify/ENA metagenome assembly ERZ723892 | reverse complement strand
CCAGCGCCTCCTCCAGTTCGATTCGGGTCTCCAGGGCCTCGGCCTGGCTGTACAGCCGCTCCGCCAGTTCAGCGCCGGACACGGCGGGCAGGCCCGGAAAGTTTTCCACCTTGGGGGAGGAGGCGATCTGCCCGCCGAAGCTCTCCCGCTCCAGCAGCAGAACGGACTTTCCTGCCCGGCGGGCGTAGACGGCGGCGGTGAGCCCGGCCGGGCCGCCGCCCACGATAATGATGTCTAAATACTGGTCCATAGATGTTCCTCTCTGATGACTGACAGAAGATAAGGGAGACTTCGCAGCCCCCCGCATAGTAACCGCTGTACCGCGGGTGCTGCTCCGCAGAGACGGCATTTTGGAGCTCGGAAAAGGAGGAACGCGAGTCCCTCCTTTTTCGTTGTTTACACGCTCTGCGAAGTGGCGAATTTTTTGATGGTGGAGGCGTTCACCAGCTTCTCCACCTGCTCTCCGTGGCGGACGATCAGGGTGGGGGCCTGCTGGATACCGTACCGGGCCACCAGCTCCCGATGCTCGTTCACGTCCATCACCTGATAGGCGATGCCCGCCTTCTCCAGCTCCCGCTTGGCGATGCTGCAGTTGGGGCAGGTCTTGGTGGTGAAGAGGAACAGGCCGTCCTCGCCCCGCTCCGCCGGTGTGCTGGGCGCGGTGCCGGCTGCGGGCTCCGTCGCAGCATCCCGGTCGCAGAGGCGGCGGCCCTCCAGCCGGGAGTTTTCCACCTGGTACTCCTGCCGGTCCTTGAACTCCTGGACCTTGCCGTCGTTCCAGTTCTGGACAGGGCGGTAATAGCCGGTGATGCGGCTCCACACCTCGCAGGTCTTCCCACACTTGGGGCAGGTAAAGTGCTCGCCCGAGAGATAGCCGTGGTCCGGACAGATGGAGTAGGTGGGGGACATGGTGTAGTAGGGGAGCTTGAAATTCTCCGCGATCTTCCGCACCAAATTGGCAGCCGCCTTCCAGTCCGGCAGCTTCTCACCCAAAAAGGCGTGGAACACAGTGCCGGAGGTGTACAGGGTCTGCAGGTCATCCTGGATGGCCAGGGCCTCGAAGATGTCGTTGGTGTAGCCCACCGGCAGGTGGGAGGAGTTGGTGTAATAAGGCGTGTCACCGGGGTTCTTGGCAGCGGTGATGATATCGGGATACAGTGCCACGTCATGCTTGGCCAGCCGGTAGGTGGTGGACTCGGCGGGGGTGGCCTCCAGGTTGTAGAGGTCGCCGTACTGCTCCTGATAGTCCATCAGCCGCTCCCGCATGTGGTTCAGCACGTCCTTGGCAAAGGCCTGGGTCTCCGGATGGGTCAGGTCCTTCCGCAGCCACTTGGCGTTCAGGCCCACCTCGTTCATGCCGATGAGGCCGATGGTGGAGAAGTGGTTGTCAAAGGTGCCCAGGTAGTATTTGGTGTAGGGGTACAATCCCGCATCCATCAGCTTGGTGATGACGGTGCGCTTCACCTTCAGGCTCCGGGCGGCGATGTCCATCATGTGGTCCAGCCGCTCATAGAACTCCTCCGGCGTCTGGGAGAGGTAGGCGATCCGGGGCAGATTGATAGTCACCACGCCCACGGACCCGGTGGACTCGCCGGAGCCGAAGTAGCCGCCGGACTTCTTCCGCAGCTCCCGCAGATCCAGCCGCAGGCGGCAGCACATGCTGCGCACGTCAGAAGGCTCCATGTCAGAGTTGATGTAGTTGGAGAAATAGGGGGTGCCGTACTTGGCGGTCATCTCGAACAGGAGGCGGTTGTTCTCCGTGTCGGACCAGTCAAAGTCGCGCGTGATGGAATAGGTGGGGATGGGATACTGGAAGCCCCGGCCGTCGGCGTCGCCCTCGGTCATGATCTCGATGAACGCCTTGTTCACCATATCCATTTCCTTCTTGCAGTCGCCGTAAGTGAAATCCTGCTCTTTGCCGCCTACGATGGCCGGCAGGTTCTCCAGGTCACGGGGCACGGTCCAGTCCAGGGTGATGTTGGAGAACGGCGCCTGGGTACCCCAGCGGGAGGGAGTGTTCACGCCGAACACAAAGGACTGGATACACTGTTTAACCTCTTTCTGGGAGAGGTTGTCCACTTTCACAAAGGGGGCCAGATAGGTGTCAAAGGAGCTGAACGCCTGGGCACCGGCCCACTCGTTCTGCATGATGCCCAGGAAGTTCACCATCTGGTTGCAGAGAGTGGAGAGGTGGCTGGCCGGGGTGGAGTTGATCTTGCCCGGGATACCCAGGCCCTGCTGGATCAGCTGCTTCAAACTCCAGCCGGCGCAGTAGCCGGTGAGCATGGAGAGGTCGTGGAGGTGGATGGCGCCGCTCTTGTGGGCGTCGGCAATCTCCTGGTCATAGATTTCAGAGAGCCAGTAGTTGGCGGTGATGGCGCCGGAGTTGGAGAGGATCAGGCCGCCCACGGAGTAGGTCACGGTGGAGTTCTCCTTCACCCGCCAGTCGTTGATATGCAGGTAGTTGTCCACCAGCTCCTTGTAGTCCAGCATGGTGGAGTTCAGGTTGCGGATCTTCTCCCGCTGCTTGCGGTAGAGAATGTAGGCCTTGGCCACGTCGGCATAGCCTGCCTTGCTGAGAATGTCCTCCACGCTGTCCTGAATGTCTTCCACGGTGATCTTGCCGTCATGGATCTTATCCTGGTAATCCGCCGTGACCCTCAGGGCCAGGAGATCAATGATGTCCGGATTGTACTCCATGTGGGTGGCCTCAAAGGCCTTGGTGATGGCGGTGCTGATCTTGGAGATGTCGAAAGAGGCGATCTTTCCATCCCGCTTGACGACCTGATACATGAAACCCCTGCTTTCTCTATGATAAATTCAATTCCCTGCTCCTGACAAGTCAATGGGCGCTGACGCGCCCCGTATTTTCCATTCTACCACTTCCTGGGGGCTTGTCAATTAGAAATGCCACTATATCTTGTATGCATTTTCTGTGAAAACGCTGAATTTTTCCATATCTAGTCAATGCCGCGCAGCTCCACAGCTCCAAAGAACGGCCGGACCCGCTCCGCAAAGCCCTGCAGCTGCTCTGCTGTAAAGCCGTGATATCCCCGGCCGATCAGATTGCCGGAGTCCACAAAGTTCTGAAGATAGTACCGGGGCGCCCCTGCCAGCCAGGCGGCGATGGCGTCCAGGTCCACCGGCCTGTGGAGCTCCCGCACCAGGGTGGTGCGGAAGTCATAGTCCACGGTTCGCTTCCGCAGCAGACGGATGCTCTCCTCCACCGGGGCGGGGTTGAAGCCCGGTATGCCGACGGTTTCGGCATACCGCGCCGGAGCGTTTTTCACGTCCATGGCCACATAGTCCACAAGGCCCTGGTTCAGGATCTCCGCCAGCCGGGCAGGATCACAGCCGTTGGTATCCAGCTTCACGGCAAAGCCCAGTTCCCGCACCTTCCGCAGAAAATCCGCTGCGTCCGGCTGGAGCAGCGGCTCCCCGCCGGTGAGGACCACCCCGTCCAAAAGCCCCCGGCGGGAGGCCAGGAAGTCCAGCACCTCCTGCTCCGGGATCTCCGGCGTCTCCGCCAGCCGGGTCACCAGCAATGCGTTGTGGCAGAAGGGGCACCGCAGGTTGCAGCCACCGGTGAACACCGTGGCCGCCAGCTTTCCCGGGTAGTCCACCATGGCCAGTTTCTGAAGTCCGTGAATGTGCATGGCTGGATCCCTCCATAAGCACAAGATGTTGCTATTCTAAACTGATTTTTCCACAAGAACAAGTGGTGGACGCAACAAAGACAAAAAAGTTCCCGGAGGCACAGCCTCCGGGAACGGGAAAGACGGGATTCAATTCTTGCGGAACCGGGAGAGGAAGTCCTGCGTCTCCTGTTTCTGGGGATTGCCGAAAACCTGCTCCGGCGTGCCCTCCTCGCAGATGACGCCCTGGTTCATGTACACCACATGGCTGCTGACGTCCCGGGCAAAGGCCATCTCATGAGTCACCACCAGCATGGTCATGCCCTCCTGGGCCAGGTCCTGCATGACGGAGAGAACTTCTCCCACCATCTCCGGGTCCAGGGCGGAGGTGGGTTCGTCGAACAGCAGCACCTCCGGCTCCATGGCCAGGGCCCGGGCAATGGCCACCCGCTGCTTCTGGCCGCCGGAGATCTGCCGGGGCTTGGCTTGGATGTATGGCGCCATGCCCACCTTTTCCAGATACTCCATGGCCCGCTTCCGGGCGGTCTCCTTGTCCTTTTTCAGTACCTTGATCTGCCCGACCATGCAATTTTCCAGCACGGTCATGTTGTTGAACAGGTTGAAGGACTGGAACACCATGCCCACATGGGAGCGGTACTGGGGGGCATTGACCTTGGGACCGGTGACGTTCTGGCCGCGGTAGAGGATCTCGCCGCTGGTGGGGGTCTCCAGCAGGTTGATGCACCGCAGCAGGGTACTCTTGCCGGAGCCGGAGGCACCAATGATGCTGGTGACATCGCCTTTTTTCACGGTGAAATCGATGTCCCGCAGCACTTCGTGGCTGCCGAAGGACTTGCTCAGATGCCGGATCTCTAAAATCATATCGTCCATGTTGTCAGCGATCTCCTCTCGTACGGCCGTGCTGCAATTCCTGACGGACCCGATCCCGGTACTCTTTGCTCCGCTCATCGAAGGGAGTGCCCCGGTCCGGGTGGCTGTATGTGCCGGCGGCCATGGTCAGATGGTCCGTCTGTGCCAGCTTGTAATCGCTGCTGCCGTCCATTCGCTTTTCCAACCAGCGCAGCAGGAAGGAGGCGATCAGCGTCATGGTGAGGTACCCGGCCATCTCCACCACGGCGGAGGGGAAGTACAGGTAGCTGGCGCCCACCGCCGCCCGGTGGGCGGAGAAGAAATCGGGGAAGCCGATGATGAACATGACGGACGTATCCTTCACATTGATGATGAAGTTGTTGCCGATCTGGGGCAGGATATTCCGGATGGCCTGAGGCAGGATCACATGCAGCATGGTCTGCACATGGGTCATGCCGATGGCCTTGGCGCCCTCGGTCTGGCCGGGGTCGATGGAGATAATGCCGCCCCGGACGGATTCCGCCATGTACGCGCCGGTGTTGATGGACACCACCAGAATGGCGGCCATCCAGATGCTGTCAAACCGCACGGCGTTGTCCGTAAAATAGGGCAGGCCGTAATAGAGGAACACCGCCTGCAGCACCATGGGGGTACCCCGGAAGATCTCCACGTAGATCCGGACCACTGCCCGGATCAGCGCCAGAAAGAACCGCTTGACGGGCGGGGCGTTCTTGCTGTGGGGAATGGTGTTCAGAATGCCGCAGACGAATCCGATCAGGCAGCCGATGGCGGTGGCCACCAGTGCCAGAATCAAGGTATTGCGGATGCCGGGCAGATAGTGGGACACGCCGTAGTTCGACCAGAGCTTGGCAATGTCGGATGCCAGCTGGAACAGTTTCTCCATGGAGGCAGACTCCCTTCGGTAAAGAGTTGATATGCGGGAAGCAGGCGGGAGGACAGACTGTCCTCCCGCCGCGGGTCATTCTGGAAAGTGTTTACTCGCTCAGGGGCTGAATGGCGATGGCCTCGTTCATCAGGGTGTTGAAATCGTCCGCCGTCATAGTGGAGAGCACGCTGTCAATGGCCTCCTTCAGCTCGGTGTTGCCCTTCATCACGGAGATGCCGATGTTGATCTCGCCCTCGTCAACCTCAAAGTTGTCGTCGGAGTCTGTGAAGTCCAGAATCTTCATGTCGGGATAGGCGGCCACGGCACCCATAGCGGTGGGCATATCGGTGCAGATGAAGTCCACGGCGTCGGTCTCCAGGGCCATCAGCATGGCGGGGGCGGTCTCCGCGGCAGTCTGGACCTGGGCGCCCTCGATCTGAGGCAGGCAGGAGTCATACCAGATGGTGGCGATCTGCGCGGTGCAGGTGCCGCCGGAAAGGTCGCTGATGCCGGCGGCGTTGGCATAGGGGCTGTCCGTCTTGGTCACACAGACGATGGAGGCGTAGTAGTAGGGGCCGGCGAAATCCACCTGCTCGCTGCGCTCGGCAGTCATGGACTGGCCGGCAATGACGGCGTCAAAGGTACCGGTCTGCACGCCGGGAACCAGAGAGTCCCAGTCGGACTGAACCACTTCCAGCTCCCAGCCGTTGGCCTCGCAGATCTGCTTGGCGATCATCACGTCGTAGCCGTTGGCGTAGGCGTCGGAGTCCTTGATGGGCACAGCGCCGTTGGAGTCGTCGCTCTGGCTCCAGTTGTAAGGGGCGTAGGCGCACTCCATGGCGATGGTCAGCACGCCGTCCTCCACGCCGGAGGAGCCGGCGGTCTCCCCGCCTTCAGCGGTGGTGCCGGAATTGCCGGAGTCTGCAGTGTCGCCGGAGCTGCCGGTGCCGCCGCAGGCGGCCAGGGACGCTGTCATGGCCAGAGCCATCAGCAAGGTCAACAATCTCTTCATGTTTCTTCACCTTTCTCATCTCAAAAAAGATTCCGCGGCGGTCACAGACCTCCTCCGCGCCTGCCGCCTGCGGAGAGGAGAAAAAATGGACCGCTTTGTCAAGCGGTCCATGGAAAATACGGAAAGAAGCCCCCGGCAGGGACGATCCCGAACAGCCATTGATAGCGCTTCACAAAGGTTTGTGACAGTCCGGCAGGTATTCCCTGACGGCCCAGCACCAGAAGGACAGGCATCGTCCCGGCACTTCGGCGGCGGACCCTTCCCCGTCCGGCGGCTGCCTGGCCTTGCCGGAGCGGTACTGATGAACGCCGCGCCTCTATCTGAGCGATCCAATTTTGAAGGTATCCTATCACGTTCTCGAGGAGATGTCAACGCCCCTTCCCAGAAAAATGCCAAAAATCCCGCAGATTTGTGCAGATCATAGAAGAAAATGCCAAAACCGTTGCGCACTGTGGGGAAAATGTGGTATGATGCTCCCTGCACACACGGCGCAAGCGCCGGGAGAGGAGTGTGGAAGTATGATGCAGGCGGCGGAACTGGCGGTGCTGGACTGGCTCCAGGCCCATCTGCGCTGCGATTTTCTGGACGCGGTGATGCCGTGGATCAGCCGGATCTGCGACCACGGAGAGATTTGGATCCTGCTGGCGGCGGTGCTGCTGCTTCTGCGGAAGCACCGCTGGACAGGGATGTCCCTGTCCTTTGCGCTGATTCTGGATCTGATCTGCTGCAATATCGTTCTGAAACCCCTGGTCGGCCGGATCCGGCCCTTCTTGGTGAATACCGCGGTGGAGCTGCTGACAGCACCCCCGGCGGACGCATCCTTTCCCTCGGGGCACACGGCGGCGTCCTTTGCGGCGGTGTTCGCCCTCCGGGCCTCCGGCAGCCCCCTGTGGAAGCCTGCCCTGGTACTGGCGGCTGGGATCGCCTTCTCCCGGCTGTACCTGTACGTCCACTGGCCCACCGACGTGCTGGGGGGCATTCTGGTGGGCGCCGCCGCAGGCTGGGCAGGCGCGCGGCTGGCAGACGCCCTCCGCCGCAGGCGGGAGCGGCTGGGCCGCAGGGCATAGCGGAAAAAACGGACCGGACGGCTTGCCGTCCGGTCCGTGCGGCTTCCCGCGGCGTTCTCCCTGGCCTGAAGATATTTCTTCACAGCGAAGATGCCCGCCACCGCTGCCACGCCCAGTAGCGTCTCCGCCGCGTCGGTGTGGCTGACGATCATCTGCCGGACGATGGTGAACAGCAGCACGTCCACCACCGCGTCGGCGGTGTGCAGGGCCAGCATCTTCACGAACTCAATTCCCATCACCAGCAGCAGTGTGGCGGAGAGGAAATCCCCCAGGGCGAAGGCCTCTGGGGAGAGGAGCAGGGTCCGGCCAGTCTCCCGGAACAAAAATACCGCCCCGCAGACGATCACCAGCAGGATCACGGCGGCGATGAGCAGCTCCAAAGCACGGGCGGCCTTCAACAACAGGATGTGGGCGGGATGACGATTCATGGTGCCTCCTTGCGCCGCGGGACGGCAGAGTGAAGATAAGAATTAAAAGATAGGGGATAAGAGATGCACCTCTCCGGGAAGTATCTCTTAATCTTTTACCTGGGCCTTGGACTTGCAAAAGCGAAGAACCCGTAAAAATGTAGGGGCGGCAATCTGCCGCCCGGCGGGAATGGTGTGGGGGCGTCGTGTTACCCCTCGTCGATGTCGAGGCTGCCGACGGGAGCCCCGGAGGGCAGAAATTTTTCGCCGTCGGACACTGTCAGGTACATAAAGCCTGTGGAATCCGCTGATTGGTACACCAGCGTACGGTCCTCGACGGCAAAGCGGTTGACGAATTTTTCATCATCTGTGGTGAGGATCACGGTGTCTCCGTCCAGTTTCCAGGTGCCGAGCCCAAAATAGCTGCTCAGGGCTCCTTCGGAACAGCGCATACTTCCGTCACTGTTGAGGGCGATATAGAAATCGCTCCCAAACCCCTCTTTTTCGTAGATGTAGACCTGGTCGGCGAGGTCGTCGGCGGTTACCGCTGCCGGCTGGCCGGAACAGCCCGCCGCCATGAGAGTAAAGAGCAGGAGCAGGGCGGAAAACAGACGGCACTTCATCATGATGTAGCCCTCCTTTCCATGATCCGAAAACAGGACCGCCTCTCCATCAATCTATCACAGACGGCGGCCCATTGCAAGGCAAACCCGCCTTGCGTAAACGCCGGATTTGGGATATACTATATCTCTATGGAAAAATCAGCCTGCGGGCAGGAGGAACTCCCCATGAAGCTCATGGTCATCGACGGCAACAGCATCCTGAATCGGGCCTATTACGGCATCCGTCCTCTCACCACACGGGACGGGCTTTACACCCACGCCATCTTCGGATTTCTCACCACGCTCCTTCGACTGGAGGGGGAGGAGGCACCGGACGCGTTGTGCGTCACCTTCGACGTCCACGCTCCAACCTTCCGCCATCAGGCGTCGGAGGCCTACAAGGCCACCCGCAAGCCCATGCCGGAGGAGCTCCGGGTCCAGGTGCCGGTGCTGAAAGAGGTGCTGGACGCCCTGAACATTCCCCGTTATGAGCAGGAGGGCTGGGAGGCCGACGACCTGATCGGCACCATCTCCCGCAAGTGCGAGGCGGACGGCTGGGACTGCGTGGTGGTCACCGGCGACAAGGACAGCCTGCAGCTCATTACCGACCACACCATGGTGAAGCTGGTGTCCACCCGCATGGGGCAGACCACCACCAAGGATATGACGGAGACCGCCTTCCAAGAGCAGTACGGCTTCGCCCCCATCCACATGATCGACCTGAAGGCCCTGATGGGGGACAGCTCCGACAACATCCCCGGCGTCCCCGGCATCGGGGAGAAGACCGCCATGGCCCTGATCCAGCAGTACGAGAGCATCGACAACCTGTACGCCAAAATGCCGGACATCGAGGCCAAGCCTGCCGCCATCCGCAAGCTGGCGGAGGGGGAGGAGAGCGCCCGGGAGTCTTACTGGCTGGCCACCATCGTTACCGACGCGCCTCTGGACTTCCATCCCGAGGAGAACCTGTGCCGGAAGCCCGGCCCGGACGCCTACCCGCTGTTTTTGAAGCTGGAGTTCACCAAGCTGATCGAGAAGTTCGGCCTGTCCCCGGCGGAGCAGCCAGCGGCGGAAAGGGCGGACTTCACCATGACCGTGGAGCAGGTCACAGAGCCTGCTCAGACGGAGCGGCTGCTGGCCCTCTGGCGAGCGGCGGACCATGTATCGGTGCTGGCCCTGCCGGACCTGACGGGCCTCTCTGTGGTCTGCCGGACCGGGGCGGACACCGGCGTCACGGCGGAGCTGTTCTTCGACAAGTATCAGGGGGACTGGAACGCCCTTTTGAACGCCCTGTTCGCGGCGGACGTCCGCAAGGTCTCCCACAATGTCAAGGACCTGACGCGGACGCTGCTGGAAAACGGCCTGCGGGCGGAGGGCTTCGTCTTCGACACCGCCCTGGCTGCCTACCTGCTGGACGCCACGGCGGGAAGCTATGACCTTGCCCGCCTGTTCGTCGCCTATTTCAACGAGGAGCTGCCAAAGGCCCTCTACCTGGAACCGGACGCATTCTCCCTGCTGGGGGACGCCGCCGCGGCGGAGGCCAGCTTCGACAGCTACGCCGCCGCCGTGGACGCCCTGTACGGCGCCCTGGCGGAAAGACTGGCGGAGCGGGGCCAGATGGACCTGCTGCATGAGATCGAGATGCCCCTCTGCGCCGTGCTGGCGGAGATGGAGACCGCCGGATGCAGGGTAGACGCCAAGGCCCTCGGTGCTTTCGGGGATCTGCTGGCCCGGCGGAGCGCCGAGCTGGAACAGCAGATCTACGCCATGGCGGGGGAGGAATTCAACATCAACTCCCCCAAGCAGCTGGGGGAGATCCTCTTCGGCAAGCTGGGCCTGCCCCATGGCAAAAAGACCAAGACCGGCTGGTCCACCAACGCCGATGTGCTGGAAAAGCTCCGGTACGAGGCCCCCATCGTGGGGGCGGTGCTGGAGTATCGCCAGTACGCCAAGCTGAAATCCACCTATGCCGACGGCCTTTTGAAGGCCATGGACCCGGACGGCCGGGTGCGGACCAGCTTCCAGATGACGGTGACGGCCACGGGCCGCCTCTCCTCCACAGAGCCTAATCTCCAGAACATCCCCACCCGCACGGACCTGGGCAGCGAGATCCGGCGGATGTTCATCCCGGCGGAGGGCTGCGTCCTAGTGGACGCCGACTACTCCCAGATCGAGCTGCGGCTGCTGGCCCACATGGCTGGGGACGAGGCCATGATCGCCGCCTTCCGCTCCGGCGGGGACTTCCACGCGGAGACGGCGGCCAAGGTGTTCCACGTGGCGCCGGACCAGGTAACTCATGAGATGCGCCGCCAGGCCAAGGCAGTGAACTTCGGCATCGTCTACGGCATCTCCGCCTTCTCCCTGAGCCAGGACATCGGCGTGAGCGTGGCGGAGGCCAAGGCGTATATGGAGGCCTACTTCGCCACCTTCCCAGGCGTCCGGACTTTTATTTTCGCCATTGTGGATCGGGCCAGGGAGCAGGGATATGTGGAGACGCTGTTCCACC
>ENA-UOJH01002628-UOJH01002628.1-human-gut-metagenome-genome-assembly--contig:-C148-NODE-2628-length-11016-cov-4.247423_pt1 | contig 11016 bp, 12 predicted proteins | sample MGYA00242345_ERZ723892 | MGnify/ENA metagenome assembly ERZ723892 | reverse complement strand
ACCGCATATAAACCCACACCCCTGCGTCTCTTCAACCCTTTTCTTCCCCGGTTTTTTTCCCCCCCCGGTGGCCCCACGGCCTCCGGGGCTGCACTCCCGGCATTTACTGTTCTTGGGGCCGGATCTCCACAGTCCTGCCGCCAAGACTCTCATAGATGCGGTGGGAAACGGAGAGGACGGTGCGCCCACGGGAGGCCTGACGCAGGGCCTCCCGTACACGGGCCTCCGTCTCGGCATCCAGATTGTCGGTGATCTCATCCAGCAGCAGCACAGCGGGGTCTGCCGCTGCGGCCCGTGCAATGGACAGCAGCTGCCACTCCCCCTGAGAGAATATCCCGTCCGTACACACCGTGTCATACCCCTCCGGCAGCGCCTGGATGGCCTCGTCGATCCCCCGGACGATGGTGTCCGGCCCCTCTCCCTGCACGATGTGGCGGAAGATCTTGATGACGGCGTAGTCCGGCACACTGCACGCCCCGCCGTCTGCGTGCCTCTCCACCACGCAGTAGGAGCCCTTGCCCAGATGCGGGTCCTCCACATACTCGATGCGCTCCAGCTCCGTCACCACCTTGGCCGCATCCACCAGCGCACTGCACCCCTTCTCTGGGGAGGGTGGACTTGGAGAGCGCCCAGCGGGATTCCTTTTACTGGGCGCTTTACTGCTCTGACAGCACCATGGAGGCCGTCCGGGCCACGGAGGAGCGCTACCGACGGTGTTTACTACGCCAGCATCAACATGAAGAACGCCAGCAATCCGCAGCAGTATTCCATGGCAACGCCTCTCTGCAAGGCAGCGCCAGCCAAGACCATCCATCTGACGGCTCTGGGGACCGGGGTCGCTCAGAGCATCTACGAATAAAATCAAATGCTCCGGGATTTTCTCATCCGGCTGGGCGTCAGCGTGGCACCGCTGCCAAGGATGCCCGCAAAATGGAGCACACTGTCGGCGCGGCAGACAGAGCATCTGGTGTACTTCCTCTGCTTCGTCAAGACCCTCCGCAAGGAGCCGGAGACGACGGAGTCCTGAGCCGCTTCTTGCAAAGTGTAAGGCTTCGGGTATATTTTCTTCTTCCTTTTATTCCGTTTCTCTGCTATACTGGAGCCATACCAGAAAACACACGGCGGAGGTTCTTCCCTTCTCTGCCGGAAAATCGTAAGGAGGATACCACCATGCGTTATGAGATCAAAGGCACTCCCTTCCCCGTGGTGATCTGTCAGCTGGAAAACGGCGAGCAGATGGTCACGGAGCGTGGCTCCATGGTCTGGATGAGCCCTAATATGGAGATGCAGACCCATGGCGGTGGACTGGGGCGGATGTTCTCTAAAATGTTCTCCGGCGAGAGTATGTTCCAGAACATCTACACCGCTCACGGCGCCGGGATGATCGCTTTCGGCTCCAGCTTCCCCGGCCAGATCAAGGAGATCGCCATCACTCCCGGCCACGATATGATCCTCCAGAAGAGCGCCTTTCTGGCCGCCGTGCCGGGAGTAGAGCTGTCCATCCACTTCAACCAGCGGCTGGGCGCGGGCCTCTTCGGCGGCGAGGGCTTCATCATGCAGCGCCTCAGCGGCAGCGGCATGGCCTTTGCCGAGATCGACGGCACGCTGGTGGAGTACGACCTCCAGCCGGGTCAGCAGATCGTGGTGGACACCGGCAACGTGGCGGGCTTCACCGCCGGGGTGCAGATGGAGATCCGTCAGGTTCCCGGCATGAAGAACAAGCTGTTGGGCGGCGAGGGCCTTTTCAACACCGTCCTCACCGGTCCCGGACGTATCTGGCTGCAGACCATGCCCATCTCCGGCGTGGCCGCCGCCCTGCTGCCCTATATCCCCACCGGCAACAATTAAGCTGTCTGTCAGGCCCGCAGAGTCCTTCTTTGCGGGCTTGGCAAATTTTTTTATTTTTCACGCAATAAAACCGCATCTCCACGCATTACAGGGATGACAGGAGATAAAAGCCTATGACTGCATGGCCCGCCACAACCGAATATGCCGGCAGCAGCGCTCATCTGACGGAGCTGCTGGCCGCCATCGCCGCCGGGCAGCAGGATGCGCTGGCGCAGCTCTACCATCTCACCCGAACGGCGGTGTATGGTCTGTCGCTGTCGTACCTGAAAAACACCCACGACGCACAGGATATCACGCAGGACGTATTCGTTCATGTGTGGGATCACGCCCCGCAGTATCGCCCCACCGGCTCTCCCATGGGCTGGCTGCTGACGGTCTGCCGGAATCTGTGCCTGATGCGCCTGCGGCACACGGAGCGCCACGCCGTTCTCAGCGAGGCAGAATGGGACGCCATTCCCCAGCAGGAGACCGGTCTGACCACAGAGGAGCGAACGCTGCTGCAGCACGTTCTGTCCCGTCTGGGGGAGGAGGAGCGGCGCATCGTACTGCTCCATGCCGTCACCGGGCTAAAGCACCGGGAGATCGCCGCTCTGCTGGAGCTGCCCCTCCCCACCGTCCTGTCGAAGTATCACCGAGCGATCCGAAAAATGCGTGCTGATCTGGAAGGAGATAACGCCCATGACAAATGAAAAGCTGGAACAGCGCCTTGCACAAGCGCTGGAAAAAACAGCCCCCCATGACGTGGACGGCGTTCTCTCCCGCTGTGAGAAGCGGAAAGGAACGGAAATCCCCATGAAAACAAAACCTCACTCCCTGAAAAAATGGATGGCGATGTCTGGCCCTTCTGCTGCTGTGCGGCGGCGGACTGTTTCTGCGGCAGGCCAATGCTGTGGCCTCCGTGGTCTCCATCGACGTCAACCCCAGCATCGAGCTGCGGGTCAACCAAAATGAAAAGGTTCTGGCCTGCGTGCCTATGAACGACGACGCCCATGCCATTCTGGCGGATATGGGCGACGGCGAGGATCTGAAGGGGGCCAAGCTGGATGTGGCAGTAAACGCCATCGTCGGCAGTCTGGTCCGCAACGGCTATCTGGAGAGCATCTCCTCCGCCATCATGATCTCCGTAGAGGATCGGGATCAGAGCCGGGCTCACCGACTGCAGCAGGATCTCTCCGCCGCCGTGGACGGCATCCTGCGGGACAGCGCCTCTCAGGCCTCCGTATTGACCCAGACGGTCACACAGGACACGTCTCTGGAGAAGCAGGCCAAGGACCACCACATCTCCACCGGCAAGGCGGCGCTGGTGAACCGTATCCTCGCCCTGAACGACAGTCTGTCCTTTGAGGAACTGTCCAGGCTCTCCATCGGTGAGCTGAAGGATCTGGCCGAGACCGGCGCTCCTGCCATGCCCATCGGCATGGAGCGAGCACTGGAGATCGCCCTGCTCACCTGCGGGCAGTCCGCCGACCAGCTGACCAAGCAGGAGGTAGACGCTGAGCTGGACGAGGTTCCCGCCCACTACGAGGTGGAGCTGGAGGACCGCAGCGGTACGGAGTACGAGTATCGCATCGATGCCTATACCGGCGCTGTGCTCACCTCCTATGTGGAGCCGGACGCTCACGACGATGCGGATGACCACGATGACTATGATGATGACCACGACGATGACGACGATGATGCCCAGCCCACCGGCAGTGCCCAGCCCACCGGGCAGATCGGCCACGCCGCAGCCAAGGCCGCTGCCCTGACCCACGCCGGTGTGTCAGAGAGTCAGGCCTACGACACGGATGTGGAGCTGGATGACGAGGATGGCCGCTGGGTATACGAGGTGGAATTCAAGGCGGATGGCATGGAGTACGAATATGTCATCGATGCCTATACCGGCGCTGTGCTGGAATACGATATGGAGCAGGACGATTGACCCCTTATAGCAAAAGAGGCAGGCACAAAAGTGCCTGCCTCTTTGTCGTTATTCCGATTCCGGCGGCGCTCCGGGGTCTCCCTCCGGCAGCGATGCCCCCTTGTCCTCGTCCTCCGACAGGGTGGGGATAAATGCCTGCGCCAGCTTTCCCTTGCCCCGGTGCTTGATGTAGAAGTAGCCGATGACGCTGAAGGTCACGGCGCCGATGAAGTTGACGAACAGATCCTCCATGGTATCGTACAGCCCGATATCCAGATACCCGTCAAAGCCCAGATCCGTGCCGTTGACGGCCACCGAGTGGATGCCGTCGATGGTGATGGGGGTGTTGCTGTTGGTGGGGTCCAGCATCACGGAGGTAATGCTCTGCACCACGGTGTCCTTCTGCATATCCAGATGGAACACCCGGTCCATGCCGAACTCGAAAAACTCCCACAGCACCCCCACGGTCATGGAGAAGCAGAAGGCCGCCAGCGCCACATATACCGGCGACAGCTGGAACTTGATGCGGCTGTTGCGGTTCAGGATGTCGATAAGGGCAAAGCCCGTGGCGGCGCAGAGGAAGCCCGTGGTGGTGTGGAGCATGGAGTCCCAGTTGGGGTAGGTGATGAAGTAACACTCCAGCTCCCCCAGTATCTCCGCTGCGAAAATGAACAGCAGGATAATGATCTCCAGCACCGACGGCAGTTGGATACCGAAGTTCTGCTGAATGAAAAACGGCAGGATGAACAGCGCCAGCACCAGCAGACAGATGAAGGCGCTTTCATATTCGCCCCGGATGATTGACATGACCAGCTCCGCCAGCACGATCAACCGCAGGGCCAAATATACGGCGAACACCGCCGGCTGCTTGTGAATGGTCTCCTTCAGCCGCTGGACCGTATCTCTTGGTTTGGGCGTTTTTTTCATAAAGGCTCCTTCCCGGCACAGCACTGCGCCGCTGTGGTTTTTTCTGCATGGTATCATATCCCCGGTCAAAACGCAACGAAAAATGTGACAAAAATCGTGGCGGCCCGTCTTGACAAGCGGCCCGCTGTGTGGTAATCTAATAAAAATTTGCCATGCGGAGGTGATCACCGTGACCGTCGTTTTTCAGGATGCCCAGATATTCCGCCGAGGTGTTCTCACCCGTGGGGATGCTGTTTTCTCTTTTGAGATCCACCACGGCGCCAGTGTTTCTCCCGTTCATATTCCCGCCTCTTCTTTTGTGATATGTCCCGGTTTCGTTGATGTACACGTACATCTTCGTGAACCGGGCTTTTCTTATAAGGAGACCATGTCCAGCGGCACCCAAGCCGCCGCCCACGGCGGATATACCACGGTGTGTGCCATGCCAAATCTGGACCCGGTGCCGGACAGTCTGCCCCATCTGGAGCAGCAGCTGGCCCTGATCCGCCGGGATGCCGCCATCCGGGTGCTGCCCTATGGCTCCATCACCCGTGGCCAGCTGGGGGAGGAACTGTCGGACATGGCGGCCATGGCCCCCTATGTGGCGGCCTTCTCCGACGACGGGCGAGGTGTGCAGAGCGAGACGCAGATGCGCCTTGCCATGGAGACCGCCAAGGGGCTTCATAAGCTCATCGTGGCCCACTGCGAGGACAACTCCCTCCTCCACGGGGGCTACATCCACGACGGGGCTTACGCCCGCACCCACGGCCACCGGGGCATCTGCTCCGAAAGCGAGTGGGGGCAGATCCGGCGGGATCTGGAGCTGGTGCGCCAGACCGACTGCGGCTACCACGTCTGCCACATCTCCACCAAGGAGAGCGTAGCCCTGATCCGCCGGGCCAAGGCGGAGGGGCTGGACGTCACCTGTGAGACGGCCCCCCACTATCTGCTGATGGACGAGACCATGCTGCAGGAGGACGGCCGCTTCAAGATGAATCCCCCTCTCCGCAGTCCCGCCGACCGGGAGGCCCTGCTGGAGGGGCTGGCCGACGGCACCATCGACATGATCGCCACGGATCACGCCCCCCACAGCGCCGAGGAGAAGTCCCGCGGGCTGGAGAAGAGCGCCATGGGCATCGTGGGGCTGGAGACCGCCTTCCCCCTGCTGTATACCTATCTGGTAAAGCCGGGCCTGCTCTCCTTCCCCCATTTGATGGAGCTGCTCCACGATGCTCCCTGCCGCCGCTTCGGCCTCCCGCAGGGGGAGCTGGATGGCCCCCACGCCGATTTCACGGTCTTTGACCTGTCGGCTTCGTATCCCATCGACCCGGCGGACTTCCTCTCTCAGGGGAAGGCCACCCCCTTTACCAGCTGGCCGGTACAGGCCCGCTGCCTGCTGACGGTCTGCAACGGCCGCCTCGTCTGGCAGGACGGTGATCTCTTTTCCAAGGAGGACCGCACATGAAGCAGGTCACATGGACCATTACCGAAAATATGCCGCTGACGCCGGACACCTACCGGCTGCGCCTTGCCGGCGACACGGAGGCCATCACGGCCCCCGGTCAGTTCGTAAACCTGAAGCTCTCCGGCTTCTACCTGCGCCGCCCCATCTCCGTCTGCGACTGGGAGCCCGGTGCCGCCACCCTCATCTATAAGGTGCTGGGCCACGGCACGGCGGCCATGACCCATCTCCCCGCCGGAACGGAGCTGGATGTACTGACAGGGCTGGGCAACGGCTACGACACATCTCTCGCCGGGGAGCGCCCCCTGCTGGTGGGCGGCGGCGTCGGCATCCCGCCCCTGTACGGACTGGCCCGCCGCCTGACGGCGGAGCATCGTCAGGTCACGGCGGTGCTGGGCTACAACCGGGCGTCAGATATTTTTCTGGCGGAGGAGCTGCATGCGCTGGGCGTCACCGTCCGCCTCCTCACCGCCGACGGCAGCGCCGGGACCTGCGGCCTTGTCACTGACGGCATGGAGGGCGTGAATTACACCCACCTCTATACCTGCGGGCCGGAGGCCATGCTCCACGCCGTGTGGCAGCGCTGCCGCACCGATGGGCAGTTCAGCTTTGAAGAGCGCATGGGCTGCGGCTTCGGGGCCTGCATGGGCTGCACCTGCCGCACCAAGTACGGCCACAAGCGCATCTGCAAGGACGGCCCCGTCCTGCGAAGGGAGGAGATCGTATGGTAAATACCGCCGTCACCCTCTGCGGCCTGCCGCTGGAGAATCCCGTCATCCCCGCCAGCGGCACCTTCGGCTATGGGTATGAATTTGCACAGATCTACGACATCAACTGTCTGGGGACCTTCTCCTTCAAGGGGACGACGCTCACCTCCCGGTACGGAAACCCCACCCCCCGCATCGCTGAGTACGCCGGGGGCCTGCTGAACTCTGTGGGGCTGCAAAACCCCGGTGTGGAGGCCGTCATCCGGGAGGAGCTGCCCCGTCTGCGGGAGGTCTTTCACAAGCCGGTGATGGCCAACGTCAGCGGCTTCTCCATAGAGGAATACGCCCAAGTATGCCGGCAGCTGGACGGGGCGGAGCAGGTAGGCTGGCTGGAGGTGAATATCTCCTGCCCCAACGTCCACGGCGGCGGAGCCGCCTTCGGCGCAGACCCCCGGACGGCAGCCGCCGTCACACGGGCCGTCCGTGACGTGACGAAAAAGCCGGTCATCATGAAGCTCTCCCCGGCTGCGGCGGATATCGCTGCCGTGGCACGGGCCTGTCAGGAGGCCGGGGCCGACGGTGTCAGCCTTATCAATACTCTGCCGGGGATGCGGATCGATCTGAAGCGCCGCCGTCCCCTGCTGGCCAACGGCACCGGCGGAATGTCCGGCCCCGGCATCTTTCCGCTGGCGGTGCGGATGGTGTATCAGGTCTACGAGGCCGTGGACATTCCCATCGTGGGTATGGGCGGCGTCAGCACCGCCGAGGACGTGCTGGAGCTGATGCTGGCCGGGGCCACCGCTGTGGGCGTGGGAGCCGCCAATCTGGTGGAGCCCTGCGCCTGCCGGAAGATCATACAGGACCTGCCTGCCGCCATGGAGCGGTACGGCATTCAGCAGCTTACGGATATCATAGGAGGAGCACATCATGGGTAAAGACGTTATCATTGCACTGGACTTCGACAGCCGGGAGAAAACGCTGGCTTTTCTGGATCGCTTCACAGAGGAGAAGCCCTTCGTCAAGGTGGGCATGGAGCTGTTTTACGCCGAGGGTCCCGCCATCGTCCGGGAGATCCGCCGCCGGGGCCACCGCATCTTTCTGGATCTGAAGCTCCACGACATCCCCAACACGGTGAGAAAGGCCATGGCCGCTCTGTCGGCGCTGGATGTGGACATCATCAACCTCCACGCCGCCGGTACCGCCGCCATGATGACCGCCGCTCTGGAGGGCCTCACCCGCCCCGACGGCACCCGCCCTCTGCTCATCGCCGTCACCCAGTTGACCTCCACCGATCAGGAGCGCATGGAGCGGGAACTACTGATCCACGCCCCGCTGGAGGAGGTGGTGCTCAGCTACGCCGCCAACGCCGCTGCGGCAGGGCTGGACGGTGTGGTCTGTTCCCCGCTGGAGGCCGGAGCCATCCACCGGCGCTGCGGGGCCGACTTCCTGACGGTGACCCCCGGTGTCCGGTTCGCCGGAGGGGATGCCGGGGATCAGAAGCGGGTCACCACCCCCGCCAAGGCCCGTGAGCTGGGCTCTGATTACATCGTGGTGGGCCGCCCCATCACGCAGGCAGAGGACCCTGTGGCGGCCTATCGCCGCTGTGTAAAGGAGTTTGTGGGCTGATGCGCTGGAATACGGTACTTTTCGATCTGGACGGCACGGTGACGGACCCCAAGGAGGGCATCACCTGCGCCGTGGCCTACGCCCTGCGGCAGCAGGGCATCATCGCTGACCCCGATACCCTCACCTCTTTCATCGGCCCTCCCCTCCACGAGAGCTTCCCGGAGCTGTTCGGCCTGACGGAGGAGCAGACGGATCGGGCCGTGGAGGACTTCCGGGTGTACTTCTCCCGGCAGGGCTGGGCGGAGAACATCCCCTACAAGGGCATGGCGGAGTTGCTGGAGAGCCTGCAAGGAGCCGGACTGAAGCTGGTCATCGCCACCTCCAAGCCGGAGGAATTCGCCCTGCGCATCATGGAGCACTTCGGTCTGGCCGCTTACTTCCACCGCATCTGCGGCGCACAGAGGGAGGACCGGGCCAGTGCGCAGAAGGGCAGCGTGGTGGCCGACGCCCTGCGCCGCAGCGGCACGGACGGCCCCGCCGTCATGGTGGGCGACCGCCGCTTCGACATCGCCGGCGCCCATGAAAACGGTCTGCCCGCCATCGGCGTTCTCTACGGCTACGGCAGCCGGGAGGAACTGGAAAACGCCGGAGCCGACTATCTGGCCGCCGATCTTCACGAGCTCAAGCAGCTTCTGCTGCAGGAATAGGAGGAACTTATGGACAACATCCGCACCCACATTGCCCGGCACCTGCTCTCCATCGGAGCGGTGTTTCTGCGGCCCGACGAGCCCTTTGTCTGGGCCAGCGGCATCAAAAGCCCCATCTACTGCGACAACCGCCTGATCCTCACCGCCCCGGAGGCCCGGAACGAGGTGGAGCAGGCCATTGCCGACACCGTCCGCCGGGAGTACCCGGAGGCGCAGGTGCTCATGGGTACCGCCACCGCCGGTATCGCCCATGCCGCCATCGCCGCCCACCTGCTGGGCCTGCCCATGGGCTACGTCCGCTCCGGCAGCAAGGATCACGGCCGCAAGACCCAGCTCGAGGGCACGCTGCCCCCCGGCGAGAAGGTGGTGGTCATCGAGGACCTGATCTCCACCGGCGGCAGCGTGCTGGACACCGTGGCCGCCCTGCGGGCCGCCGGAGCGGAGGTGCTGGGCGTCATCAGCATCTTCACCTACGGCATGGCCAAGGGCCGCCAGCGGCTGGCCGAGGCCGGTGTCAAGTGCGTCAGCCTCACCGATCTGGACACCATCGCTCAGGTGGGCGTCCAGCAGGGATACATCACGCAGGGGGACGTTGCCCGGCTGCTGGCCTTCCGGGATGACCCCTCCGACGAAAACTGGATCAGAAAAGGAGAATGAACCATATGAACCATCTCATTGACATTTTGCAGCTGTCCCCGGAGGAGATCATGGAGCTGGTGAGCACCGCCTGCGACATCATCGACCATCCCGCCGCCTATGCCCACAAGTGCGACGGCAAAATACTGGCCACCCTGTTCTTCGAGCCCTCCACTCGCACCCGTCTCAGCTTCGAGAGCGCCATGCTGAGTCTGGGCGGGCAGGTGCTGGGCTTCTCCTCCGCCAGCAGCTCCTCCGCCGCCAAGGGCGAGAGCGTGTCCGACACCATCCGCACCGTCAGCTGTTACAGCGATATCATCGCCATGCGCCACCCCAAGGAGGGTGCTCCGCTGGTGGCCTCCCGCCACTCGCTGGTACCCATCATCAACGCCGGAGACGGTGGCCACAACCACCCCACCCAGACCTTGACGGATCTGCTGACCATCCACCGGGAGAAGGGCCGCTTCGACGATCTGACCATCGGCCTGTGCGGCGACCTGAAATTCGGCCGCACCGTCCACTCTCTGGTGGCCGCCATGAGCCGCTATACCGGCATCCGCTTCGTGCTCATCTCCCCGGAGGAGCTGAAGCTGCCCCGCTACGTCAAGGAGCAGTACATCAAGAGCAGGAACATCCCCTACATCCAGTCTACCTCTCTGGATGAGGTGATGCCGGAGCTGGATATCCTCTATATGACCCGTGTCCAGCGGGAGCGGTTTTTCAACGAGGAGGACTATCTGCGCCTAAAGGACAGCTACATCCTCACCCCGGAGAAGCTGAAAAACGCCAAGCCGGATCTGCGGATCCTGCATCCCCTGCCCCGTGTCAATGAGATCTCCGTGGCGGTGGATGAGGACCCCCGTGCCTGCTACTTCAAGCAGGTGCAGTACGGCAAGTACATCCGCATGGCGCTGATTCTGAAGCTGCTGAACATTGCTTGAAAGGGAGGGCATCATCATGATTATTGATTCCATTCAGAACGGCATCGTCATCGACCACATCTCCGCCGGAAAGGCCATGGAGCTGTATCGCATTCTGGGGCTGGACAAGCTGGACTGCACCGTAGCCATCCTGAAAAACGTCACCAGCGGTAAGCTGGGCCGCAAGGACATCATCAAGATCGACCGTGAGATGGAGCTGGACTGGGATCTTATCGGCTACGTGGACCCCAGCATCACCGTCAACAGTATCCGAGACGGCCAGCTGGTGGAAAAGCGCACCCTGAAGCTGCCGGAGCGCATCCGTGGCGTGCTGCGCTGTAAGAATCCCCGGTGCATCACCTCC
>ENA-UOJH01002627-UOJH01002627.1-human-gut-metagenome-genome-assembly--contig:-C148-NODE-2627-length-11016-cov-6.157376_pt1 | contig 11016 bp, 10 predicted proteins | sample MGYA00242345_ERZ723892 | MGnify/ENA metagenome assembly ERZ723892 | reverse complement strand
GCATTGGTCAGGCAAAGGCTGTGGTGTTCTTCCTGATCGTGGTGGTCATCTCGCTCATCCAGCTCCACTTTACCCGCTCCAAGGAGGTGCAGCAGTAATGCCTAAACAGAAAAAGATGTGGGATAACATCCTCACCGTCATCATGAGTGTGCTGTGCCTGCTGTGGATCTACCCCATCGTGCTGATCCTGCTGAACAGCCTGAAAAAAGAGGGCACCTTTACCACCTCCACGGTGTTCCAGCTGCCCACGAAAGAGACCTTTGCGGGCCTGTCCAACTACGTTTACGGCGTGACCAAGATGGGCTTTCTGTCCAGCCTGGGCTACAGCCTTCTGATCACCATTACCAGTGTGTTCCTGATCCTGCTGTGCTGCTCCATGACCGGCTGGTACCTCACCCGCGTGAACAACAAACTCAGCAAGTTCATGAACCTGCTGATCGTGTTCTCCATGGTCGTGCCCTTCCAGATGGTCATGTTCACCCTGTCCAAGACCGCTGACCAGCTGAAGCTGAACACCCCCTGGAACATCTGCATCATCTACCTGGGCTTCGGTGCCGGTCTGGCCGTGTTCATGTTCACCGGCTTTATGAAGAGCGTGCCCATGGAGATCGAGGAAGCTGCCATGATCGACGGCTGCAACCCCATCCAGATCTTCTTTAAGGTCGTGTTCCCCATCCTGAAGCCTACCATGATCTCCACCGCTATCCTGGAGACTATGTGGGTGTGGAACGACTACCTGCTGCCCACCCTGGTTCTGGACATCAAGAAGTACCGCACCATCCCCATGGCTATCCAGTACTTCCGCGGCGGCTACGGCCGAGTGGAGCTGGCTCCCATGATGGCCTGCATCATCATTGCCATCATCCCCATCATCATCCTGTACATGACCTGCCAGAAGTACATCATTGAGGGCGTTGTGGCAGGTGCTGTCAAGGGCTAAGGAGGTGCGCACCATGCGTGCAAGCGGCATTCTGATGCCCGTGTTCAGCCTGCCGGGGCCCTTTGGCATCGGCACGCTGGGCAAAGAGGCCTTCGCATTTGTCGATTTCCTTGCCGAGGCAAAACAGACCTACTGGCAGATTTTGCCCATCGGCCCCACCGGCTACGGTGACAGCCCTTACCAGAGTTTTTCCGCCTTTGCCGGCAACCCCTACTTCATTGACTACCGCCTGCTGGCCGACGTCGGTCTGCTGACGGCCGATGAAGTGCCCGCTGCACGGCCTGTAGGCCCCATCGACTACGGCGCACTGTACAACGAGCGGCCTGTGATCCTGAAAAAGGCAGCCGACCGCCTGCTGGCAGCCCCCTCCCCCGCCTATGAAGCCTTCTGCGAGGCGCAGAGCTTCTGGCTGGAGGATTACGCCCTGTTCATGGCTGTCAAGGCCGAACAGGGGCAGGCAGGCCTTGCCGACTGGCCGGATGACCTGCGCTGCCGCAAACCGGAAGCCATTGCTGCCGCAAAACAGCGCCTCGCCGACGCGGTGGATTACTACAAGGCGGTGCAATTCTTCTTCTACACCCAGTGGAACACCCTGAAGGCTTACGCCAACGGCAAGGGCGTCCGTTTGGTGGGCGATATTCCCATCTATGTCAGCCCGGATTCCAGCGACCTGTGGACCCACCCGGAGCTGTTCCAGACCGACGGAGAAATGCATCTGACCCAGGTGGCCGGATGCCCGCCGGACGCCTTTGCAGCAGACGGCCAGCTGTGGGGCAACCCCCTGTATGACTGGCCCACGCACAAAGCCACCGGCTTTGCCTGGTGGAAACGCCGGATGCAGCACGCCACCTCCATTTACGATGTGGTGCGCATCGACCATTTCCGCGGTTTTGAGAGCTACTACTCCATCCCCGCCGGAAACAAAACCGCAGCGGGCGGCCACTGGGAAAAGGGCCCGGACCGTGATTTTATCCACGCCATGCACGAAGCTTTGGGCGAAGGCGGCATCATTGCCGAGGACCTGGGCTACCTGACCCCGGAGGTCAAGGCCATGCTGGCAGAGAGCGGCTACCCCGGCATGAAGATCATGCAGTTTGCCTTTGACAGCCGGGAGTCCGGCAATTACCTGCCTCATACCTACCCCCGCAACAGCGTGGTGTACACCGGCACCCATGACAACGTGACCACCGAAGGCTGGCGCACCAATGCCAGCCCGGAAGATGTGGCCTATGCCTGCCGCTACCTGCGCTGCAAGCCGGAGGATCTGACCGAGGCCATGATCTGCGCCTGCCTTGCCAGTGTGTCGGACATGGCAATCATTCCGCTGGCAGACTGGCTGCATCTGGGCAGTGAGGCCCGCATCAACACCCCCAGCACCCAGGGTGCCAACTGGCAGTGGCGGCTCGGCAGTCCTATGCCCGGCAGCCTTGCAGCACACATCGCACAGCTGACTGCACTGTACGAGCGCACCCCCTGCAGCGAATAAGCATTTTCTCCCCTTTTGGCATCCGCAGCTTCCGGCTGCGGGTGCCTTTTTTGCGTTTTTGCGGAACATTTTTTCAGCGGCCGAAAGCGCCGCATTCACACTGTTTCCATCGTCTGTTCGCAGTTATTCTCTCGTCCGTTCACGTTTTGTTCACAAAGGTATCATCTTTTTTTTCGCCGCATCCCTTGTTATTTTTATACAGATATGCTACAATTTAGATAACATATCGTCTGCCTTTGGGCGGATTTCACGAGTGAAAGGAGCCTTTCCATTATGGATCATACATATCAGAGCACCATGCTGATGCCCGCCTCCTATGCGGTTCTCTCGGAAGAAGAAATGACCTACCTCGACGGCGGTGCCGATTATAACTTCAACGTTGGCAAGTACACCGTTACCTTCCACCCCGAAGTTCTGGTCACCTACGCCATGAATGTGGTGGTGAACGGCGTTTATATGCTGAGCCAGGGTTCCTTCCAGTACTTTATCAACACCTTCAAAGAGGGTCTGTCCGACGGCCTGAGCCTGACCGGTGTGGTCAAACACAATTGGAACCGTATGAATACCTGGAGCCGCGTTGCCACCGTCGGCATGGCAGGACTGGCCGGTTACTACGCTTATGCACAGGTGCGCAGCATGTACCTGTCGCTGAAGAACCTGTTCGGCTCTGTGTTTGGCACTACCACGAATACCGACACACAGGATCCTTCCGTGGCCGCAGGTCTGGCCGCCTGAGTGTTTCGGGTTTCTGCCTGAAAGGAGTGTTCGTTCATGAAAAAGCTCCAACTGCCTTCGTCGTATGCTGTGCTTTCGGAGGAAGAACAGCGGATCGTTTCGGGCGGCGGCGAACTCAAGGATTCTCTGGATGAGTTTTTGGGCAGCCTTCATCTGCACGATTTTACACTGGGCGAAGGGCTCATTTCCTTCTCTGTCACCTTCGTGCCGATGTTGCTGTTCACAGCGGTCAAGAACGTGGTGCTGTTTGGCTACCGTGTCTACAACAAGCTGCTGGCATCCTCCATTTTCCGGCTGGGCACCTCGACCTCGGAAACGGTCCAGCATCTTGCAGCCCAGCAGGAGACCAATTCCTTCCCGCTGCGCTGAGTCCATTTGAATCAAAAATTGAAAAGGGTCTGCTGCAAATTTGCAGCAGACCCTTTTTTGTTGCTTCTGCAGTTACAGCACTTGTCTTGCGCCCTGTTCCCGCAGCCGCAGCACATAGCAGCTGCCGGGGCCAAACACCCCTTCCAGGGTCCGGCGGTACCGTTCCAGCAGCTCCTGGGGCACATAAGCCTGGATGGTACCGGCAAAGCCGCCGCCCTGCATCCGCCATGCGCCGCTGCTGCCCTGCAGGATGCTCTGGCTCAACGCAAGCGCCACCGACAGCCCCTGATGCCGGACATCCGTGGCGCAGTACACATTCTGGCACAGTGCAAAGGAGGCGCGCCCGCTTTCCAGCACCAGCGCGGCAAAATCGGCAAAGCGTTTTTCCAGCAAAGCCCGGCGCTGGGCCAGCGTGCGGGCATTTTCTTCGTAATAGTGGATGGCACGCAGCACCGCGCGGTCACCGCAGGCGGTACGCAGCCGGGGCAGTGCTGCCCAAAAATCGGTTTCCGGCACCTGACCCAACACCTTGCCGCCCAGGCAGGCCGCCACAGCCTCCATCTCCTGCCGGATGGCTGCAAACTCCCCGGTCAGCTCGCTGTGGCTGCCCCGGGTGTCGGTCACGCACAGGGTCATGCCGGGCGGCAGCAGGCCGTCTGCGTGGATCTTTTCCACCTGCGGGGCGGCCGGGTCTGCGAAGTCGGCAAAAATGACGCCGCCCACCGCGCTGGCCAGCTGGTCCAGCTGACCGCTGGGTTTGCCAAAGTAAGTATTCTCCGCATACTGGCAGATGCCGGCCAGTGCCCGGGCATCCAGCCCACAGGCGTACTCCCCGTTCCAGATGCAGGCCATACCCATCTCAAAGGCCGCAGAGCTGGAAAGGCCGCTGCCCCGCAGCACGTCGCTGGTCGTGTAAGCATCAAAGCCGCCAATAGCCTTTCCCGCCGTACGGAAGCCCTCGGCAATGCCCCGGATCAGGCTGGCCGAGTGGGTGCTCTCCCCTTCCTGCGGCTCTGCCGTGGCCAGGTCGATCACATCCAGCTTGTTGAACCCGCGGGACTTGACCCGCACATAGCCGTCCGTGTTCCGGGCCGCTACCGCCACCAGATCCAGCGTGACCGCTGCCGCCAGCCCGTAGCCGTGCTGGTGGTCGGTGTGGTTGCCGCCCAGCTCCGCACGCCCCGGGGCCGAGTACACCTGCACCTGCCGCCCCGGGCCAAAATACAGCTCGAACTGCTCCAGCGCCGCGCAGTACCGCGCCCGCTGCCGGGCCAGTTCCTGCGGGGCGGTGCCGTAAAGCGCGGCAAGGGGTCCGTCCCACCTCCCTGCCGCGATCTGTTCCCTGAGTTGTGCGCTGGTTGCCATCCGCGATCCCTCCCTGAAACATTCAAACAGTGTTTGTAGGTTTGTTAGGTCTATTGTAATGCATCCCTTCTGTTTTTTCAATTTCTATCGAAGAAAAAGCGCGAAATTTGGCGTCCGGCTCAAAGAATAAGATGTACTTTTGTTGAATTTGCAGGCGGTTCTGTGGTATACTGGTCGAAAGACGTGACAACGAGGGAGGTCAAGCCGCCATGGCAGACGTTTACAAGCAATCCTTCAAACAGAACTACACGAACAACATCGAACTTTCCATCTTCAACTGCGGCATTGAGCGCTGCGCCCCGTCCAAGACCTGGGGTCCTGGCATCCGTGACCATTACCTGATCCACCTGGTGCTCTCGGGCAAGGGCGAATTCGAGGTAGGCGGCCGAACCTGGCAAGTCAGCACCGGAGATCTGTTCTTTGCGCGCCCCAGCCAGCTCATCCGCTACACCGCCGATGAGCAGTACCCCTGGGAGTACAGTTGGGTGGGCTTCAACGGTGCCTGCGCCCACAAGCTGGCAGCCCAGCTGCCCTTTACCGACGACGCCCCCGTACACCACACCAGCGACCCGGACGGCATGCGCGCCGCCCTGGCTAACATCTACTCCTCCCGCGGGCTGCAGCCCCAGGACGAGGCCGCCATGGTGGGTTACCTTTATTTGTTCATTGCCGCTCTGATGAAGGAAACCATCGCCGGCAAGCCGCACTCCACCTCGTCCTCCAGCCAGTATGTGCTCAACGCCATCAAATACATCCAGTTCAACTACTCCCACGACATCTCCATTGACGATGTCGCCAAGAGCGTGGGCGTTTCCCGCAGCCACCTGTACCGGGTGTTCATGCTCAATGTGGGCAAAAGCCCCATCGACTACCTCACCGAATACCGCATCAACGAAGCCTGCAAGCTGCTGCGTGCCGGTCACCTTTCCATTGCAGAGGTGGCCGTGTCAGTAGGCTTCTTCGACCAGTTCTATTTTTCGCGGGTGTTCAAGCGCGCCAAGGGCGTGCCGCCCAGCAAGTATTTTGCCACCCAGGCAGATGCTGCCCCCGCCGAACCGCAGCCGTGACCCGGCGCATTTCCACTACCAAAGGAGACTATGACCCATGCCCTTACAGAAGAACCAGATCCTGACCCTGCGCATCGAGCGGCTTTCCAGCGACGGCAGCGGTGTGGCCCACAGCCCGGACGGCGAGACCGTTTTTGTGCCGGGTGCCGCCCCCGGTGACGAAGCCGATGTGCGCATCGTAAAGGACTGCAAGCGCTACGCCTTTGGCATTCTGGACCATCTGCGCACCCCCTCGCCGGACCGCATTCCGGTGGACTGTGCCGTGGCGGGACCCTGCGGCGGCTGCAGCCTGCGGCATCTGGATTACACCGCCGAGCTGCGTGCCAAGCAGGAGAATGTGACCGATGCCTTCCGCCGCATCGGTGGGCTGGACGTGCCGGTGCTGGACATCTGCCCTTCCCCCGAAGTGGACCGCTACCGCAACAAGGTCCAGTTCCCGGTAGGGCTGGACAAGAACGGTAACCCCTGCATCGGCTTCTACGCCGGGCGCACTCACCGCATCGTGCCCTGCCCGGACTGCAAATTGCAGCCCGGCGTGCTCAACGACATCGGCAATGCACTGTGCAGGTTCTTTGCCGAAAACGGCATCCAGCCTTACAACGAAGAGACCGGCCGGGGCCTGGTGCGGCACATCTTCCTGCGGCGGGGCGCGCACAGCGGACAGATCATGGTGTGTCTGGTGTGCACCCGCCCGAACCTCCCCCACGCCGATGCGCTGTGCACCCGTCTGCGGGAGCAGTTTGCGGACATTGCCACCATCCTGCTCAATGTCAACAGCAAAAACACCAACGTGATCCTGGGCACCGAGACCCACACCCTGTACGGGCCGGGCTACATCGAAGATACGCTCTGCGGGGTTCCGGTGCAGCTGGGGCCGCTGTCGTTCTACCAGGTGAACACGCTGGCCGCCGAACGGCTGTACGGCATTGCCGCACAGTACGCCCAGCTGACCCCGGATGACCTGTTGCTGGACCTCTACTGCGGCATGGGTACCATCGGCCTTTCCATGGTGGACCACTGCCGGGAGCTGGTGGGCGTGGAGATCGTGCCCGAAGCCATCGAGAGCGCCAAGTCCAACGCCGCCCGCATGGGGGATGCTGTGGCCGCAAAGAGCTGCTTCTTCTGTGCCGACGCCGGGCAGGCGGCCACCCGGCTGGCCGCCGAGGGCCTGCACCCGGACGTGGTGATGCTGGACCCGCCCCGCAAGGGCTGCGACGAGGCCACCCTCTCCGCCGTGGTGCGCATGGCTCCCCGCCGGGTGGTCTACGTCAGCTGCAACCCCGCCACCGCCGCCCGCGATGCCGCCTGGCTGGAGCAGAACGGCTATCACGCTGAGAAGGTGCAGCCCGTGGATCTGTTCCCGAGGACGAAGCATTGCGAGGCCGTTCTCCTTTTGACCAAACTCAATGTCGAGCGGCATATCGAAGTGGACGTCAGCATGGACGAGTTGGATGTGACCGCTGCGGAAAGCAAGGCAACTTACAATGAGATTCGGGAGCATGTATGGGAACATCATCAGTTGAGGGTTTCCAACCTTTATATCGCACAGGTGAAAGAAAAATGTGGTATAAAAAAGAGAGAAAATTATAACAAGCCTAAATCCAATTATAATCGCCAACCCAGATGTCCTTCGGAAAAAGAAACAGCAATTCGAGATGCATTAAAATTCTACAAAATCATCTAATCATATTTGCGATAATTCTTTTATCACTTATAGCTGAGTTTTACCACAAAACGCAAAAGACCGCTGCGGCCTCCGGAGAGATCGCAGCGGTCCTTTCTTTTATGCTCAGTAGCACTTTTTGCAAGCCGTGAATCCGCGGGATTTTGCAGTGGACAGGCTCACTTTCTCAGGGCCTTTCATTCCGCTGCAGTTGGGGTTGCTGTGGTACTTCTTGCCGCCATGGGTGGGGATCCACACCATCTGGCTGGTCGTCTGGCCGGAAGATGCACTGCCCATGCTCTTTTTGCTGCTGGCAGTGGTCGTGGTCTTTTTGCTGCTGGCGGCAGCGGCGGCCTTCTGGGCATCCAGCTTTTTCTGCCCGGCCGTGTACAAAGCTGTCGTGTCGCTGGTGGTACCGTTCAGCAGCACCGAGCCATTCTGGATGTCCAGAATGGGCATGCCGTTCACGTCCAGTGTGCCGGCATACACGCCGTACAGGGTCATCTGCTGTGCCGGGACCGCCGCCTTGAAGGCATCAAATTTCGACTTCTGCACGGCCACATACCACACGCCGTCGGCGGTGTCAAAGCCAAAAATAAATGCAGTATCGTTGCTGGTAGCCGCACTGTAATTGGGCGTACCGGTAATAGTGATAGGCTGTCCCAGCGGCTGAGACGTTGCCTGCGCATAGGGTACCGTCTGGCAGGAACTGCTGTCCACCGCCGCAAAGGCCGCCGGGCAGCACAACAGGCTCAGGCACAGGGCCAGGGCCGCTGCAAGAATCCGGAATTGTTTTTTCATCGCACACATCCTCCTCTGTTTGCCGGTCACCCGGCTATTTTACGGTTTGATCGTACCTCCTGTTTCTCTGTGCAGCAATTCCCAGAATGTGTTGTTTTTCGGCACATTCCGGCGCATTCAGGAAGCAAGATCAGTTCTCACCATATATCATACCGCTTTATGTTCATTTACGAACCGTAATATGGCATTCACTTCAAGCAAAATTCACCTCATAATAGTATTGGGGTGATAATAATGGATGAACTCAGAATCAAAAAGCTCTCCGAACCTGTTACATTTACGATTCGCGTAGACAAGTCAATCGTCGATTTCTACGATGATCTTGCCGGAAAAACAAATCGCTCCCGCAATGAGCTGATCGGGCTTGCTTTGGACTACGCCAAGGATAAGATCATCGTGGAAGAATAAGCGTTCTTTCCGTAAACAAAAAATGCGAACGAAAGCATTTCTGCTCTCGTTCGCATTTTTTTATTGCTTCACACAGCGTGTCGTGTTGCGGGCGCTCCGGATCAGATGCCGGCGGCAGCGTTCTGACCGGCAAGACGGCCGAAGGTGGCACTGCGGCCTGCGGCGGCACCTGCCATCAGGCTGGGATAGCTGCCGGAGAAGTAGTTGCCACTCATGTCGCCGATGACATACAGGCCGGGGATGGCCTTGAAGTCCTGATCAATGGCGTGCATATTGTCGTCGATCTGGATGCCGTCCATGGTGCAGATGAGGTAGCCGCCGGACTGGCGCACACCGTAGAAGGGAGCTTCGCTCAGGGTGGACAGACGATAGTCCTCCTTACCGTAATCCTTGTCCTCGCCCTTGGCAGCCAGCTCATTGTATCGTTCCACCGTTGCGGTGAAGGTGTCCTTGGGCAGGCCCAGCTTGTCGGCCAGCTCCTCCACGGTGTCGGCCTGCACGATGTAACCCTGGTCCTGCAGATCGGCGTTCATGCCCTCGATGTACTCAATGGGGAACACCGGAGCGGTGCCGTTCACATGCGGGTACAGACGGCTGCAGCCGTGGGTGGCAAAGCGCTCCACATCCTCGGGGTACTTGCTGTCCCACACAGTGCAGTAGGTGTGGTAGGGCTGGCTGGCTGCAGCGTGCAGCACCAGATCGTAAGGCATGTACTCGTTCATGAAGCGCTCACCGTTCAGGTTCACCTTCAGGAACGGCTGGCTGCCCATCCAGAACAGCGCGCCATCGCTGGCCTTGCCGTACTCGCCGGTCTGGTCCGGCTTGATGGCACCGCGGTCAAAGATCATGGAGGTGTGGGTCTGGTCCATGATGGCACCGGCCCACAGGCAGGCCTTGATACCGTCGCCCTTGGCACCGGGCTTGGAATAGTTGATGCAGGTCTGCTCCACGCTCTGGGGCTGCAGGGCGTTCATCATGGTTTCATTGCCGCTGTAGCCGCCGCAGGCCAGAATGACGCCCTTGGATGCGTTGTAGCGCACATACTCGTCGTTGGCATTCTTGGCAATCAGGCCGGTGACGCGGTTGCCGTCCTTTTCCAGCTTGACCATGGTGATCTCGTACTGCACTTCCAGACCGTCGGCCTCGGCGTGCTTGAGCACGGCGTCCATGGTCAGCTGCTCGCTGTACTCGTCGCCGTACTGGGTGCTGTGGCCCACGTCCAGCACCTCGTAGTTGTCGTTGTCACGCTTTTCGTCGATCTCGTGGCGGAAGTCGATGCCGCTCTCGGCCAGTACGTCGGTGAACCAGTCGATGGTCTCACCGCTGCGGTCTGCCCACACCTGTGCCAGGCTGCGGCGGGTATAGCCCTGGCTCCAATTGCACAGGTAGCGCACGGCGTCCTTCTTGCTGACGTCGTCGCCGTCCTCCTGCTGCTGCTTGGAGCCGCAGGCAGCCAGCGTGTCGCGGATGCCGCTGGCCATGTCGTGGCCGAACTTTTCGATCAGGATGGTCTTGGCACCGGCCTCGGCCGCGGCGGCAGCGGCAAAGCTGCCGGAGGAACCGGCACCCACCACCAGCACCTCACACTCCACGGTCTGCTTGATGTCGCTCTCGGCCACTTCGGGCTCCTCGCCCAGCCAGTCGGCGGTGGAGGCAGTCTCCTCGGTGGTCTGCTCAGCGGGGTTGATGGCACCGCCGCTGGCCTGACGGATGCAGTCGGCCACAGCGTTCTGCACAGCCTTGCTGGTCACGGTGGCACCGGTCACACCGTCGATCTGGCTGGTCTGAGCGTTCATCACCTGCTCGATCAGCTTGTCCTTGGCGGCCTGGCCGATGCTGTCGGTCTCGCCGGACAGGTCCAGCTCCACCTTGGTGATGCTGGCAGCGTCAAAGGTCACCGTGGCGGTGATCTCGCTCATGCCCTTGGCGGTGGCAGTGTAGGTGCCGGGGGTGTAGATGCCGGCTGCACCGGAAGATGCAGCAGCGGTGGAGCTGCTGGCTGCATTGCAGGCAGCCAGACCGGCTGCGGTGACGCTGCTCATGGCAGCGGCTGCTGCGATCTTCAGAAAGCCTTTGCGGGAGATCTTTTCCATAATAAGGTTCCTTTCTCTTCTTTTTCTTCGTGCTTTGTTCCAGAGTGGCAAAAATGCTTTGCCATTCTTGTTAAAAGTATCACATTTAC
>ENA-UOJH01002626-UOJH01002626.1-human-gut-metagenome-genome-assembly--contig:-C148-NODE-2626-length-11018-cov-479.754173_pt1 | contig 11018 bp, 12 predicted proteins | sample MGYA00242345_ERZ723892 | MGnify/ENA metagenome assembly ERZ723892 | reverse complement strand
CCTCAAATCCGCAATCTATAGGGTTTAGTGGGATTTTGCTTGCAAAACGACAAAATTCATTTTATTGTACATATTTCTTACACAACAGAAATGTCGCAGACACAAAATCCCCTTACCCCATAAAGCGACTTGAGGTAATACGCTGGTTTAACCAGAAAAGCATGGTCTTTAACCAAAGTCTGTCTTGAACAGGTTGGCATAAGCATTGTTGTCTGAGTAAATGTTCAATACATGCCTACGTGATGTCTTAATCCATTTCGCAGGAACAGAGATGAACTTGAAAACAAAGGTCTTGATTCTGCTGGTGGCACGCAATCCAAATTCATGGGTTTTCAATCTCTGCATAATAGCTTTGTAGAAGTTTCTGATGAGAGCTGTCATAAGCAGGAATACAGTATTCTGTGCCATGAACGATTTTGGCAATCGATTCCAGCCAAAGCCATTGTTCATGTCATCGAAGATGCGTTCCTTGCCACCACGAAGATTGTAGAATTCCACGATGTCTCTTGCACTCGACTTGTAATCGTTAGTCAGTATACATCTGTAGGTATATTCGCCTTCCCAAATGTCAAGGTCTCCCTCTATTCGCCTTTGTCTCTGTATGACAAGACGATACGGTTTTCCTTTCCATTTCTCAACAAGGATGGAATTCAACTCAAACTCAATACCGTTGATTTCAACAGTTTTCCATCCAGTTAAGGCAAACATGGAATCGTAGAAAGAAGAGCATCTGTTGGCACGAATATAAAAATGCCTGCAATGAGCCTCTACCATATCTACGATTTCCTCCGAGCATGAGCCGCAATCCATGCGGGCACGGGATATATATACTTCTGATGCCTCCAGTCGCTTGAAGATTCTTTCCAAAGTCTCTCTTTGGTTGAAGCGCACGTTTGTGTTGCCGTCTCTATTTTCAATACCGACAATCATGTCGTTAATGACTGCCACACCTGGACTATAGCCCAGGAACTTCTTGTAGGTTGGTTTTGCATCATGCTTCTCTGTTTCAATGAACTGATGGTCAAAGTCAAAATCATACTCTTGACCGGATTTCAATTGACCAGTAGCAAGCAGGGCTTTAATCAATAAGCAGTTCATCTTGTCTGCTGTATTGAAATCATAGGATTTGCCAGAAGCAGACTTATAGGTGATGTTCTTACAAGTCAGTTCTCCGATAGCACGCAATATGGTGTCTGCGCTGCAAGTACGAAGAGTTGGATGAAGAGACAAATGTTTCATAAGGTGTGTTGAAATATCCTCAATACATGAGCCACCACAAAGATATACGCACATCAGAGAACGTAGAATCTCACTATATTGATAACCAAACAATGTGCATCTCAACCCCAAGGTAGAATCTATGGTTTGAGCTAAAAGAGCATCAAATTGCTCCATAATAGAAAAAATTCCTCCAAAAGGAGTGAGTTTCTCGGATTTTATTTGTACTTTTGCCATGTCATTCAGAGTTTTATTTGTTTTTTTAAGCAACACTAAGATAAGTGAAATTTCTGACATGGCAAAATCCTGAGCAACTTATTGTTGCTCAGGTGCTTATAAAAAATATTAAATTATAGTGTTGCGGAAATAAGGAATTAAAAAAAACTCTCATACGATGGCAGAACATAAACACAAGCACAGCCGCAGACAGCGCCGCGACGAGATAGACATCTTCCGCGAGAACAACCTGAACGCTATACACAGAAGGAAGCAGTACGCACGAATAATGTTCGTCGTGGTGTCGATAATCGCCGCTCTCATGTTGGCGCTGGTATACGCTGCCTACTTCCTCGACAAATAAGAAACTCTCACCCCGTATAACTTTTAAAAACTGACACTACAAAGATGACAAACAAATCATTAGCAGCCCTCTTCTTCGGCTGCATCCTCACAGCCTCTGCCGCTTCTGCGCAGTCGCTGCTCCCCAAGCCGCAGTCGTTCGTTGCGGGCAAGGGCGCGTTCAGCACCGACGCAAAGCTGAAGGTTGTCAACGAGGTTGGCGCCGAGGCAGAGAACATCTACTCGAAGCAGTTCACAGCCAACACCGCAGACGACGCTCGTCAGGTGGTGCGCTTCACACGTCTCGACGGCGCTTCATCGCCCGAGGCTTACCGCCTCCACGTCACTAAGGACACGCTGCTCATCAGCGCCGCTTCTGCCGACGGCTTCCGCTTCGCTTGGCAGACCGTGAAACAGCTGAAGCAGAAGAACGCCGTCATGGCTTGCGATGTCGTCGACGCTCCGGCTTTCAAGTGGCGCTCGCTCATGCTCGACGTGTCGCGCCACTTCCAGCCCATCTCTTTCCTCAAGAAGCAGATCGACGTCATGGCGCAGTACAAGTTCAACCGACTCCACCTTCACCTCACCGACGCTGCCGGATGGCGCATCGAGATTAAGCGCTACCCGCGCCTCACCGAGTTAGCTGCGTGGCGCGAAGGAAAGACCTGGAAGGAGTGGAGCAAGCTCGGATGCAAGTACAAGCACGAGGGCGAAGAGGGCGCTTACGGCGGCTACTACACTCAGGACGAGCTGCGCGACCTCGTGAAGTACGCCGCTGAGCGTGGCATCACCATCGTGCCCGAAATAGAGATGCCGGGACACTCGGCTGAGGTGCTCACCGCCTACCCCGAACTCTCTTGCACGCACGAACCCTACAAGCAGATGGACTTCTGCCCGGGCAGCATCGCTACATACGACTTCCTCGAGAACGTGCTGAAAGAGGTGATGGACATCTTCCCCTCTAAGTACATCCACGTCGGTGGCGACGAGGCTGACAAGGCTTCTTGGCCTTCTTGTCCGCTCTGCCAGCAGAAGATGAAGGAGCTGGGCACAGACAAGGACGGTCTGCAGGCGCACCTCATCGCCCACTTCGGCAAGTTCCTCACCGAACACGGACGCCAGCTCGTAGGTTGGGACGAAGTGATTGCGGGCAACCTCGAGAAGAACACCACCGTAATGGTGTGGCGCGGTCTCGAAAAGGCGCAGGAGGCTATCGACCACGGCTACGACGTAGTGCTCTCGCCCAGCGGCTACTGGTATCTCGACTACTATCAGGACGCTCCCGACACTCAGCCTGAGGCTATCGGCGGCTTCCTTCCGCTCGAAAAGGTATACAGCTACGTGCCTGGCGGCACTCTGCCCGAGGACGTACGCAACAAGATCACCGGCGTGCAGGCTAACCTCTGGACCGAATACGTGCCTACAGCTGAGCATGTAGAATATATGCTCTATCCGCGTGCTCTGGCTATCGCCGAGATCGGATGGAACGGCACAAAGACCAAGAACTACCCCGAGTTCCGCAAGCGTGCCATCGTCGAGTGTGAGCGTCTGCACAAGCAGGGCGTCAACACCTTCGACCTCAAGAAGGAGCGCGGCGAACGCCCAGAGTCGTTCAAGACTACCAAGCACAAGGCACTCGGTTGCAACATCACCTTCAACCACCGCTACGAGGATAAGTACAAGGCGCAGGGCGACAAGACTCTCGTAGACGGACAGCACGGCGGATGGACATACGGCGACCAGAAATGGCAGGGCTTCCTCGGCAACAAGGGCTACTGCCTCGACCTCACCATCGACCTCGGCAAGGTGCAGAAAATTTCGTCTGTGGCTGCCGACTTCATGCAGGCGTACGGAGCATGGGTGTTCTTCCCGTCTGAGTACAAGATTTCGTTCAGCGAGGACGGCAAGAACTTCAAGGAGGTCTACAGCAAGTCTACTCCCGTCGACCGCGACATACAGCTCGGCTTCCGCAACTTCGCATGGAAGGGCAAAGCCAGCACACGCTATATCCGCGTGCAGGGCAGCACTACCGAGGACGGTGGATGGCTCTTCACCGACGAAATCGTCGTGAAGTAACATAAGAGCCTACCCCGTAGGAGGCTACGGCATTCCTGCCGTTGCCACACCCCACAATTACAACCACAAAGAAAATCCGTTTAATCCGCTTAATCCGTTGTTAAACAACCTCAACCAAACAACCGATTAACCCGATTAAACGGATTTTTTCACCCTAACTCCCAAAAAAAACTTAAAATCTTTTTATTTTTTCACTTTTTTATTTTTTTACGTTCATATTTTCGCTATATTTGCCCCAACCAAACACAAAAACGTTAAACTAAAACCACAACCACTATGAAAACCTAAAAACTCGGAATGCGTGACGCCGCAGTAAAGATACTACAAACAGAACTCAACCGTATTGGTAACAAGCTAACCGCTGACGGAGCATTCGGCCCCGGCACACTCGCCGCTGTAAAGGCATTCCAGCAAAGTCTACAACTCGTAGCTGACGGCATCGTCGGTTACTCTACATGGCAGGCGCTCTTCTTCCATCAGCGCCCGGCAGCCGCACGGCTCACCGAAGACGACTTCCGATTAGCCGCTCTCCTACTCGACTGCGAGACAGCTGCGCTCAAGTCGGTACAGAAAGTGGAGACAGCCGGACGCGGAGGATTCCTCGCCGCAGGCAAGCCGCAACTACTCTTCGAAGGTCATATCTTCTGGCGACAGCTGCAGCTGCGCAAAATAGATCCTGCCAAATACCAGGCAGCAAACGCCTCCATACTCTACCCGAAGTGGACAAAGACCCACTACAAAGGTGGCATCGGCGAATACGCACGCCTCGAGCAGGCACGCAAGATAAACGCTGACGCAGCCAACGCTTCGGCAAGTTGGGGAATGTTCCAGATTATGGGCTTCCAGTATCAGCTCTGCGGATTCAAAACCGTAGCGCAGTTCGTAAGCGCTATGTGCCAGAGCGAACGCAGTCAGTTGCTCGCCTTCTGCCGATTCATAACAAAGAACCCGCAGATGCACGCCGCACTACAAGCAAAGAAGTGGGCTACCTTCGCACGTCTATACAACGGAAGCGAATACGCCAAGAACCAGTACGACACAAAGCTGCTCAACGCTTACAAGGCGTACGCAGCTAAGTAAGACTCTCATAACAAACACCCTAACAACACGACACAAAAAAACATTAACACAAACAGACTTGGCAAGAATTTATAAGGTTCTATCTTGTCAGTAGGTCTAAGCAAAGAACCTATAACTTTTTAAAACTTAAACCTATGGATGTAGCAAACAAATCTATCGGTACGCTGCAGGGTATTCCTTTTAAAAACCTTATCGGCGGTCCGCTTAGCGCTTGTATTCAAGCGCAGAACGATGCAGCAATGACAAGTATCAACTTCATCAACAATGTATGTCTGAACGAAGACAAGGAGACTGGCGAAAAGTCGGCTATCTATGTTAGCTTCAGCTTTATTCAGAATGGTCGCAAGGTGGTTATCAACGTTCCGCTGATAGCTATCGTTCCGATTCCGTATATTGCAATCAACAGCATTGACATTAATTTCAAAGCCACAGTCAATGGTGTAGAATGCGAATCTAACGAAAACACGTATTCAGAAGAGTACAAACGAGACACAAACACTAAGAGCCAAAAGAGAAGAGGATTCTTTCTTAACAAAAATAAGAAAGAGACAAAAATAAACACATCATTCTCTACAAAGCGCGACTCTAAGAGCACGCAGGACTCGAAGTTCAGCGTAGAGGCAACTATCGACGTTGCTGTACACGCAGGTCAGGAGTCGATGCCTGCTGGCATGGCAAAGATTCTCGAGATGCTCGGAGCGGCTATGGACCTTTGTTCACCCGACGGCGAACTGAGCGTGAACGACACAACGTTCTACGCAGAGAAGAACGCAAATGACAAAGAATACCTACCGGTTAAGGTTATCGCCCAGTACAAAACCCCAGAAGGCTTGTATGATGCGACAAACATCAAGTGTGACATTGGTGAAGGCGTTAAGAGTGCAGAAAACAAGATGGACAAGACCAGAGAGTTTGAAATTACGCTTCCTAAAGAATCACCTACGCAGGGTAAACAATATGTGATTTCTTGTGGTGATGTTCAGAAGGTTACAATAACCGTGTTGCCCAAGCCTTAAGAAGTGGCATAAACCATCAAATGATGCCTCGTAAAGAGTGCATCTATTCGTTAACATTTAACTCTAAAGGTTATGGCAAAGATTGATACGACACCTTCTACCGTCGCGAACAATGCCTTACAGTCACTACCTTTTGGCACTCTCATCGGCGGACCGCTTTCTGCTTGTGTCGAAGCGCAGAAACAAGCGGCGCTAACCTCGTGGGAGTTCATACGAGACGTAGGACTCACAGACACTGAAGACGGCGGGAAAAAGGCTATATACGTGAACTTCGAATACCGTAAAGACGGTCATTCGGCGACTCTCAGTCTGCCATTGCTGACAATTGTGCCTATTCCATACATGGCAATCCGAGAGATTGACATCGCATTCAAGGCGCGCATCTCGGCGGCATCTGCCACATCGCAGACCGACAAGAAGTCGACCGCTATGGAGATGGGAATGAAATCGAACACCAGTGTCAATATCGGCATTGTAAAATCGAGTCTGGAATTGAGCACAAGCATATCGAGTAAGAAGGACTCCACCGCTACACGCGAATCTAAGTACAGCGTGGAGTACACTATGGACGTGAACGTTAAGGCGGGTCAGGACGATATGCCAGCTGGCATGGCTAAAGTGTTAGAAATGCTGAACACCTCTATCGACTCTATCAACACAAAGGGTGAGCTGAACGTGTCTAACCAGGTGGTAAGCCTGAAGGATGGCGGCAGCACTTATATTTCGTACAAGAATACAGAGGGGTACTACGCTCCACAAGATATCAAGTTATACAAATATGAGGACTTTAAACCTGCAGAAGAATTGAAATCTACTGACTTACAAAAGGCAGCTGACGACTCAGGCATTCTGTGTGTGTTCAAGAACGAGGGATTCTATTGTGCAAAGGCTGGCGAAAGAATGCTGGTCATTAACGTAACTAAATAGTAACCGACTATGTCAGATAATGAGAATAACAACAAAGATTTGAAGCCGGGAGGTGGCTCATCACCACCTACGGATCAAGATCCCAAGACAGATGCAACAGCGGTTGGCTCTGAAACTACAGACACAAGCTCAGCGGAAGAAGAGAACCAACAGGCTCCTTCTACAGACAATGACAATGATGAAAGTCAAGGTCAAGAAACTGAAGGAGGAGAAGAGCCCAATAAGGAAAATAAGAACGACTTTTCAGAAACAGCAAAAAAAGTCAGTAAGTCTTTAACCGATAAATATAATGAGCTTAAGGAAGCTAAAAAGAACGATAATAAAAAGGATTCCTTAGGCGATCAGATGAAAGATCTGAACGAAGTACAGGTTGACAAAACTTTCGTTTCCGACTCTATAAATCTGTTGGGCAAAATCTCTTTCGACGAACTTATCGGCAATCCGCTCCGTGCTGCTGTGAAAGCGCAGCGCGACCTGGCAAAGGAAACGCTTAGCTACATACGCGAAGAAGGCATAAAGGTGGACGAAGACGGACAAGGACAGATAACTTACGTTACGATGAACTTCTTCCGCGACGGCAAGCAGGTGAAGATGCGTGTGCCGCTTCTCACATTGATGCCGGTTCCGCGCCTCTCCATCTCTACGATGAGCTATACGTTCAAGGCTAAGGTGAACGCAATGTCTGGAGTTGTTGCTTCGGTAGGCAGCGGTGGCACACCCATCAACGCCGGAATATCAACAGACAACGGCAGCAAGTCGGCAGCTTCGGCAAAACCGGCTAAGGACTCTTCTGCAAAAGGCAATAACGAAAAAACGGGTGACGAGCCTGCTGCTTCAACAGACAATTCCGCTGCTTCATCAAAAAAAACTGCTGCAAGTGCGACTGGCGCAAAGCCTACGATAGCTACGACACCGACAATGTCAGTCGGTTACTCGTCGAAGAAAGACTCTGGCGCAACTCGCGACTCGCGCTACAGCGTGGAGACGACGATGGACATCAGCATCACAGCCAGCGAAGGCGAGATGCCACGTGGCATCGACCGATTGCTTGGAGTGCTCGACGACTCGACAGAAGTGATCGACCCGAAGGGAACGCTGCAGGTTTCGGCAGATCGTATATCGCTCGTGAACAACTACGGAGTCATATCTGTATCATACCGCAACGGCAAAGGCGCTTACGCACCAACAGACGTCACCTGCGACCCGATTGAAGGCGAAGCAAAGCCCGACATGCTGGAGAGTGGCGACGAAATGCTGCTTATCTTCAAGGCGAAAGGTGTCTACATGGTTTCCGCCGGCGAACTGACTCGCATTGTATTTGTATCATAAAAACCCATTTAAGTATGGCAAGACTACAAGATGTAATAGCCTCAGTGCTGCGCGACGTTCTGTCTGCGCAGCACCAGGCAAATATATTAACAGAGTCGCTCGCCGAACAGTATCGTGAAGCGGGCGTCATGCACCAGCTCAATCTGCCCGCCGTGACAATCGGCGACCTTGAGTTGTCGTTTCGTTTCGCAATCGAAGACACTTGCGAACTGTTCGAAGAAAAGTCGGAAGACGAAATAAAGGCTTTGGACGTGATTGTGGACGCCGAACAACTGGCAGAACTGCCAGAGAGTGCTATCCATAACATCACTCTCAAGGTGTCGACACGCGACGGCGTAAAGATTTCTGAAACATAAAACCTCTGATAATACGACTATGGCTGATATTGACAACAACCAAAATGCGGAGAATACGCAACTGCCAGCCGAATTTAACGATTCGACTGATATGAACTTGGCAGACATGCTGAGCGCATTGATTGAGTCGACTATCGCAGCCGACCAGAAAGCAGCCGAGGATTATCTGGATGTGTTGCGTACGTATGCACTGGAACCTGCGAACGGTTCAAACGGACACGAACGGCTGAAGATGGTCGACTTTGAGATGACCGACTCTAACGGACACGAGCAAATAGTGTCTATTCCGAAACTCTCGCTGTTGCCGCTACCTTTGCTGCGTGTGGCAGAAGCAACGTTCGACATCGAAGCGCAAATCGACATTTCTACTGCGACAAAGCAGGATGTGGAGAAATTCGAGGAGAACTACCCTATCTACAACCAAAAGAAGAAAACGAGCATTGACGATCTCAGCAAGGAAGAGCAAGAAATACTGCTGAAGAAAATCAAGTCGCTTGCAGGTATTCGTGTACGACTTGGCAACCAACGCACGCCGAAAAAGAGAAATCCTTTGCTACGCAGCGGAAAGACTACAACGAACGAAACCACCTCGATGCAGAAGATGACGAACGTGAAGGTGCACATAAAACTCGAACCGGTGCTGCTGCCCGACGGCATGCGCGGTCTGCTACAAGCCACCGAGAACACTATCAAGGTGGTGGATAAACAGAACTAACAAATTAATAACAAAAACCATTAACACTTTCAGCTATGATGAACAACAATCAGCAAAAGACCCCAGGACTCAACTGTCCGCAGTGTGGAGCATTCATTCCTACATCCATCCCCGAACTGCTTTATTCAAGCGGACTTCACTGTATGCATTGCGGTCTGACACTCACTATAAACCGCAACGAATCGAAACGTGCGATGGAGATACTGAAAAACGTAAACGATGCACAGCAAAACCTGAACAAGGCAAGTTCTTTCCAACGATAAATACTATAGACTATGGCAGATGGACCTAATACAAACTCTGGTAGCAAGGTCGCGAGCGCCCTCAATTCCATTCCTTTTGGAAACATCATAGGCGGTCCGCTGGCTGCGTGCGTACGTGCTCAAGCAGAGGCTGCGCAAACCACCATCGACTTCATCCGCGGCTTTACAATGACCGACTCAGAACTCGACCCGGAAGGCGTCGAGCCAATCACCGTCACCTTTACATTCATCATGAATGGAGAGAAAACACGCATGACAGTGCCGCTTATGACCATCGTGCCTATTCCATATATGCACATCGACTACGTCAACCTGAACTTCACAGCGGACATCACTGCATGCGACGACGGAAAGATGGAGGCGAAATATGCTACGGAAGGCTATACACGCACCGAGGACGACGAGCAATCGGTATCTGTTGAGAGCAAGATGGGCATCAATGTGCGCGCCTCAACAAGCTCTATGCCTTCTGGCATGGCAAAAATGCTCGAATTCTTCACAAACAATCTCATCGTGCACGATACGCTCACGCCTCAGCAGGTGGAGGACATGAAACGAGAAGCTGAACGCAAACGCCTCGAACTTAAAAACAAGAAAGAGCGTATGGTGGGAGCTCTTGTAAATGCTTTGGCTGAATACAAAAAGCAAGAGTCTGAACGTGAAGAGCAGAGAAGGAACGAAGAACTGAAGAAACAAGAAGAACTGAGAAAGCAAGAGGAGGAACGCAAGAAGAAGGAAGAGCAGGAAAGACTTGAGAAACTGCGCAGAGAGGAGGAAGCTCGAAAGAAGAAGGAAGAAGAAGAGCAAAAGAAGAGAGATTGGGACAAATTCATTGAGCAAAGAAAGAAGACCAACCTTGCAAGCCGCATAAGCAAAGTGCATGTTGACCCTCAAAAACCATTCGCATTGCCTCCGACAAATAGCGGAAAACCTCACCCTTGCTGTACATTCGATCCTACTCAAAGCATAAAATGGAACATTGACCGCCAGGAAAGACTGCGCAAAGCATGCAAGAAGAAAGACTGGCTGCGAAATCATCTGATACGTGCACTTTATACGGCATACTACATATACCCGTATGACATCAACTCAAAAGAAGGCAAACGTATTCTTAAAAGAGAATTGGAGGCTTTCGAAAAACGCCCCAACGGATGGTATACGTATGGCGAACCATATAACAACACCATAACCAACGGCTATCGTAGAAACGGTGCCATCGACACGGCATACACGGAGTTCGTTAGTTATATATTAGAAAACGAACGCAAACTCAGGAAGTAATGGACGATCAAGAAAAAAAGAAGCACGATAACTTTTGGCTCTCTGAGATGATACGCAATACGCTCTCCGTATGCAACGCTGAACAGCAAAAGGCTACGGAGATGGCGATGGAGATGATCGGGCGTGAGGCGTTCTGCGACAACGGCGAGAGTGTAAAATAAACTGTGTCAGGCTATAATAATAATAGTTTAACACAGTT
>ENA-UOJH01002619-UOJH01002619.1-human-gut-metagenome-genome-assembly--contig:-C148-NODE-2619-length-11050-cov-5.417644_pt1 | contig 11050 bp, 9 predicted proteins | sample MGYA00242345_ERZ723892 | MGnify/ENA metagenome assembly ERZ723892 | reverse complement strand
GCTCGCCCTCCAGACCGCATGCCTGCGTGTACTTTTCCAGTCGATACTGCAATGTCCGCGGCTCCATGAACGCTTCCGTTCCGGTCAGAACATACGCAGCTGAACTTTGCGGTTTCATGCGCCTGCAAAGCCCGGTTGCGTATTCCGTCATAGGGATCGTTCGCACGGAGGTATCGCTTTTGGGCGGACCAATCACAATCCTTGTTCGAGCACCTTGCGATACGCTGATATCATGCAGCCTTTGCAGGGTCTTTGCAATTCGGATAGCTTTATCGTTTGTAGAAACACTTTCCCACTGCAGTGCACAGAGTTCACCAATTCGTATGCCTGTACATAGCGCCAGCAAGATACCAAATCGGCACGAATCCAGATCCTCATGTAGATAGGCAACGAGGCGCGCCTGCTCTTCTCTGGACAAAACGCGCATCTCCTTCTTGCCGATCTTCGGATAGTTGATCTCCACCGCGGGAAATGAGCCTGCAAACTTCGAGGAAGCGAACTTCAAAATGCCATGCAGCACGACTAGAATATCATGCACCGTCTTTGGCGCCAGTTCATCTTCGAATTGCAGTTCTTTGATGAAATCGTCCATCAATTCCGTCGTGAAGCCCAGAGGGCGGCACACACCGAGCTTTGGAATGATGTGCTTATTGACCGCGGTGCTGTATTTAATATACGTCGATTCTTTCACCGTGCATTTCTTTGTATGTAGCCATTCCAAGCAATAGCTGGAGAACGGTTTTTGCGTTCTGGCTGTCGGTAAGGGAGCTCCATTTGCCAAAGCTGCTTTGCGCTTTGCGGCTTTCTCTTTGGCTTCCCGATATGTTTTTCCATAACAGTATCCATACTTGATTTTTCCGGATAGCTCACGACCCTTGATATACCGAGCCTCCCAGCGACCGTCCCGCCGTCTGAAGATATTCTCACCCTTTGCCATTTTGTAATTCCTCCTTGTGCAGTGATTATGTTGGGTGTGGATCTTATTTTAATTTCATCCAGACTGCTGGGATGACTGCGCTGAACTTTAAGTCAACGGAATTCTCCGCAAAAAATTAACGTAAGTTGACAAAAACATACTTTTTTCTTCCATTTCTTTGTTGATTCAATTGCATTTGAATATGTAATGTGCTATAATACGGAAGAATAACTATGTTTTGCGCTGCACGCAGAGTGGCAAACTCCATGAAAGCTCCGCTGACACATCTGCATTAACAAAAGATGTTCGTTTTTGTGCAGCTATGGCGGAGGCGGTACTTACTTGAATTGCGCACCTTGAATGGATATTTTTGTACAGCAATTTGCAAATTCAATATCTGTGTAGAGCCTTTGCCCCTGGACGGCTTCGTGCTGAACCGATGGGGGGCAGAGATACAGATATCAATGTAGGGATGTGAGATATGTGACAACAACAGCGAGCAGCTGTTTGACAGAGGAGAGCTCTGCCGATGTGATCATTCAAATAGCAAAACCTGTATTGGAACAAAAGAAGCTGTACCTGATAACGAAGCGTGCTTTTGACATAGTATGTTCTTTCCTGGGCCTGCTGATTCTGGCAATCCCGATGATAATCATTGCATTGATCATCACTTTGGACTCGCCAGGTCCCCCAATTTTTAAGCAGGAGCGGCTCGGTCTCCATGGGAAGCCGTTTATGATCTATAAATTTAGGTCAATGCGTCTTGACGCAGAGGAAAACGGCCCGCAGTGGGCAGATGAACAGGATCCAAGATGCACACACTTCGGCCAAATTCTCAGACGCACCCGGCTGGACGAGCTTCCTCAGTTCTATAACATCCTGCGCGGCGACATGAGTTTCGTCGGCCCGCGGCCGGAGCGTGCTTATTTCTACGGAGAATTTGAAAAATACATTCCCGGTTTCTCCAACCGGTTAATGGTTGTTCCTGGCCTGACTGGACATGCTCAGGTGAATGGCGGATATTCTCTGAAGCCGGAAGAAAAAATTATCTACGATATGGAGTATATAGAAAAACGATCGATTTGGATGGATTTGGCGTGTATTGGAAAAACGATCCGCGTCGTTTTGTGCGGCGCGGGCGCCCGATAAAGAAAGATGCGTTTGGAGGACAATCCTAGAATATGAACGAAAGTAAGAAACCGTATGCTTCCGTGGGGGGCACAGAACTGTCACTATGGGATATTACAAAGATCCTGTTGGCAAAGATTCATTGGCTGCTCCTTGCGGGGGTCGTTGTTGCTGCGGGCGTTTATGCAGTAGTAACAATTTTTGTTACGCCGACCTATGAATCTCGAGTGAGTTTTTATGTATATAACAGTGCGGACAATTCTTCACAGGGAACGATCAATAACAGCGACCTCCAGGCGGCGGAGAGCCTTGCTACGACCTATTCAAAGATCCTGGCGAGCAATTCTGTTTTGGATTCCGTCCTGAGTGATTTGAGAGCAGAAACTTCATTGTCGAGAAAGGAACTTAGCCGCATGGTGAATGTCTCCGTTGTGTCGGATACACAGTTGCTGGAGGTGGTAGTGACCTCGACCGATCCGGAGCTTGCCTGTAAGATCGCCAATTCCTTTGCAAAAGTTGCGCCTACTGAAATCGTTCGTATTACCAAGGCGGGCGGCGTCGAGGTCGTGGACCGACCGGAGGTGGCAACGGAAAAATCTGCGCCCAGAACCGTATTTGACAGCGCGATTGGATTTGTGTTTGGCGTGATACTGGCTTCAGTTGCTATTATTCTGCGAATGATGGCCGATACGACCATCTACCTGCCGGAGGACATTGAAAAGTCCGCCGGTGTGACTGTCCTTGGTCAGATACCGGACATCCATGCGACAAATGAGAATGCTGGCTGCTGGAAGCTGGCGGAGGGAGGTGCAGTGCTCTATGGCGAAAAAGAAAGAAAGCCGAAAGGTAGCGATTGAAGCTGTTCGTACAAACAGGAAACGTCTGCTGACCAATGAATCTCCATTTGCGATAAAGGAAGCCTATGTAAAGTTGCGCACCAGTTTGATGTTCTGCATGACGGCGGATAAGGAGCGCCCATGTACGAGCTTCGCCGTCACTAGCGCAAAGCCCTCTGAGGGCAAGAGCCTGACAGCAGCCAACATTGCCATTAGCTATGCAATGTTGGGCAAAAAGGTGCTCTTGATCGATGCGGATATGCGCAAGCCGACACAGCGCCGCCTTTGGAGAGTGGAGAAGCCTACCGGCCTGTGCGACTTTCTTGCAAAAATATCGAAGCTCGAACTGGACAAGGTGAAAGATCTGCCGCTCTGGATCGTTTGCACTGGCACCATCCCACCGAACCCCTCCGAATTGCTTTCATCCGAGCGTATGAAGCACTTCGTGGAAGAAAGTGCAAAGGTTTATGACTACATTATTATCGACACGCCGCCGATCAATACGGTCGCTGACGCGCAAATTGTTTCGACCTATGTGGACGGTGTGGTACTCGTAGTCAAGTCCGGCGATACGACGCAGGATGAGCTGAACGAGGCCATCGATGCGGTACGCCGTGCGGGCGGAAACCTATGCGGCACGGTGCTCAACGACCTGAATATGAAATCCGTGAAGTATGCTTACAAATATAAATATGGGGGCAAATACGGATATAAGTATTCCTATTCTGAGTCGTATGAAGCGCGGTAATATGAAGCTCGACCTGTCACTTGACTATCATGCCCATATTCTTCCCGGCTGCGATCATGGGAGCGATGGCCTTGCGACCTCGCTGAAACAGGTGGAGATGGCAGCTTCTGCTGGCGTGAAAACGATCTGTGCAACGCCGCATTTTTACCCGCACAAGGAGTCCGTCGAATCCTTCCTGCGCCGTAGGAAGAAAACTGCAGGGCTGCTGCTCCGTGAGCTGCCTGAAAACGCTCCGCTGATTCAGCTCGGCGCAGAGGTGCTGATCTGCGATGGCATGGAACGGCTGGACGGCCTGAACCGCCTGTGCCGTGAGGGTACAAACGAGCTGTTGTTGGAAATGCCGTTTTATGCGTGGCCGGAGTCGATCTGGGACACGCTGTATCTTCTGTGTGACCTGGCGGATATTCAAATTGTCCTTGCTCACGCAGAGCGGTATCCTGCAGAGAATATTGAAAAACTGATTTGTGAGAGCGTGCCGCTCCAGCTCAATGCAGAATGCCTGACAAAGCCGCTGAAACGTAAACGGTATCTTGAATGGATTGAAAATGGATATGTAAAATACCTCGGAAGTGATATCCATATGCTTGGCCGCGGGTATAAGGATTGGCAGAAATGCAGACAGATGCTGGAGAAGAAGTATGTATGAACGAGAAAGAAAAATTGACGGAATACGAACGGCACCGCTCGTTTCGGTCATCATGCCTGCGTACAATGCAGAAAAATATATTGAGGAAGCGGTTTCTTCCGTGCTTTCGCAGACCTATAAAAACTGGGAACTGCTGATTCTTGACGATTGCTCTTCCGACTGCACGGCCGAAATTGCGGAGTACTTTGCAAGCCTTGATACTCGTATACGTCTGCTGCGGAATCCGCAGAACATGGGCGTGGCGAAAACGAGAAACCGTGGTTTTGATATCGCAAAGGGCGAATGGATCGCATTGCTCGACAGCGACGATGTGTGGCACAGTGATAAGCTGGAAAAGCAGCTGGCTGTTGCAGGGCGTGCTGGTGCGGATATCATCTACTGCTCCTACGCGCTGGTTAATGAAAGCGGAGCGCATTTATCGGACTATATCGTTCCGGAAACGACATCGTATGATGCCATGCTGAGGGAAAGCGTGCTGAGCTGTTCTACCGTGCTGCTCCGTCAGCTTATTTTACGAGAACATCACTTTTCTGCGGAGCACTATCACGAGGATTATGCGCTCTGGCTGGAATTGATGAGATTCGGCTATCGCGCGGTGGCCTGTAGAGAAATTCTGGTGGACTATCGTGTTGTGAACGGCTCTCGTTCAAGTAACAAGTTCAAATCGGCCAAGTATCGCTGGGAGATTTACCGTGATGTCGAGAGGCTCTCGCTGCCACGGTCGGCGCAAGCGTTTCTGACATATGCACTCCACGGCATGCGCAAACATAGGAGATTCTAGCATGGAGGTTGTAAAGGACATGACCGCGCACCAAGCGCTCCTGCTGGAGATGCTCAAGGACTTTGACGCCGTATGCCGCAAGCACGGTATTCGCTATCAGCTCTTTGCCGGAACGGCGTTGGGCGCTGTTCGCCACCATGGCTTTATTCCTTGGGACGATGATCTGGATGTCATCTTGATGCGTAGTGAATATGACCGCTTCTTCGCGGAAGCGGCGGTGGATTTTGACGCTGATACCTACTATGTGCAGCAGGAAAACAGCGCGCATTGGCCAATGCAGTTTTCAAAACTGCGTAGAAACCACACGGCCTGCATCGAAAAATACCATCCGAAAGACCCGCTCATCCATCAGGGTGTCTACATCGACATCTTCCCGTGTGACAATCTTTCCGACCGGCCGCTGATGCGCAAATTGCAATTTGCTGCATCAAAAATCGTGATTGCAAAGGCACTGTATGCGCGCGGTTATGAAACCAATAGCTTTGCAAAAAAGCTGTTTATGCAGCTGTGCCGTGTGCTTCCGCGTGAAAAACTGGAACGATTTTGCGCGAATCGTGACGATGTGCATACAAGTATGTGCCACACGTTTTTTGCGGCTGGAAAAAAATATGGGAAGAACATCTTTCCGAGAGCATGGTTCGAAGAGACAGTCGAATTGCCGTTTGAGGATGGCGCGTTCCCAGTCTCTGCGCATTATGATGCGCTTTTGAGTCGACTGTATGGGGATTATCGCAGACTTCCCCCGCCGGAGGCGCGCAAGTGCAAGGAGCATGCGGCCATCTTGGATTTAGAGCATTCCTATCAACGCTATTTAGCAAAGCAAGGATCGATGGATATAGCTGTCTATACCCGGAGTATTCGATAAAGGAGAAGATCGGTGGCTCTCGAAAATGAATGAAATGGTTATTTTGATTTTGTAAAGGCGTTGCGATTTTCCTGGTGATTTTCGGGTACGCATTGCAGTATGGCAGCGGCAGCGCCTTTCTTTCCGGCGGATGGTATTGGGATGCCCGGTCATGAAGGCAATCTACAGTGTGCATATGCCACTGTTCATTGCTGTCAGCGGCTATTTATATTGGTTCAGCATGCAGTCGCATGGCTCTGTACAAAGTGCGTTGAGGCGCATCCGGCAACTGCTTCCGGTCTGTATCGTCTGGGGCATCGCGCTTTGGCTTTTGCGGATTGCATCCGGAAAAAGCGGAGACTTCAAGTCACTGGCGAGGCTTTGCATTACAGATTTTTGGTTCTTGTGGACGTTAATGATTGCGGCTTGCGTGGCATCCTTAGTGGAATGTGTTGCCCCAAGAAAAGCTTTGGCGAGAATAGCTATGTATTGAGTTCTCCTCGGCGCAGCGTTCTTTACAACGGATCTTTATTGGCTGAACGCACATAAGTTTATGCTCTTCTTGTTTGCCGCGGGAGTCTGCTGCGGAAGATATGGCTGCAAGTGGCTGCTTGGCCGTACGGCGGCGGTGGTTTCGCTGCTTACTTGGTGTGCGCTGATACCGTTTTACACGAGAGATTCCTTATTTATCTAAGCGGTTTTACGTTGCTGGGCAAGGAAGATTATTTGCGTCAGATCATGATTGATGCCTATCGCTTTGTCATCGGGTGCTCCGGGACGGTTGCGCTGCTGAATGTTCTGAAGCTGATTTATGAGCGGCTGTGCAGATTGAAAATCAGCGCTTTTTTGGATCTGATTCGTCAGCTTGGCAAGCAATCGCTCAGCATTTATATTTTGTCGACATATCTATTTGAATATGTTCTGCCTCGCTTGACGCTGGGAGCAACGGTGAACTATCTGCTGACCTTACATGAAAGCGTCGCGATTCTTGCGGTGTGTTATAGCTTGGGATTGCTGCTGCAGAGATCCGATGTGCTGAGACGGCTGATCCTTGGGCGCGGCCGAACGGGGAAGTTGAGAGAGTGATTTGTATGGATACGAATCATGCGCCCTTGCGGGTGCTTGTGGTCAGTCATAACGTGTTCAGCGCTTCTGGAAACATGGGGAAAACGATGATGCGTATGCTGGCGGGTATTTCTCCGGAAAATCTCGCGCAGATGTACTTCCATCAGGAGATTCCGACCAGAAAATGCTGCCTTCGTTATTTCAGGATCACGGACAGTGATGTTTTGCGCTCGGTATTTACTCGCAGAGCACATTACCGCACATTTTCAAGTTGTGATATCGATGAATCTGCATCTCAGAGCAGAACAGACACGGGTAATTTGGCCAAGGTCTATCAGTTTTCCAGACGGCGTACCCCTATGATCTATTTTCTGCGGGATACCATGTGGTGCCTCGGGAAATGGAAGACGCGTGCGCTTGAAGATTGGGCGAGGACGTTTGCACCAGATGTAATTTTTTTCGCAGCGGGAGACTATGCGTTCTCCTACCGCGTTGCGCTCTATCTGTCCGACCTGCTTAATGTTCCAATCACTATGTGGTGTGCAGATGACTTTTATATTGAACCGCAGAGGAGCGGGACGCTGCTCAGACGTCTGCACTGCCGCCGCTTGCGTAAATTGGCAGAACGTGCTGCAGAGCGGTCAAAGAGCATGATCACGATTAGCGACGCCATGCAAAGAGACTATGAGGTGCTATTTGGCTTCCCGGTGCAGACGATTCGCATTTCAAGCGGTGTCAATTCTGCGGCTCTTCCGTGCGAACAGCGCAAAGGTATTTCTTATGTCGGCAATCTGGGCCTGAATCGGATCACACCGCTGATCGAACTTGGGCGTGCTTTGAAGGAGGCGCGGTTGCCGGGATTTGAGACAATCCGTGTGTATTCCGGTGAGCGGAATCCGGCAACCCTTGCGCAGATTCGCGAGGACAACGGCCTCACATTCTGCGGGCGGCTAACAGAGCAAGGTGTCGAGCAGGTTTTGGGAGCAAGTAAATTCCTGCTTCTCGTAGAGTCATCAGATCGGAACGCTGTCCGCCGGACGAAGTACTCTCTGTCGACAAAGGTTGCGGAGAGCTTGCGTAGTGGGGCGTGTATCATCGCCTATGGGCCTGGAGAAATCGCGTCCATCGAGTATTTGCACCGGCATAAGGCGGCCTATATTCTAAACAACGCGGCGGACTTTCCAACTGCGATTCGTGCGCTTTGCCAACAGTATGATATGTATGAAAACTATGTCTGTGCATCGCGCGAACTGGCAAATGCATTTCATGACGCAGAGAAAAACGAGACATACATAGATGACATCTTTGTCAAAGCAATTCACCAATATTCCGGTCGAGGAGGTTGAGGTCATGCAAAAGCATAGACGAACGAGACATAACCGCGCAGTGCGGATTGGGCTGCTTTTATTGAATTGCGTGCTCCTGTGCGGCTTGCTGGCGGGGTGCGGCGGAGGAGAGCCTAAGGAGGAAGTGCTGCAAAACACCAGCCCGTTGATTGAAACATCTGCTGAAGATTTGATCATCCACACAAGTTACGGCACCCTGTATTACCCGGAGTGCTGGCGGGAGTATGTCACGATCTGGCAGGAACAGAGCAGCGATACAATCACGGTCGTGTTCGAAACCAAGAGTGGTGAGAAAACCTATGAGCTGTTTCGGATCCTAATTGGTGAGGGTACTGGTGAGGTGGCTGGCAGGCTGACCGACGATGATGGTACGCAGCGTAATGTTTATCTGCGCGCGCAGGAGCTGCCGGAGGACTCGGGCCTGGAGGGCTCGGAGCTGGTCCGGTATTATGCAATGCAAGAGGACTTAAATTATCTGATCGATCATTTAAGCTGAATGTAATTACAATAGGAGGAGAACTGTTATGACAAGTAGACTGGTGAAACGACATTTGTCTTTGTGCCTTGTTCTTGTGATGCTGCTGACAGCTATGCTGCCGGTCAGCGTCTTCGCGGCGGGCTCAAACGATGAAGGCTCTGCTGCTTCCGGGGGGAACGCAGCTGCAACTACGATGATTTCAGACTATGCAACATTCCTTTCCTGTTTCAAGGTTCTGGAAGGCTATGCCCAGACCTATGCGGAAGAAAATACTGGTGAGGATGCCAATGCGCTGATCATCAACTATATCCGTACAGGCGTGGAGCGGTACACCTCCGGCACTTGGGAAATGGTCTGCGGCAAGGAGAATACTGCCTTTACCGCCTACGTTTCCGAGCAGGATACCGCGAACAATACCTCGGCTTCTGCACTGAAGAACTTGGGCAACTTCACATTGCCCAATGGCAATAAAGTTGACCTTGGCCATGTGTTTGGCGCAATGGATGTGGCCAATTACGCCAAGGTGCAGGGCATGACGGATGCTGTTGTTCAGGCTCGTGCCGACATGGGCAGTTGGGCCGGTGATATCGCCGACCTGATGTTCTGCGCCGAAAATGTGGACATCCCCGAGAAGGTGGATACCACGGAGACGGACGTTGACATTCTGGCTGCCAACATTCGTACAAAATACCTCGGTGTAGATTACGGCACACTCAACAGTGTGGATCACTCCTTCACTGATACGGACCTCTATGGCGACATGGATGCGTTCTATCTCACAACGGAGATGAACCGCTGCGGTGTGGCGTTGAGCACGATCATTGAGAACTACTTTACCGCAGGGCTTACAGACGCAAGCCGCGCTTCCTACTTCCTGACCAACCGTCTGGGCGGCATGGTCACCAAAGACGGTATCCGGAGCAAGGTCCTGAGCACCTATACCGGGAATACCCTGATCGGTGCGCTGGAGAGCTCGTACTCGCTGACAGATCTGCCCAATTGCGAGACGCTGCGCAAGGCCTGCTGCTATGCATTTGCGGATTATCTGTTTGATCTGGCTGGCGATCCCAACGGCACGGATCCCGTTGATCCCGACCCGGTCGATCCGGATCCTAAGCCCGAGCCGAAGCCGGATAATGCCTACTATTCTGTGTTTTCTTCGGATACGACGACTGTTGCCCCCGGCGTGACACAGACGATCAATTACGCACTGACCAAGGACGACAAGCAGATCGTCTACTACATTGCCACGGCGGATATCGCCCGGGAGGATGTGAGCATCCACGCCAATTATCACGACAACGATCCGAGCCAGGGCTGGGCAATGTCCCGCGTGTCCGATCAGATGGCGGCGGCTCAGAAGCGGCATTCCGATCCGTCCGATGCGGCAAACTACGTCGAGCACTACAATGCAGTGGTCGGTGTCAACGCTGACTTCTACAACATGACCACCGGTGCCCCCAGCGGCGCTCTGGTTATGGATGGTGTCGAGTATCATGGCGGCACCTCCAAAAACTTCTTTGCGATCCTGAAAGACGGGACTGCCATGATCGGCGGGCCCAGCGATTACGCAGCTTATCAGGATCAGATCCAGGAGGCTGTCGGTGGCAGCGTTTATCTGGTCAAGGATGGGAAGCCTGTCGTGACCAGTGCGGCGGACTATTATAACAGCCGTCATTCCCGCACTTGTGTGGGTATCACTGCTGAGGGCAAGGTCGTCATGATGGTGCTGGACGGCCGTCAGGAACCCTTCTCCGCTGGCGGCACTGCTGAAGAACTGGCACAGATCATGCTGGACGCAGGCTGTGTGACCGCAATCAATCTGGATGGCGGCGGTTCCACTACCTTCGTAGCGAAGCAGGAAGGCAGCAATACGCTCACGGTTGTGAACCGTCCTTCGGATGGTTATGAGCGTTCCGTTAGTTCCTCTCTGATGGTGGTCTCCACGGCCCCTGTCTCTACGGAGTTTGATCATGCCCTGATCACCTCTGCTTATGATTACTTGACGAGCGGCGCCGCAGTCCGCTTGATCGCTTCCGGTGTCAGTGTGTCCGGCAGCGCGGCGGAACTCCCTGCCGATATCACATGGAAGTCCGCGGATGAAACCATCGGTACCGTCTCTGAAGATGGTGTTTTCACCGCCGTCAAGAAAGGCAGCGTGGAAATTCAGCTCCTGTCCGGTGACACGGTGATCGGCAGCAAGACGCTTACCGTGGTCGAGCCGAATGGCCTGAAATTCTCCAAAACGAGCATCAACGCCAT
>ENA-UOJH01002616-UOJH01002616.1-human-gut-metagenome-genome-assembly--contig:-C148-NODE-2616-length-11051-cov-5.571753_pt1 | contig 11051 bp, 6 predicted proteins | sample MGYA00242345_ERZ723892 | MGnify/ENA metagenome assembly ERZ723892 | reverse complement strand
GAAAAATTTATATCAAGAACAAGCATAGATGGAGGAAATTATGAAAAAAAGAGGAAAGATTCTGGCGCTGGCTGCGATTGTAGTAGTTGGTGCTGTCGTTTTGTCCCGATGCGGCCATAAGAATACGGCGGCGGAATATGAGTCCCGTCCAACCGTAAAGGTAGAAAATCCGGTTCGTCAGGACATCAGCCTGTACACGGATCTGACCGGACTGGTAGAGCCGCAGTCCCGCGCGAGCGTCATGCCGAAGATGAGCGGCGAGGTGCTGGAGGTTTACTTCCAGGCGGGCGATACGGTCCAGGCAGGGCAGGCGCTGTGCAAGATCGATTCCGACGCGTTGACAGCGTTAAAGCTGCAGGTGGATGCGGCTTCCGTTGCCTTAAAGAATGCGGACAGCAATTTAAGCCGTACCCAGGCGCTCTTTGCCGATGGTTTTGTCTCCCAGGAGGCGATGGAGCAGGCACAAAACAACGCACAGAGCGCGAAGATTTCCTATGAATCTGCGAAGAATCAGTACGATCTGCAGGTGAAATACACAACCGTGACAGCGCCGATCGACGGTGTGATCGAGTCCCGGAGCGTCGAACCGCATGATCATGTATCTCCGGCTGGCGAGATCTGCACGATCTCCGGTGCCAGCCAGTTACAGGTTAAATTCGGTATCACCGAGAAGATCCACCAGACGATGGAGCTGGGTGACAGCGTGACGCTGGAGAAAAACGGTGTGGATTACACCGGTACTGTGACCGAGATCGGATCTATGGTCAACGAGAGCAGCGGTCTTTATGACGCGCGTGCGATGGTGCCGGATGCAGCAGGTCTTACGAATGGTTCCCGCGTAAAAATGACGATTATCATGGACCGCGTCAGCCAGGTGCTAACCGTTCCGGTCGATGCAGTCAGCTACGACAACGGTGCCCCGTTTGTATACCTCTATGAGGACGGAAAAGCGGAGAAAACCGAGATCGAAGCAGGTATCTATGACGATGAAAATATGGAAGTAAAATCGGGTCTGACGAGCGACAGCCAGGTCATCGTAAGCTGGAGCAACGAGCTGGTGGATCAGGGAGAAGTCCTGTTGGCACAGGATAGCGATGGCGCGCAGACAGACGGAAACAATGAGACAGCAGCGGAGACGACAGAGGCAGGTGACAAAGAATGATTCGACTGACAAAACTCGCACTGCGGCGTCCGGTTACCATCATTCTCTGTCTGATCACCATCGCGTACTTCGGTTTTCAGTCCGTCATGGGCATGAAGCTGGAACTGACGCCAGAGATGGAGATGCCGATGTTAATCATCGCCACGGTGTATCCGGGAGCCCGCCCGGAGGACGTAACCGATCTGGTTACCAAGAAAGAAGAAGATGCGATCACGTCATTGGACTCGGTAGATAAGGTACAGTCCATTTCCCGTGAAAATGTATCGATCGTCATTGTCCAGTATGAGTACGGCACCAACATGGATACCGCATACATTAACCTGAAAAAGGCGATAGACGGCATTCAGGGCGATCTGCCGGACGATGCCAATGACCCGAATATCATGGAGCTGGATATCAACTCGATGGCGACGGTTACGCTGGCAGTCAGCGGCGACGTTGATCAGAACCTTTATACATATGTAGATGACAAAATTGTTCCTGAGTTTGAGAAATTAAGCTCGGTCGGCGAGGTTTCGATTGCCGGCGGTCAGGAGAGCTACACCCGCGTGGAACTGATTCCGGAAAAACTGGCACAGTACCACCTGAATATGAATACGGTCGCACAGTTAGTCGGTGCCGCCGATTTCACGATCCCGGCGGGCGATGTCCGGGTTGGAAAACAGGATCTCGACGTCAGTGTCGGCAACGAATTTAAGAGCACGGAAAGTCTGAAAAATGTCGTGCTTCCGCTGGCAAACGGTGAGACGATCCATCTTTCTGATATCGCGAATGTCTATGAGGCGCTGGAGGATGCAAACTCGATCGGACGCTATAATGGCGAAGATGTTATCTCCCTGGGAATCAAGAAACAGCAGAGTTCCACCGCGATCGAGGTTTCCAACCAGGTAACCAAGAAGGTGCAGGAAATTGAACAGCAGTATCCGGGTCTTAAAATCACCGTGGTAGATGATGCCAGTGACACGCTGAAACGGTCTTTAAGCAGCGTAATCCAAACGCTGCTCCTGGCGATCATCCTGTCCATGATCATTCTGTTCTTATTCTATGGCGATCTGCGTGCATCGGTCATCGTAGGTACGTCCATTCCGATTTCCGTTGTGTTGGCGATCATTTGTATGGCGGCGATGGGATTCTCAATGAACATTATTTCCCTGACGTCGCTCGTTCTCGGCGTTGGTATGATGGTTGATAACTCGATCAACGTCCTCGACGGATGTTTCCGGGCGAAGGAAAAACTGGATTTCTACGACGCGGCGCTGGAAGGTACGCGCACGATGATCGGCTCGATCACCGGCGGTACGCTGACAACCTGTGTTGTATTTATTCCGCTTCTGATGTTAAACGGTATGTCTGGACAGCTCTTTACACAGCTCGGCTACACGATCATCTTCTGTATGACGGCTTCCTTGTTCTCGGCGGTCATCATCGTGCCGCTCTGCTATATGTTCTGGCATCCGGTGGAGAAGGATCATGCGCCGGCAGGACGCATCATCAAAGGCATCCAGACCTGGTACCGCAAGCATATGCCGCAGGTCATTAAGCGCTATGCGCTGGTATTTGGAACGACGGCGGTGCTGGTTGTGCTGGCCCTCCTCATGGCGTCCAGACTGAACCTGGAGCTGATGTCCTCGATCGATGAGGGTATCGTAACGATGACGATCAAGACGAAGCCGGGTTATTCGGTATCGGCGATCCGTGACACTGTGCTTGATTTGGAAAATATGGTAGAGGCAGACGAGGATGTGGATCATTACCTGATGACATATGGAAACAGTGGCGTCAGCATGACTTCTGGAAGTGATGTGACACTGAATGCCTACTTAAAAGATAAGAGAAAGCTTTCCACGGACGAGGTTATCGAGAAGTGGAGATATGCGACACAGAACTACGTTAATGCGACCATTACCCTGGAACAGGGCAGCAGCAGTATGAGCAGCAGCATGAGCAGCGGTGATTCGATTGAGGTGGATCTGCAGAGTACCGATTATGATACATTAAAGAAGTCAGCGGATGATCTGGTAACGGAGCTTCGCAAGCGCGAGGATGTTATGCAGGTACATTCTTCGGTTGAGAATGCGGCGCCGGTTATCAAGGTAAAAGTGGATCCGGTCAAGGCGGAGGCAGAGGGACTGACCCCGGCAAGCATCGGTTCGGTTGTATACAGCAATTTAAGCGGTGTGAAAGCGGCGACGATCTCCGTCAACGGCGAGGATCAGGATGTGAAAGTAGAATTTGCGCCGGATCGTTACGATTCCATCGCGAAACTGCAGGGCATGATGATCACGACAGCGGCGGGCAATACGCTTCCGCTGGAGGATCTGGCAGAGATTTACTACCAGGACAGCCCACAGGAGATTTCGCGAAAAGAGAAACAGTACCAGGTATCGATCACGATGCAGGCACAGGCAGATTATAAGAAGACGGCTGAAAAAGATGTCAAGAGCTTCGTGCAGAACTGGGAGTTCCCGTACGGCGTTGAGATGGCGACCAACAGCCAGGATGAGTCGATGGGCGAGGAGCTTTCCGCGCTGGGAATGGCGCTTGTCACAGCGATCTTTCTGATTTTCATTGTCATGGCGATTCAGTTTGAGTCCCCGAAATTCTCCCTGATGGTTATGGCAACGATACCGTTCAGTTTGATCGGTTCCTTTGGCTTCCTGTTCCTGGCGGACTGCCCGATCAGTATGACCTCCATGCTTGGTTTCCTGATGCTGGTCGGTACGGTTGTAAACAACGGTATTTTGTACGTGGATACGGTCAACCAGCTGCGGGTGGAGATGCCGTTAGACGAGGCGCTGGTAGAGGCAGGTGCGATCCGTGTACGCCCAATCTGCATGACGACACTGACGACCATCATTGCGATGATCCCGAACTGTCTGGCATTTGGTAAGGCGGGCAAGATGATGCAGGGCTTAGCGCTTGTAAACGTCGGCGGTCTGGTTGCGGCGACGATCCTGACGCTGGTACTGCTTCCGTCCTTCTACCGGGTGGTTTATAACATGGGAAAAGGCAAAGAAGATGAGTATGATAAGCTGGACTGCGACTAAGGAAAAGCAGGTTAAGCAGTGAATCTGTCAGGCGGCGGACCCGGGGCGGGGAAGCTGCCTGTACTGATAGAAAAAGGGGGAGAAGAAGATGCCGTCGGAACGATTTAAGCGGCTGCCGGAGGAAAAACAGAAGAAAATCCGGGACGCGTGTATGGCTGAATATACGCGGACAACGATAGAAAAAGCATCGCTCAACCGTATGATAGAAGATGCCGGAATCTCCCGGGGCAGTTTTTATACGTATTTTGACAGTAAATGGGATGTTTTAGGATATCTGTGTGAGAGTTTTATCAATGAATTTTATGGGTGCGGCGTGCGCTGCCTTGAAGAGGCGCAGGGGGACATCTGGGAGATGTTAGGGCAGTTTTTAAACGGTTCGCTTGCCCTGTGCCGCGATGAGAGACGCGCCGATTTCATCCGCAACATCATGGAGTGCAGCAGCCGTGAGGCGCTGACCTTTGATATATTCAGCTCCGATCCGGACAGTCCACGCGCCGTGCGTGGACGGAAGCTGGAACGTGCCGCCTATGAGTCGTGCGTGGGAAAATCCTTGCGGAAGCTGGGCTGGGAGGAATATATGAGTTTTTTCCGCATGGCGATGATGGCGATCGCGATGGAGATCAAGAGCTTTCACGACGGAGTTCCGGAAAACCGTATCCGAGAACGGTTTGCCCTGACACTCGGCATCCTGAAACGGGGTGCTGGGATAGAATCGGGAGCGGGCGCGCAGAGCGCCGAAAGGAAATGAAGATGAGTAAGATGAAGAAAAACAGGAAAAAACTGTTTGCCATTCTTTTACAGGCGGCGTTAGTCAGCACGGCTATGACGATGCCGGCATATGCGGCTAAAACGCCGGGGATCGGCTCAGATGCGCTGATCGGCGACGATGCGACCGGTCCGGTGCTGACGGGCGGCAATACCGAGGTAGAGGAGGAAACTTCCCCATACACCAAAGAACAGCTAGAGGATGGGACGCTGGAATATGGCGAGATCGCATGGCGAATCGAGGGGTACAACAGCACGTACTTAAACCTGCGTTCCCAGCTCTACAGCCAGACGACCAGCCAGTCGGCGGGAACTGCCCTGGCGGCAGAGGCGAGCGCTCTCATGGAAGATGCGATGGACCTGAAGTCCGACGATATGGATGCGGAGACGAGAGAGCTGTTTGAGGGCTACAAGGCGGCAGCGAGAGAGCTGCGCAAACAGGGGGCAAAGCTTACGAACAAGGAGCTTTCCGGCACCTATGCCCGGACCCTGCGTCAGACAAAGAATAAGTTAGTCAAGGCGGTGCAGAACTTGCTCATCCAGTATGAGGAACTGCTCCCGCAGGTGGAAACAGCGAAAAAGAATGTGGAAATGTGCCAGGTAAATGCGGATGCCGCACAGAAGATGCAGGCGCTCGGCCGTGCTTCCGCGCAGGAGGTCCTGACGGCGCAGAAGGCGCTGCAGCAGGCCAATTCCAGCGCCCAGCAGGCAGAGAATGGGGCACTGCAGCTCAAGCAGAATATTTTGATGCTGCTTGGATTTGACGCGGATGCGCCGGTGACATTTGCGGATGTGCCGGTTCCGGATGCCACCCGCCTTGCGACGATGGATCTGGCAGCCGATGCACAGGCGGCGGTCAGCGAAAACTATGATTTGATGTCTGTGCGTGCAGCGAAAGCGGAAGGGTCTTCCAACCGCACAGTCAAGAAGCGAAACGTCGCCTATACCGAGGATTCGGTGACGATCACGGTTCAGAACCTCTATGCGGCGGTGGTATCAAAGAAACAGGCGTATGACAGTGCGACGGCTGGATATCAGGCGGCAGCGCAGAGCTACGAGGCGGCAAAGCGCCAGAACGCACTGGGAATGCTCTCAAGAGCCAATTATTTAGGGCTTGAGTGCTCCTGGCTCAGCAGTGTGGCGTCGTATAAGAGCGCGGAATTGGAATATACCAAAGCTGTGGAAAACTACGAGTGGGCTGTGAAAGGTCTGATTGTGACGAATTAATCCGTCAGGAATGGCAGTTTACTTAAGGTGTGAACAGGTTACTATTCACGGGTAGGCACTTTTGGAACAGAAAGTGCCGTAAGATAACATGGTGGTAACAGAAAGGAAGTAGGAACCGGAAATGAGACATAGAAGAAGGAAAACGGCGCTTCTGACCGCAGCGGCAGCAGCGGTTCTGGCATTGCAGGGACCGTTTGCGGCGCTGGCAGCCAGCCCGCAGTTTGCTTATGACGCAGATACATGGGCGAAGCTTCAGGACAATGTGATGGAATACAGCGAACTGCCGTATCTGGTACAGGAGTACAACCCGACGTATTTAAACAATCAGACGACCTATCAGGCAGGGCGCGACACAAAGAATGCGAAGGAAGTGCAGGATAAGCAGTACAATCAGGCGAATGATCTGTACGACAGCGCGGATAACCTGCGGGATCAGGCGGATCAGATTGAGGATTTTCTGGCGGTGCCGGGCATGGCGAGTGCTTACGCAAGCCTAATGTCAGCGTCCGTCATGGTGGAGCAGAATGCGTTAAAAACCCAGCAGTCTGCCGATGCTTCTTACCGCGACAGCGAGATGGACCGTCTGGACTATATCAACAGCCAGGATGCGGTTGTCGCGCAGGTGCAGTCGGCGTTTGCTGCTTATAATCAGGTCAAAAAGACAATTCCGTTGATGGAGAAATCAGTGGAATTGCAGGAACTTTCCATGCAGCTGACCCAGAAGCGCCAGCAGCTCGGTCAGGCGACCCAGATTGATGTGTTAAATGCACAGAAGTCACTGCAGTCACTTCAGTCCACGCTGACCCAGACAAAAGCGGGACTTCAGGCCCAGCATCAGCAGCTCTGCGTCCAGACCGGATGGTCCTATGACGCGGAACCGGATATCCAGGATCTGCCGCAGGCGGATCTCACCCGGATCGCGGCGATGAACCTGGCGGCGGACACGCAGACGGCACTCGAGCAGAACCTGTCCTTACAGTCCAACAAGCGCGGTTATGCCAATATGGCAGAAGGTTCAGCCGATAAGAAAAACATGGACCGCACCATCAAGAACCAGGAACAGACGATCCGCTCCGGTATGCAGACACTCTACAACGACATCATGCAGAAGCAGACAGCCCTGCAGCTTGCCGATGCGTCCCTGGCAGCAGAGACGCAGACGATGAATGCGATGCAGAAGAAGCTGGAGCTTGGCATGGCGACCCAGCTGGAGTACAAGAGCGAGGAAGTTTCCTTCCTGGAGAAACAGATCGACAAAGAGACAGCTAACATGAACCTGCAGCAGGCGATCGAGACGTATGAGTGGGCGCTGAAAGGTTACATGAAGTAGGGACAGAAGTTAAGTCTCTGGCACTTCCTCTGCGCGGGGGTTAACGTGGCGCTGGAAGAGGTGTATATATCGAAAATGATATAATAAAATGCTTATAAAATAAGGGGCATAAAATCCTCATGGATCGGCATTTGCCCGGTAAAAAATGGATTTTTAGACAAAAAGTGTATTTCTGTCACGGACGATACGGCAGTTCACAGACCGTATGTTTTTGTGACACGTACAAAAAGAGGAAAAAAAAGCGGCGATTCGGAACGGAACGCCGCTTTTTTGAGATGAAAATAGGTATATATTGTGAGACTTTAACAAAAAATATGCGTAAACAACAGAATACTGCCAAATCCGACTGGAAAATACTGGGGTAATAAAAAATACTTTTGACAATTAACGCGGCATATGAGAAAATAAAAAAGATACTGGCAGTAAGGAGAGAAAATAAGATATGAACAAGTCACAAAACAAAATCAAGTGGTATATGCTTTCCTTTATGTGTTTCTCCACCCTCTGGGCATTTGGAAACGTTTTAAATGGTTTCATATACTTCAATGGAACACAGGTTATCTTCTCCTGGATTCTGATGTTTGCACTGTACTTTGTACCGTACGCACTGATGGTCGGAGAGCTTGGTTCCGCATTTAAGAATTCGGGCGGTGGTGTCAGTTCCTGGATTCATGAGACAACCGGTGCGAAGGCTGCATACTACGCAGGCTGGACCTACTGGGCGTGTCATGTCACCTACATCGCATCCAAAGGTTCTGGCGGTCTGAAAGCGCTCAGCTGGATGGTGTTCCAGAATGCGGAGAAGTATGCATCTTTTAACACAAAGGCAGTACAGCTCGTTACTTTTGCCGTTCTGCTGTTCTTCTGCTGGGTAGCAAGCCGCGGTTTAAATCCGCTGAAAAAGATGGCAACCTTAGCAGGAACCAGTATGTTCGTTATGAGTATCCTGTACATTCTGCTGATGTTCGCTGCACCGGCAATCAACCCGAACGGCGGTTACCTGTCTGTTGATTTCAGCATGAAGAATCTGATCCCGCATTTTGATTGGAAGTACTTCAGCAGCCTGTCCATTCTTGTATTTGCGGTAGGCGGCTGTGAGAAGATCTCCCCGTATGTAAACAAGGTAGAGGATCCAGCAAAGGGATTTCCGAAGAGCATGATCTTTGCAGCAATCATGGTTATTGTCTGCGCGATCTTCGGTACCATCGCAATGGGCATGATGTTTGATCCGGTACTGATTGAGGAGAATTTTGACTCCTACAACGCAAACGGTTCTTACTGGGCATTCCAGAAACTGGGTGAGTACTACGGTGTCGGCAATCTGCTCATGATTATCTACGCAGCCTGCAACGCGATCGGACAGTTCTCGACGCTGGTAGTCAGCATCGACGCACCGCTGCGTATGCTGCTTGACAACGAGGATGCGCGTCAGTTCATCCCGACCAAGCTGTTAAAGAAGAACAAATTCGGCGCTTACATCAATGGTATCTGGATGGTTGTTATCCTGTCCGGTTCCATTATCCTGGCTCAGGTCCTGGTTCCGAACGCAGATACTGTACTGCGTCAGCTGACCCAGTTAAACTCGGTTACTATGCCGATGCGCTATCTGTGGGTATTCTTCGCTTACTTCATGCTTCGTAAACACACGAACAAGTTTGAACGTGAGTACCGCTTTGTAAAGAATAACGGAGTCGCTCTTGGCTTCGGTGCATGGTGCTTCTTCGTAACAGCAGCCTGCTGTATCTTAGGTATGTACAAGCAGGGCGATATGTATACAACTGTGCTGAATGTCATTACGCCGATTGTTCTGGTAACACTGGGACTTATCTTACCGGCGATTAAGAAGAGAGAAGGGAAGTCTGCATAATGAATGCTGCAAACGAATTACTGACTTTTATTGAGAACAGCCCAAGTATGTTTCATTCCATCGAGACAATCAAGGGTATGCTGGACGAGGCAGGTTTTACATACCTGCCGGAGTCGGCTCGTTGGGACGTGAAACAGGGCGGAGATTACTATACAATCCGCAACCATTCCAGTATCATTGCGTTTCGCGTAGGAGAGAAGCTGACTGATTATCACTTCCAGATGTGTGCCTCCCACAGTGATTCACCGACTTACAAGATCAAGAGTGTGCCGGAGTTAAATGGTCCGGGCGAGTATCTGCGCCTCGATGTGGAAGCATACGGCGGCATGATCGACAACACCTGGTTTGACCGCCCTCTGACCGTTGCAGGCCGTGTACTGGTAAAAGACGGTCAGGGCGTGAGCGCGAGACTTCTGTACATCGATAAAGACCTGCTCATCATTCCGAACGTAGCGATTCATTTCAACCGTGAGGTGAACAATGGATACAAATACAACCGTCAGGTTGATTTATGCCCGCTGTTCTCTGCCGGTGAGCTGAAAAAAGGCGCGTTTGACGCGATGATTGCGAAAGAGCTTGGTGTGGCAGCGGAGGACATTTTAGGGAAGGATCTCTTCCTTGTAAACCGCCAGCCGGGTACGATCTGGGGGTATGCGGACGAGTTCGTTTCCAGCCCGAAACTGGACGACTTACAGTGCGCTTACGTTTCCCTGAAAGCATTCCTGGCGGCGAAGAATGAGCGCGATGTCAGCGTATACTGCTGCTTCGACAATGAGGAGGTTGGTTCCAATACGAAGCAGGGGGCGATGTCCACCTTCTTACAGGATGTCCTGCACCGCATCAACGGCGCACTTGGCAAGACACCGGAGGACTACTATCAGGCAGTTGCCGGTTCTTTCCTCGTAAGCTGCGACAACGCACACGCCGTTCACCCGAACCACGGGGAGAAGACGGATGCAGTCAACTGCTCCTGGATGAACAAAGGTATCGTCATCAAGGAGAGCGCGAACCAGAAATACACCACGGACGCATTCAGCCGTGCGGTATTTACGAATGTCTGCAATGAGGCAGGTGTTCCGGTTCAGGTGTTTGCAAACCGCAGTGATATTTTAGGCGGTTCCACCCTTGGAAACCTTTCCAACACGCAGGTCAGCGTCCATGCCGTCGATATCGGTCTGCCGCAGCTTGCGATGCATTCCTGCTACGAGACGGCAGGTGTGAAGGACGTTGAGTACGCAATCCGCGCACTGACGAAATTCTACCAGACCACTCTTCAGATTGAAGGGGCAGAGCGGGTTTGCTTTGAGTAAATATAGTTAAAAGAGCAGCCGCTCCGCGAACGATGAAATGAATCGCGGGGCGGCTGTTTTGATAGATTGAAAATGATTCGGAAACAGAAAACCGGTAGGGAAGGAAGTGAGAAAATGAAGATGGGAAATTTGAATGAGGAAGCCTGGATGAATGCGGCGGAGGCACGCCTGATCGGCGCGCTCATCGGTCTGGCCCGTGCGACGGATGGAAATACCGTCCGGACGGAGGAGACAGGACGGCTGATGCGGGTGGGACTGGCGGCGCTGACGCAAGGGGAACAGAAAGAGTTTTATGAAGCGCTGGTTGAAAAAATCAACGCTGAGAAACGGCTCTTAGCCCCGG
>ENA-UOJH01002609-UOJH01002609.1-human-gut-metagenome-genome-assembly--contig:-C148-NODE-2609-length-11065-cov-7.721798_pt1 | contig 11065 bp, 9 predicted proteins | sample MGYA00242345_ERZ723892 | MGnify/ENA metagenome assembly ERZ723892 | reverse complement strand
TATAAGCCGTCGGGGGCATGGTGCTGTGGAAAGCGGTGTCGAACACGGCCACCATGGGGATGTTGCCGAACACCTTGCGGGCGGCCTCGATGCCCAGGATGCCTGCGGGGTTGTGCAGGGGAGCCAGCGGGCTCAGCTCACGCAGAGTCTCGATGACCTCATCGGTGATCAGGCAGCTGCTCTTGAACTTCTCGCCGCCATGCACCACGCGGTGGCCGATGGCGTCGATCTCGCTCACGTCATTGATGCACTTGCCCTCGCCGGTGGTCATCTTCTTCACGACCTCAGCAAATGCCTCGGTGTGGGTGGGGAAGATGGCCGGGGTAGTGGCCTTGTGGCCGTTGGCCTCGTGAGTGATCATGCTGCTTTCCATGCCAATGCGCTCGCACAGGCCCTTGCACAGCACCTTCTCGCCGTCCATATCGATCAGCTGATACTTCAGGGAAGAAGAACCGCAGTTAATAACCAGAACTTTCATCTGTGTTGCCTCCTGTATGTTTTTGCTCTGCCCGCCGTTTTTTGGAAATCTGCGGACAGAATTTTACAGATTCCTGTGTTTATTATATAATAGGAACAACGCCTTTTCAAGGCACAATCCGGGCAAAGCGGTAAAACTTGTGTACAAGGCTTTTGTACACCCTGCCTACAAATGCAGAAAAACCCGTAGGTTTTCTGTATATGCGATATAAATTTAACAATCTTCCGGGGCACGGAACAGCCTTTCGCGCCCGGAAAGGAGCATGACGATGAAGTTTGCGGGGATCATTGCGGAGTACGACCCCTTTCACAACGGGCACGCCTGGCAGCTGGCGCAGGCGCGGGCGCTGGGGGCGCAGCGTGTGGCGGTAGCCATGAGCTGCGGGCTGACCCAGCGGGGAGCGCTTCCGCTGCTGCCGGAAAGCGTGCGGGTGCGCGCCGCGCTGGAGTGCGGGGCCGACCTCGTGTTTGCCTTGCCGGCCCCCTGGGCCTGCGCGGGGGCGGAGGCCTTTGCACGGGCCGGGGTGCATCTGCTGGCGGCCACCGGGTGCGACGCCCTGGTGTTCGGGGCCGAGACCCCGGACGCTGCCCTGCTGCTGGAAACCGCCCGGGTGCTGAACAGTGCGGCCTACCGCGCGGCACTGAAGCAGCAGCTGGCCGCCGGGGCGCGCAGCTTTGCGGCAGCCCGGCAGGCGGCAGTGCAGGCCGTGGGGGCCGACCCTGCCATGGCGGCGCTGCTGAGCCAGCCGAACAACAACCTGGCCGTGGAATACTGCCGCGCCATCCTGGAGCAGCGGGCAGGAATGACCCCGGTGCCGCTGCCCCGCAGGGGGGCCAACCACGGGCAGACGCTGGAGGAGAGCGGCCACGCGCAATTTGCCAGTGCCAGTGCTCTGCGGGCTCTCTGGGCCGAGGGCGGAGCCGAGGCCGTGGCCCCGTTTGTGCCGGAAAAGGCGTTTGAACTGTATAAAACGGCGGAAAATGACGGCGCGTATACGGATTTTGACGCGGCAGGCCGGTGTGAGCTGACACTGCTGCGGGCAGCCTGCGCAAAGCCGGAGCCTTTTGCAGCGGTGCGCGGAGTGTCCGAAGGGCTGGAACACCGGTTGGAACACGCAGTACGGCAAAGTACCAGTCTGCCGCAGCTGCTGGATGCCCTGACCACGGTGCGCTACCCCCGGGCCCGGATGCGCCGCCTTGCCATGGATGCTGCATTGGGCTATACGGCCGACACGGTGCCGGCTCTGCCGCCGGCGCTGCACCTGCTGGGAGCACGGAAGGACGCCCTGCCGCTGCTGGGACAGGTGTCCCTTCCGGTGTCTCACTCGCTGGCAAAGCTGGCCCAGACCGGCCCCGACGGTGCCCGGATGGCGGCGGCACAGGCAGCGGCCAGCGACTTTGGGGCCCTGTGCCGGGCAAACCCGGCCCCGATGGGCAGAATATATCGTCAAAAAAATATCTTTTTGACGAATTGACAAAAAATTCTGGCAAAAAATCAGCAATTCCGCTCTTGTAACCGTGCCGTATTGGGTGTATCATTAAAGCAATGCAATGTTGGATACAACATGTGAGAAGAAGAAGGAAAATCGGCCCCGCCGATCCAAGGAGGAACGCATGGCACTTCATGTTCTGGACGAAGCCAACCGCTGCCTCGGCTGCAAAAAGCCGCTGTGTCAGGAGGGCTGCCCCATCCACACCAACATCCCCGAGGTGATCCGTCTGCTCAAGGCAAACCAGATGGACGCCGCAGGCCAGATGCTGTTTGAAAACAACCCGCTCACCACCGTGTGCAGTCTGGTGTGCAACCACGAGAACCAGTGCGAGGGCCACTGCGTGCGCAACCGGATGCCCAGCCACGACCCGGTGCACTTTTCCATCATCGAGGACTACATCTCCACCACCTACGCCAACAAGATGACCGCCGGCCCGGCCCCCAAGAACGGCATGAAGGCGGCTGTGGTGGGTTCCGGCCCGGCGGGCCTGACCATTGCGGTGCTGCTGGCACGCTGGGGCTACGATGTGACCATCTTTGACGCCCGCGACAAGATCGGCGGCGTGATGCGCTACGGCATCCCCAACTACCGCCTGCCGGACAGTGTGCTGGATGATTTCCAGTACCGCCATCTGGAGCTCAAGGGCATCAAGGTGCGGCCCAACACCACCATCGGCAAGACCATCACCATCGACGACCTGTTCCGCGACGGCTACAAGAGCGTATTCATCGGTGCCGGTCTGTGGAAGGCCAACGCCATGCACATCAAGGGCGAGAGCCTGGGCAACGTGGCCTTTGGCATCGACTATCTGGCCAACTCCAAGGCCTTCCGTCTGGGCGATGACATTGCGGTCATCGGCGTGGGCAACTCGGCCATGGACTGCGCCCGCACCGCCATCCGCAACGGCGCCCGTCATGTGACCTGCTACGCCCGCCGCGACGAGAGCTGCATCAGCGCCTCGGAGTACGAGGTCAGCTATGCCAAGCTGGAAGGCGTGGGCTTCCGCTTCTGCAAGGCTCCTGTGGAGATCCGGGAAAACGGCCTCATCTGCCGCGACACCGTCAAGGGCGAGGACGGCAAGTTTACCCAGGTGGAGGGCAGCGAGATCTTCTACCCCCACACCGGCGTTATCGTGTCGGTGAGCCAGGGCTCCGAGAGCAACCTTGTCAAGACCACCACCGGCATCGAGACCAACCAGAAGGGCCTGCTCACCGTCAGTGAGGACGGCAGCACCACCCGCGAGGGCGTGTTTGCCGGCGGCGACGCCGTGATGGGTGCCCGCACTGTGGTCGAGGCTGTGGCCGTGGCCAAGAAGGTGGCTGAGTCCATGGACGCCTACATGAAGAGCCTGCCGGTCGATGATGCCGCCGACCCCTATGCAGACATCCCGGTGTTCCAGACCCCCACCTCCGACGTGCTGGCCAAGCAGGAATTGTAAATTATCTGTATCTTTGCCGCCCCGTCGGTTGACGGGGCGGCAGTTGCTTTGTATACTTTTTATATACGTTGCACAAAAATGTACAGAACGGAAAGGCGGTGGACGCGATTTTAAAAGCATCTCTCCCCAAACTGCGGGAAAAACTGCTGGAAGCCCTGCAGGCCGTGCTGCCCATTGTGGCCATTGTGCTGGTGCTGTGCTTTACCATTGCGCCGGTGTCGCCCAGCATCCTGCTGTGCTTTCTGCTGGGTGCGGTGCTCATCGTGGTGGGCATCATGTTCTTTACACTGGGCGCAGAAATGAGCATGACCCCCATGGGCGAGCGTGTGGGTGCTGTGCTCACCCGGAGTCGCAAACTGCCGGTGATCCTGGGCGTCGGCTTTCTGCTGGGGTTCCTCATCACCATTTCGGAGCCGGACCTGCAGGTGCTGGCCAATCAGGTGCCCTCCATCCCCAACCAGACCCTGATCTTCTCGGTGGCGGCGGGCGTAGGCCTGTTCCTCACCGTCGCGTTCCTGCGCATGCTGCTGGGCGTGGCGCTGCCGCCGCTGCTGGTGGCGTTCTACGGCCTTGTGTTCGTGCTGGCTGCCTTTGTGCCCCGGGAGTTTCTGGCCGTGGCCTTTGACTCCGGCGGCGTGACCACCGGCCCCATGACGGTACCCTTTATCATGGCGCTGGGCGTGGGCGTGTCGGCGATCCGCGGCGACCGCCATGCGGCGGACGACAGCTTTGGTCTGGTGGCACTGTGCTCAGTGGGCCCCATTCTGGCGGTGCTGATCCTCGGCATTGCATTTCGCGCGTCCGACAGCACCTACATCCCGCCGGTGCTGCCGGAAGTGAGCGATTCGGTGGAGCTGTGGCAGCTGTTCCATGAGGGGCTGCCGGAGTACATCAAGGAAATTGCTTCCTCGCTGCTGCCCATCGTGGTCATGTTCGGGGTGTTCCAGGCCGTGGCCCTGCGGCTGGACAAACGCACGCTGGGCCGCATTGCGGTGGGACTGGCCTATACCTATGTGGGGCTGGTGTTGTTCCTCACCGGTGCGAACGTCGGCTTTATGCCGGCGGGCAACTATCTGGGGCAGGTGCTGACCGGACAGAGCTACCACTGGGTGATCATCCCCATCGGCATGCTCATCGGTTACTTTATCGTCAAGGCAGAGCCGGCGGTGTATGTGCTGAACAAACAGGTGGAAGAGGTGACCGATGGTGCCATCTCGGCCCAGGCCATGGGCATGGCGCTCTCGGCGGGTGTGTCCATTTCGGTGGGGCTGGCCATGGTGCGGGTGCTCACCGGCATTTCCATCCTGTGGTTCCTCATCCCGGGCTATGCGGTGGCCATCGGCATCTCCTTTGTGGTGCCCAAGCTGTTCACCGCCATTGCCTTTGACGCCGGCGGCGTGGCCTCTGGTCCCATGACGGCCACCTTCCTGCTGCCGCTGGCACAGGGAGCCTGCGTGGCCGTGGGCGGCAACATCGTTACGGATGCCTTTGGCGTGGTGGCCATGGTGGCCATGACGCCGCTCATCACGGTGCAGCTGATGGGCCTTGCCGCTCAGCTCAAAACCGGACGGCGCAGGGCTGCCCGTGCCGCCGAACCCGCGCTGGCCGGGGTGGCAGCCTATGCCGACTGGCCGGATGACGACATCATTGAACTGTAAGGAGGGCAAGCGCTGTGAGTTCGCTGTTTCTGATGAGCACCATCACCGACCGCCGCACTGCCGACGCCTTTCTGCAGTTGTATGAGGCCCACGGTGTGAACGTGACCCTGCGCACGGTGGGCACCGGCACGGCGGTGCAGGAGACCCTTTCCACCCTGGGGCTGGAAAAGACCGAAAAAGCTGTGCTGCTGGCGGTGGTCACAGCCCAGACCTGGCAGGAGGTGCAGCGGGACCTGCGCCGCAAAATGCGCATCGACGTGCCGGGCACCGGCATTGCATTCACCGTGCCGCTGAGCAGCATCGGCGGAAAACGGGCCCTTGGGTTCCTCACGGAGCACCAGACCCTGACCTGGAAGGAGGAGAGTACCTTGAAGGATACCCGCTATGAACTGCTGCTGGTGATCGCAAACCAGGGCTACACCGGCTCCATCATGGACGCGGCCCGCGCAGCCGGTGCCGGCGGCGGCACCGTGATCCACGCAAAGGGCACCGGCATGGAAGGGGCAGCTCCCTTTCTGGGCATGGAACTGGTGAACGAGAAGGAGCTGGTGCTCATCGTGAGCCACACCGCGCAGAAGAACCGGATCATGAAAGCCATCATGGACGGGGCCGACCGCAGGGCGGGGGCCATCGTGTTCTCGCTGCCGGTCACCGACACCGCCGGTCTGCGCCTGCTGGAAGAGGAAGAACCGGCTACAAAATAATCAAAAAAGGATGAATATTCTCCACGTTTGTCGGCAAAAGCTTGATAAACGTGGAGTTTTTCGTTATGATAGAAGAAAGTGATTCAAGAACAGAGGTGTAAAGATGATTCAACTTTCATATAAGCAGCAGATCGCCTTCAGCTCGCTGTCCATCATTGCGGGCAACGCACTGTACGCGCTGACGGTCGTGCTGTTTCTGGTGCCGTCCGGGCTGATCACCGGCGGCGCCACCGGCATCGCACTGGGGGTCAACCGTGTGCTGGGCCTGCCGGTGTCCGGGGTGCTGTTTGCCATCAACATCAGCATGCTGGTGCTGGGCTGGATGGTGCTGGGCAGCCGCTTTGCCCTTACCACCATTGCCAGCACCATCCTCAGCCCGCTGTTTCTGGCCCTGTGGGAGCGGGTGTTTGCAGATTTTGTGCTCACCGATGATCTGGTGCTCAACACCATCTTTGCCGGTCTGGGCGTGGGCATCTCGCTGGGCATCACCATCCGTGCCGGTGCTTCCACCGGCGGCATGGACATCCCTCCGCTGGTGCTCAACAAGTGGTTCCACCTGCCGGTGTCGGCGACCATGATGGTGTTCGACCTGATCATTCTGGCGGTGCAGGCGGCGTTCAGCCCGCTGCAGCAGTGCCTGTACGGCATCGTGATGGTCATCGTGTACACCGTTGTGCTGGACAAAGTGCTCATTTTCGGTTCCACCCGTACCGAGGTCAAGATCATCAGTCAGCATGCGGACGAGATCCGGGAAGCCATTTTCTCCCAGCTGGACCGCGGCGTGACCATCCTGCACGGTGAGGGCGGCTATAGCCGGAACAGCGAACAAGTGCTGCTGAGTGTTATCAGCAACCGGCAGCTGCCCAAGCTGGAAAAGATCGCCCACCTGATCGACCCCACCTGCTTCATGATCGTGAGCCATGTGACCGAAGTAAGCGGCCGCGGCTTCTCGCTGGAAAAGGATTACAAGGAGGAGGGCTGATTTTGCCCGCAGATACTTGCAAAATACAGGCCAGTTGGGGTATAGTATAGAAGAACGGTAGGTTTTGCCGTACATTACCCGATCAAGAAAGGAAATCCATCATGTTTGATATTTTCAATATGCTCAAAAAAGAAGAGAACGCTGCCCCCAAGCAGGTCACCCGTGACACCATCATCGGCGACATTCTGGACATGGACCAGAGCACCGCTCCCTACTTCATGGAGATCGGCATGCACTGCCTGGGCTGCCCTGCCTCCCGTGGGGAGAGCCTGGAGGAGGCCTGCGCTGTGCACGGTGTGGACTGCGATGAGCTGATTGCAAAGCTCAACGAGCACCTGGGCGCAAAGAAGGCCTAAGTTGCTGCCTACACTGGATGCGCGTCTGACGGCGGCGGCAGAACTGGTGCGCCCCGGGCAGCCGGTGGCAGACATCGGCTGCGACCACGGCAAGCTGACGGCGGTGCTGGCTGCTTCGGGCCGGTACCCCAAGGTCATCGGGGCCGACCTGCGCCCCGGCCCGCTGTCCAAAGCCCGGCAGACGCTGGAACATGCCAATTGTCAAGACCGCGCTGAGCTGAGGCTCGGCGACGGTCTTTCTGTGTTGTCGGCCGGTGAGGTGGGCAGCATCGTGCTGGCGGGCGTCTCGGCCCAGACCACCTGGGAGATCCTGGAAAAGGCCCCGTGGGTGTTCACGGTGGGTGGGCCGCGGATCATCATGATCCCGGCTACCCGTCACAGTGAACTGCGCCGCTGGCTGTGGACCCATGGCTTTGCTTTTGTGGCCGACCGCCCCGTGCAGGCGGCAGGCCGCTGGTATGCCGTGATGGCAGCCGAGTACACCGGGGAGCGGCACGAGCCGACCTTTTCCGAGTGTCTGCTGGGCGGCACCGGCAGCTGGCCGGAGGGCGCGGGCTATGCGGCCTGGCAGAAGGCCAAGCTCCCCCGTATGCGCCTTGGTGTACCGGACGGCACCCCGCTGGCAGACGAGATCGACCGACTTTTGAAAGAGGGGACCGGACTATGACGACCGTACAGCAGCTTTATGAAGCCATGCAGCGCATCGCGCCGCTGGAACTGGCAGAAAGCTGGGACAACCCCGGCCTGCTGGTGGACTGCGGCGGGGAAGTGACCCGGGTGCTGGTCACGCTGGACATCACCCCGGAGGTGGTGACAGAGGCTGCCGCGAAGCACTGCGAAGCCATCGTGGCGCACCACCCGGTCATCTTTGACCCGCTCAAAAAGCTGGGGCCGCAGGATGTGCCGTTCCAACTGGTGCGGGCGGGCATCTCGGCCATCTGCATGCACACCAATCTGGATGCGGCTGCCGGCGGCGTCAACGAGGTGCTGGCCGATATTTTTGGCATGCAGGACCCGGAGCCCTTTGCCGGGGGCTGCGGCCGGGTGGGCAGCATTGAACCCATCACGGTGCCGCAGCTGGCCCGCAAGGCACAGCAGGAGCTGGCCGCCCGCTGCAATGCACCGGACGCAGGCCCGGCGGTGCAGGTCAAATTTGCCGACACCGGCAAACCGGTGCAGCGGCTGGCCGTCATCAGCGGCGCAGGCGGAAGCCTGTTTGAAGAGGCCCTTGCCATGGGCGCGGACTGCCTGCTGACCGGCGAGGCAAATCACCACCACGCCTGTGATGCAAAGCGGCTGGGGCTGTCGCTGATCGCGGCGGGGCACTACGCCACGGAGTTCCCGGTGACCGCTGCCGTGGCAGAGAAGCTGCGTGCCGCTCTGCCCGGCGTGGAAGTGCTGGTGAGCACAGCCAATAAGGACCCGTATACTTATTTATAATAGGGGAGGGCTGTAGCTTTTCGCAACGGCCCCTTTCGTGAAAAAGCAATCGGAGCAGCCCGCAGGCTGCTCCGATTGTAATTAAAAAAGAACATTCCGCTGAATATGGCCAAAGCGAACGCGGAGGCCATTTTAATGATAAGAACGAGGTAACACACATGGCATTGGATGCCGCGACACTGGAACTGACGGCCCGGGAACTGAAAACCGTTCTGGCCGACGCCAAGATCGCAAAACTGTTTGAACCGACCCGCGATGAGCTGGTCATTACCCTGCGCACCCGCACGGACACCTACGCGCTGCTGCTGTCGGCCCGCAGCGGTTCCGCCCGGGTCTGCCTGACCGAAGAGACCTTTGAAAACCCGGAGACGCCGCCCTCCTTCTGCATGCTGATGCGCAAGCACCTCACCGGCGGCAAGCTGCTGGATGTGCACATGGAGCCGGGGGACCGCATCGTCTACTTCGACTTCCAGTGCACCAACGAAATGGGCGACCTGGTGCGCAACACCCTCTGCGCCGAGCTCATGGGCCGCTACTCCAATCTGGTGCTGGTGCAGAACGGCAAGATCATCGACGCCCTCAAGCGGGTGGATTTTGAGGACAGCGACATCCGGCAGCTGCTGCCGGGCCTGACCTATACCACGCCGCCCAAACCGGCCCGGCCGGATTTTCTGCAGGTAAGCTCTGCGTCCATCGTAGCAGCGGCCTGCCAGCGGGACCTGCCGGTGGCGGATGCCCTGAACAAGACCGTGGCCGGGGTCGGCCCGGTGGTCTGCCGCGAAGCCGCTTGGCGCGCCTTTGACGGGGAACACCTGCTGGCCAATGAGCTGACCGAGGCGCAAAAGCGCAGCCTGATGGCGGCCATCGACGAGCTGAAGGAGCTGCACGACAAGGGCGGCTGCCCCTGCAGCGTGACCGACCCGGACGGCAAGCCGGTGGAGTTCACCTTCTTCCGTCCGCAGCAGTACGGCGAAAACTACGCGGTGAAGGAATGGCCGTCCTTCAACGCGATGCTGGAGGGCTACTACGCCGAGAAGGACCGCGCCGAGCGCCTGCGTACCAAGAGCAAGGAGCTGCACAAGGCCGTGCATAATATGTACGAGCGCGCCGTCCGCAAGCAGGCAGCCCGGCAGGAAGAGCTGGCCGCCAGCGGCAAAAGCGAAAAGCTGCGCCTGTACGGCGAGCTGCTCTCGGCCAACCTGTATCTGGCCCAGAAGGGCATGAAGAGCATCACGGTGCCCAACTGGTACGATGAGGGCAACGAGGTGACCATCCCGCTGGACCTACGGTTCACTCCCAGCCAGAACGCCCAGAACTTCTTTAAAAACTACAAAAAGAAGCAGACCGCAGCCCGGATGCTGGTGGACCTGCTGGCCGAGGGCGAAAAAGAGATCGCCTATCTGGAAACGGTGCTTTACGAGGTGGAAAGCGCCTCCGGCGAAGCTGCCCTCAACGAGATCCGGGCAGAGCTCAAGAGCCAGGGCTATCTGAAGTACTACAAGCAGCGGGACAAGCGCCAGAAGCCTGCGGATTTCCTGCGGTTCACCTCCAGCGACGGGTTCGAGATCCTGGTGGGCCGCAACAACGCCCAGAACGACAAGCTCACCCTGCACACCGCCCGGGGCAAGGACCTGTGGTTCCATGTGCAGAAGGCGCCCGGCAGCCATGTGGTGGTCATGAGCCGCGGCGAGGACATCCCGGACACCACAAAGCAGGAGGCCGCCGAGCTGGCGGTCATCTACTCCAGCACCTACAAGGCGGGCACCGGTGCCAAGGTGGCCGTGGACACCACCGAGGTGAAGAACATCTGGAAGGCCAACGGTGCCAAGCCCGGCATGGTGCTGTATGAGGTGTACACCACCGTCTACATCACCCCGCGGGACGGTCTGGCCGAACAGCTGAAGAAGAAATGACGATTTGAAATTGTCTCCGCTTCGCTCTGACAATATTAGAGGAAAAATTATTTTTAATGTTTGCAAACCGGCAAAGCCTGCGGGCTTTGCCGGTTTGCTTTTTCACGGGAAGGGGTCGTAGAGGGAAGCGGCAGCTTGCCGACGCTTGTTTCCTTCGGAAACTGTCGTGCGGCAGGAAAGCAACCTCGCCCTCTCCGTCTGCTCACTACGTTCGCATCCACCTCTCCCAAGGGGAGAGACCTTGGCAAAGAGATGAAGTTTGCGTGGACTGCCAAGGGCTCCCCCCTCGGGGGAGCTGGCATCGCGCAGCGATGACTGAGAGGGTCCAGACTGAGGAAGTTCCCTTATATATAGGTATAAAGCCCAGCCGCAAAGACCATACTACCTCTGCTGCCGGGGCACGGCGGAGTTTTCCACCGGCAGAAAGCCCCGGGATTGTGCATCTTGCACAGAAAAAACGCAATTCCACAAAACAGAGAAAATAAAAAAGAAAAATCGTTCTTTTTTCTAAAAAACACTTGCCAAATGCACGAAGGTGTGATAGAATAACTCTCGGCTGCAAAGGGCTTGTGCGATACAAGTCGTGCAGGCCAGCGATATGCGT
>ENA-UOJH01002590-UOJH01002590.1-human-gut-metagenome-genome-assembly--contig:-C148-NODE-2590-length-11132-cov-4.739099_pt1 | contig 11132 bp, 8 predicted proteins | sample MGYA00242345_ERZ723892 | MGnify/ENA metagenome assembly ERZ723892 | reverse complement strand
AGGCTATGTTGTTTTGTTTGTCTTTTAAGGACTACAGTATTATGTTGTCTTCGTATTCCGTTATGCGTTTGCGTATTTCGGGCGGCACGGGTATGGAATCGTTTTTCGCGGCAGAGAAACAGACGAGCGTTGTGCGGCATGTGCTTACCACGCTTCCCGTTTTGGTGTTCACTGCCTGCTGTGTAACGGTTACGCTTTTTGTTCCCATGCGTGCCACGGCTGTGTGGATTTCAATCTTGTCGCCATAGAACACGGGATGAATGAAGTCGGCGTTTATGTTTACCGCTACGGCTAGCGTGTCGCCTTTTGTGAGTTCGCGCAGCACGGAGTTGAAATATTCGGTCTTTGCCATGTCGTAGATTGAGAACATGACTGCGTTGTTTACGTGTCCGAACCTGTCAACATCGCTGAAGCGTAGTTGTACGGGTGTGCGGTGGCGGTAGCTTTGACGTTGCTTTTCTTCCATTTTCCAAGCGTTTTGTGGTTACTTGTGCTGTGTCTGCTTTTTTATGCCGGGCTTTACTTTTGTGCCAGATGTAGTGTGATGCTTTTTCCGGCGGGGGTGATGCGGCATATCTTTCCGGGCGTGGTGCGCAGGTCGGTGAATGTTCCTCCGCTGAGCGTTGCCGAGTAAGCAAAACCGTCTCTGTTTGCCGAAATTCTGCCCGGAGCTATGGCTGTGAACGGTGTGGCGGCTCCTTGTGCCGTTGTCAGTTCCAGACAGTAGGCTTTGCCGGCGGCGGAGGTTACTGTTATTGTCTTTTCTTTCAGACTTATGACGTATTGCGAGCCTCCCGTCGCGTTTATGGTTACGATTGTTGTGTTGCCCGAGGGGTTTATGTTTTGACCTATGCAGTTTATTTCGTTGTATTCTCCCTTACCGTCTCTCTCGAGAATGCGCAGTCCCGCCATGTATTCGGTCTTGCTCCACAAACATCCGTCAACAAGCGGAAGAGCAAAGTAACGGCACTCCGTGGATGTGCCGGGAGTGGTGAGATAGGGCGACTTGTTGTCTTCGTTAAAGACTTGTATATCGCGGAAACGGAATGCGCCCCTTTCCCAAAACAGGTTGGTGCGATAGTAGCGGCTGTTGAACCAGAGGGTCTTGGAGTTTCGCGGTGTGTAGTCGCTCATTGCCGATGTGGCAGTGGGTGGCGTTTGTTTGTAACGCTTTGAGAAATTTTTTCCGGACTCTTCAAGTGTTTCCACTTTCAGAATGCCTATTTGACTCAAGGCTGCTATTTTGGGCATTTGCATTTCAAATCCGGGACGTATGCGGTCCCATGTAAAAGAGTTCTCTTGCCCTGCCTGAAAATAGGTATATCCCATTGCCGGGTCCTGGGTTACTACGCGCAAATACCAGTCTACCCAGCTGTCGCTGCCTCCTCCGGCTTCGTAGACGGGTTCGAGGGTGGAAACTCCCTGTACCACTCCGCCAACTCCGCATTCGTATTGATAGAGAGGGTCGCTTCCGAGCATTCTGAAAACGGGCACGTTTATTTGCGCGTTCTTTGTCTGCGCGGGAATGTAGGCGTTGTTTTTTGAAGGATAGTATGCGCCCTGCCAATAACCGCCCCACATGGTGTAACCGTCTGTTCCCACCTGGTCGCGACAGTTGCACGAAGCCACGATGTGGTATTTGTCTGCGAGATATTTGAGAGTGTGGGCATCGATGAACCATGATCCCACTGATGCGGGGTATTTGCCGAACACATCTTTGAACTTTTTCATGTAAGCATCTACGAGCTTTTCGCGCTCTTGCGGGGTGTAGCCGGTGGCAAAACCCACGTTGGCGTGCCAATCCCAGGGATAGCGTCCGCGCCATGTCATTCCGGCGGCTTCGACATGCGGTTGGGTTATTTCCCACCACGCACCTACTTCGAAGTTTGCGGGGAGCGAGCGCATGAACTCCTGGTATTTGGGGTCGATGAGAGCATCGTATTGCAAAAGAAATGTGCCGTTGAGACCGTTTTGAAGCATGCTTGCCAATTCGCTCTCGGTGGTTTTGTAAAGAATGTCGTCGGTAATTGCGTCAATGCGCGGCTCGGTTTTGCGAACAAAGTTTACGATGTTCACAATACAAGGCGCGGTGTCGGCAAATGCAGACATTGCCGACACCGCGAGGGTTACTGTCAGAATTAACAGCTTGGAACGCATGGTGAAGTTTATTTTTTGAGTTCGTAGCTGTAGTTCTGTATTTCAACAGGACCTATGAGTCCCGATTCCTGAAGCTCGGAATCTTTGTTCAGATAAGTGAACGACTGTTTTGTGAAGCGTTCGCTTTCGGGCATGTTCTTTTCGCCTATCAAACGGTTGCGCCAGTTGTTCACAACGTCCACTTCCAAAGTGTTCACACCTTTCTTGAGATATTTCGTGATATTAAGACGGTATGGCGGTGTCCATACTCCGCCAACTTCTTCGCCGTTTATTTTCACTTTAGCCATGACCATAACCTTGCCAAGGTCTATGTAGGTCTCGCCTTCGGGAAGCTTGGAAATCTTGAAAGTATTGGTATATATTGCGTGTCCCGCAAAATACTTAATCTTATTGTCCGCATTTTTCGACCAATCGGTAAGAGTTTCGAATGTTTGCGTACTTTCGGGACCGCCTTTGCCTTGTTCAAACGCCACTTTCCAAGGTGTGGTAATGGTTGTGAGCACTTTCTTCTCGGGATAGTTCACTGAGTTTGCGCTTGGTTGCTCGCTGCCGTTGCGGAACACTATGAATGCGCTCTCGAGCGGCTCGAGTTTCATGGGAACTTCAACAGTTTTCGAAAGACGGGTGAATTGCGGCAGAGCGCGTACCTCGGCAGTTTGCGGATTCCAAAGTTCGGGAGTTTTGCCTGCGGCTCTGAACGCTCCGTTAAAGCTTATGGCTTTGTCGCCCTGGTTTGCCACGAAATAAACATCGGCATCCGGAAGGCTGCGATGAAGGAACGTTATTGGAAGAGTGGGATCGTTGCTCTTGAAGTCGGGTGCGACATTCATGTCAGCCATAACTTCTTCGATTGATGCCTGAGGATAAACTTTGCCTTTGCCGTATTGTATCACGCGATTGAAGTATTTTTCTCCTCCCCACATCTTTGTGGCAATTTCGGAAACCTTCTTGTCAGCCTCGGGATAGTTTTGCAAACTCGGACTCTTCTCGGGTTTCGGACCAATTATGGTCAGACCGTTCTTTACAAGCTCTTGAAGTTTGGCAAGAAACTCCGGACGCATCGTGTTTTGCGGTGGCAACACGAGAACACGGTATTTCATTCCGCCGTCAATGGCAAGCTGACCGTTTTCAACGCGACCGCTTTTCTCAATAACCTCTGCATTTATGAAATCATAGGAATATCCTTGCGGAATTTCGGGATTTCGTATTCCCGTCATCTTAGGTGCGTCCTCGCCTATATAATATGCAACATCGGCAACGTAATATCCTTGTTGCAGCATATAGTTGCAGCGTTTGATATATTTGTTAAAGACATCAAGTTGTGAGAACCATGTGTTAAGACGATTGAATTCGTTTCCGAAAGGAGCGTTTATACCCGGCGCGTTATCGTCAGGTTGCTGAATGTAAAGGTGATAAAGAGTATTGTTTATGCCTTCTGCAAAAAACTTGTCGCCTCTTTGTTTCATTTCTCCGGGGTAGCGTGAAAAATCAGGACCACCGCATGTAAAAGATTCCGCCCATACGCGACGTTTTCCGTATATATGTCCGCACGAAGATGCTATTCTGTTTTCAATATCGCCGAGGTCTCCTGCGCTCCAGAACTCTCCTGCTATTTCATCGCTTTGTCCTCCGTATTGCAAGAACTCTCCCGGGAATCCCCAGTGCCCGTAACATTCGAGCCAAGTGGTAAGTCCGTGTTCGTTACTTATCTTCTTTAATCCGCCAACATACTCGTAGCTCACCATATCTGCGATAAGACGGCGAACATCCCAGAGAAAACGGTCGCTTTGGTCTTCGGAATTAACCACATATCCGTAGAAAGTGGGAATGAAAGGCACTGGATCGTAACCGTAACGCTTCTTGAATTCGGGAATCATCTCGTCAGTCCAGTTTTGTCCGCCTGTTTCGTAACTGTCTTCTACCACAATTTTGAATGTCTTGCGATCTTGAGGCGGTATGCGGCGCATAATTTCTCCGAGAAAGGCATCAAAGTGCGAGGCAATGTGTTTCTTGCTCATCTTGTCGGTTTCATATCCCGTTGCTTCGGGAGTGGCGGGAGCGTTGGTGGTTCCCGTGGGGCGCATGGCGGTACGCAGAATCACCCATTTGCCTTTTGGCGCATTCCAAGTCAGTACTCCGTCCTTGAAATTCTCTGTAAGGTCGATAACCTGATTGGTTTTCATCACAAGTTTAGCATTGCTGCATTCGCTTGAAGGCTTCCACATGTAATCATACCAGAAAGGGTGGGGCGTTTGCCACATCTTTTCCAAAGTTTTTTCGGCATAGCTGTCCACAACCGGGTTTTCGGAAAGAGTGATATTCTTGAATTTGTCCTGATCTCCGTTGAAAACAAGACGGAAATCGCTTGAAGTTGTCTCCGGAACCGATGCTGCGATGGGCGCAAAGGGTACGAAGCCGACATTAAGTTCCGCATTGCGACGATCAAGAGTAATGTTGCGTATAAATTTATACTCGTTGTCAATTTTTGCATACAATGCCGCAGTGTTCAAAAAGGTATTGCCTTTGCATTCAAAGGTTATGCTTCTCACGGTGGCGGGTTTGTCGCTGTGGAAGTCTATTGTCTTTGCGCTGCCAATCTCTTGCTGGACTTTGAAGCTTGTTGGTGTTTCGAGGTCGGGGAATGCAAGAACTTTTACGTCCTCTGCTTCTTTGCCCACTTCGGGGAGTTTTATTTTCAAGAGCTTGCCTCCCGTTACGTTTGTGCGCGATTCGGCAAGATATCTCATAGCTTGGTTGGGTTTAACCCAAGGTCCGCCGCTCTGACTCCATCCCGGGCAGTTGAATATGCCTACTTCTATGCCGAGGTCGCCTGCTGTTTTGAGCGCGGTGTGCAAAACTTCCCACCATTCCGGCGAATAGAATTTCACTTTTCCATAGGCTATGTCGTTGCTGCCTATGTTGCCAATCTGCACACGGTTTATGCCTACGCGCTTCATGGCTTGAAGATCTTTTACAACGCCTTCTTTGGAAATGTTGTCGGACATCCAGTACCAGTAAACCGCTATCTTTTGCGAATCGGGGATACAGCGGAATGTTGATTCCATTGTATTTATGGACGCTTGCTTAAATTGTGCGCAGGCGTTGCTTGCTGCCAAGAACGAGATGCCTGAAAGGGCTACTGTTTTGGCTATGCTTTTAAGCTTCATGATATTTGTGGTGTTTTTATTTGGTTTCGCTTTTTACTATTTCCACTCCCTGCGGTGCCTGAACGTCGGATATAACTTTGCCGTCGGCACCTACTTTGTGTGATATCTTAATTACGCCGTAGGGTGTGGGGAATGTTCCTTTTGCCCATTTTAGATTGCCGAGATGTGGTTCTATTGCCACTTTCTTGCATCCCGGTTCCAATACTTTCACTCCGAGAACGTGTGCGCTAAGCCAGGTGGTGGGACCCGAAGCCCAGCCATGGCAGAGAGAGTGACGGAAACCTTTGTAGCAATAATTGCCGTATGAGCTGTGAATGTCCACTTTGCCTTCCGGAACAAGCTCGTCAATACGCGCAGCATTCTTTGTCCAATCAAGGTTAAAGTCTTCCCAGAAAGTTGTTGCGCCAAGATCGAGCATGGCACCCCAATACTGACTCATTATGTCCATTGCTTCGGTGTAATAGCCTGCCAAAGCCAATGCTTCGAGCATATAATATCCGTAGAAGGTGGAGAAATCTTTTGCTCCGCCGGGAAGTATTGTTTTCTTTGCTGCTTTCTCGGGCGAAATCATGCCTGCTATTGCATTGAGCGATGCTGCTTGTTTCGAGCCGTTGAAGTCTCGGCGGCATTTTTTCATTTTAGCGGAGATGTCTGAGCATTTCTTTGCCAATTCTGTGTTGCCCCAGATTGTTTCAAGCTTTGCACCGCTGTCAAAAGCTATCGCCATTAAAGCCTGAAGCCCCGCATCAATTCCTTTGGGATTCTCGGAGGAAGGCCAGTCAAGGAAACGCGCGTTAAGTTTCTCGTAACCTTTGTCGTCAACATACTTCATGAGTTCGCCCAACAGTTCGGTAACGTAGTCTTTTTGCTCGTCAAGATATTTGCGATTGCCGGTGTACATATACCATTGGTAATGTGTAATCATCCACCAGATAGAGTAGCTCGAAAGTGTGCACATCCACTGCGTGGGCTTGAAGTTTTCTTTTGACAGGTCGAGGCTTTTGTTCACCACATCGTTTGCGCCGAACACGGTGGCTATTGTCAGCACTTCGGGATTTATGTCGCCGGTCCACACAAGGCGGTCGCGCTTTATTCCGTCCCAAAGATATTGCTGCATATTGAGATGTACGGTGTATGCACCGGTTGTCCAAATTTTGTTGAGTCTTTCGTTGTCGCACTCAAATGATCCGAGATAAGGTATGTCTCTGTATCTGAAAGCCGCACGCACTTCCTGAAGCTGCAGGTCGGTTTCGTCGCCCAGCACGTCTATTCTCACGAAACGGAAACCCGAGTTGCCGCATTCGGCAACGCCCATTCCGGGGATTTCGAGGGTAAAGTCGCGTAGCGCATGGTCGTTAGTGGCTCCGTTCTTGCCGTCAATTTCGCACATAGCCTCTGAAGCCGATTCGCCGAAGCGTACTCTCAGTTTCACCTTGTTTGCAGGGGCTCCGCCGGTAACTACCTGGATTCCGCCTTGCAGTTCCGCGCCGAAATCGAACAACATGGAGTTCATTCCGCCTTTTCCGTTTTTCAGGTGGCAGAACGAGATGCCTCCCAAGGCTGTTTGTCCGTAATTGTTTTTCAACAGAATACCTTCGTTTTCCATTGTGGAGCCTCCCGTTGACTGTTTCCACATTATTCGCTTGGGAAGAATGTAGGAAATGACACGTCTGTCGGTTTGCATACTGATTCCTTTCAATGCGGGAATCGATGTTTCACAGCACTTCTTTGTGCAGTGCTTCTGGCTGTCCGCGCCGGGGACGCAGTTTTGCGATGTGCCCGGTACAGCAAGCAACGCTGCTGATGACAGGCAGAGAATTTTGAAAAAATTATTCATTGATGCTTAGTTTGATTCAGTGATATTTGTGCAAATATAACGAAATTGTATGTTTTTAACCGATGTGTTTGATGAAAAACATGTTTTTGCACGAATAATGCGTCGCGCGGAGAATGCGAAAGGCGTTTTTGTGTATGTCCGTAACGATTTTGCGGTGCATGAAAACCGTTGTTTTTTTCGTCCTTTTCCAATGGCGAAAAAACACACATGGCTTGTTGTGAAAAATACAAGCCATATATTTTAAAATACAAGGCACTTATTTTAAAATATGTGCCTTATATTTTTTGTGAAAAACAACTTCTGATTTTCAGATACTTACAAAAGCGTAAAAATCGCTTTGTTTTGATGCCCGCCGGCGCATTGTGAAAAGCTTTTTCGGACTGATTTTGCAACGGCTCTAAATGCCGTTTTTGCCGATACTGAAAAATTTATTCAGGTTTCTGAAGCAGGAAAAATGCCGAGGTGGTAAAAAAGTCGCGAATGTATGGTATTGCTCCCAAACCCTTGAACAGCGTGCGCGGTGTGAGACCGAATTTGGCTTTGTAGTGAGGGTTAATGAACCAAAAGTGTCGGTTTACGATTGAGAACCCTGCTTTGCGTGCCGTTTTGTCGAAAAGTTCGATGGTTGTGCGTGTTTCGCGTATGTCCATCAGTTCCAACACGTCTTTTTCCTTTACGTTGCAGCTTTCCAGAATAATTCTGTAGAGCGGCAGGGGAAGCAGGTGTAAAAACGGGGCATGCGAGCAGAATTTGCTGCGACATATCTGTTGGTGTCCGCCGAAAGGCATGTACCATGCGGGGAAACCGAAAAACGCAAAACCGCCCGGGCGCAGAAAACGACGGGCTGCCGAAAGAAATCCGAGCTTGTCCGGCACATGTTCTATGACATCGTGGGCAAGAACTATGTCGAATTTCCCGTTAAATTCATCGCTGCATTTACTTGCATCGTTGCAAATGAAAGTGCCGGGCACTCCGTCCTGGGCAAAAAAGGTCTTAGCCTGTTCTGTGCGCTCCTTCACAATGTCAACTCCCGTTACCTCGCAACCTTTTTCGGCAAAAGGCTCAAGGTTTCCGCCTTCGCCGCATCCTATCTCGAGAATCTTCATTCCCGGACGGAGCTTGATATGCTTTTCGAGGTATGGTATATAATAGTTCTCGCTTGTGGTAGCCAATTCATTGAAATAGCTGCGGCGGTCAAGATGTCTGTTTTGCATCGGATATTGATATGTTACATTAGTTATTTGCAAATTTAATGATTTCGTTGGGAATTGTTAACTTTGCCATGTAAAAATAGTGGCAAGGCTCAAATACGTACATACGCATACAAGATGAAAGTAATTGTGAATCCCAAATACGAAAACAGCCGTGCTTTGCGCGATTTCATAAACAACGTTGACCGCCGGTTTCCTTCGGGAAAACTCGTGCAGCAAGGCAGCCGCAACACCCTGCGGAGCTTTGAAATCGAAGGACAAGGCATGGTGGTTAAACATTTCGGCACTCCCAATGCGTTTAACCGCGTTGTCTATTCGTTGTTTCGCAAACCCAAAGGCGTGCGTGCCTACGAATACGCTTTCAGAGTGAGAAATGCCGGTTTCGATACCCCGGAACCTATAGCATATATGGAACGCCGCAGTTTCGGACTTGTATCCGATGCATATTTCATAAGTTCACAATGTCCGTATAGCCGGCGTTTTTACGAATTTGGCAATGCCGATGCAAAAGACATAGAAGATATTTTGCGGGCTTTCACTCGTCGCACGGCACAATTCCATGAAGCGGGAATGCTTCACCGTGATTTTTCGCCGGGAAACATATTGTTTGATAAAGTTGACGGACAATGGAAGTTTGCCATAGTAGACATTAACCGCATGAGCTTTTCCAAGGTGAGCGTTGTCAGAGGCTGCAGAAATTTTGCCCGTCTCTGGGGACAACCCGACCTTTTCCGCATCATTGCCGACGAATATGCCAAAGCGCGAAACGCTGATGCCGACGAATGTTTCCGCATTATCCGCAGCGCACGACGTAAATTCTGGACACGATTTGCCAAGAGACACAAGGTAAAATACCGTCTGGAACTGTAGAGAGGTGCATATCAAAAAACATTCACAGAATCCAAACACCCGTATCCATTATGAACGAAGAGAAAAGGATAGAACAGTTGCGCCGGGAGCTTCATCGACATAATCATCTCTATTATGTTGAAAATTCTCCCGAGATAAGCGACCGCGAATTCGACACTTTGATGCACGAACTTCAGGACCTCGAGGCAAAACACCCCGAGATGCACGACCCCAATTCCCCCACGCAGCGCGTGGGAAGCGATCTTAACGTGGAATTTACCCGTGTTCCCCACCGCTATCCCATGTTGTCGCTTGCCAATACCTATAACCGCGAGGACGTAAGGGCTTTCTATTCGCGCGTAAGCGACGGTTTGGGCGGCAAACCCTTTGAAATTTGCTGCGAATTGAAGTTTGACGGACTTTCAATCTCTCTAACTTACGAAAAAGGCAGACTTGTGCGTGCCGTAACCCGTGGCGATGGTGAACAAGGCGATGATGTTACCAATAATGTCCGAACCATTCGCAGCATTCCCCTGCAACTTCCGCCCGGCGACTATCCTGACAATTTCGAAATACGCGGCGAAATTTTAATGCCTTGGAAAAGTTTCGAAAGATTAAACGAAGAGCGCGAAGCAGCCGAGGAACCTTTGTTCGCAAATCCCAGAAATGCCGCATCGGGAACGTTGAAAAGCAAAAGTTCTTCCGTTGTGGCGCAACGGGGACTGGATGCTTATCTTTATTATCTGCTTGGCGACAATCTGCCGTCGGACAATCATTACGGCAATCTTGAAAAGGCGGCTGCGTGGGGCTTTAAGGTTTCAAAGGCAATGAGAGTTGTTTCGAAACTTGAGGACATTTACAGCTACATAGACTATTGGAACGAGGAACGTCGCAAACTTCCCGTTGCCACAGACGGAATTGTGCTTAAAGTAAACTCGCTTGCGCAGCAGCAGGAATTGGGTTTCACGTCCAAAACTCCGCGTTGGGCAATAGCATATAAGTTCGAAGCCGAACGCGCACGCACCAAATTATTGAAAGTTACGTTTCAGGTGGGAAGAACAGGAGCAGTTACTCCCGTGGCAAACATGGAACCGGTGTTGCTTGCGGGAACTGTGGTGAAACGTGCCTCACTCCATAACGAAGACATGATTAAGAAGTTGAATCTTCACGAAGGCGATTATGTTTATGTGGAGAAAGCGGGCGAGATAATACCGCAGATTGTGGGCGTGGACGAGCATTCGCAAAACTCAAGGGGAGAGGCTGTGAAATTCATCACAAACTGTCCTGAATGTGGTGCTCCTCTGGTGCGTTATGACGGAGAAGCGGCGTGGTATTGCACGAATACTGCCACCTGTCCGCCTCAGATTAAGGGACGAATAGAGCATTTCATATCGCACGACGCTATGAACATCGATTCCATAGGACCTGAAACCGTGGACGACTTTTATAAACGTAAACTTATAGGCGATGCCGCAGATTTGTATGGTTTGACGGTGGCGGACATTGCAGGCTACGGCGGCTCGCGTGAGAAATCGGCGCGCAAGATGCTTAAGGGCATTGACGACAGCCGGCAAGTTCCGTTTGAAAGAGTGCTCTACGCTTTGGGCATAAGGTTCGTGGGCAAGGTTTCGGCTAAGAACATTGCGCGTGCCATGAAGAATATCGATGCCATAGCCAATGCCACGGTCAACGAGCTTTCGCGCATTGACGGCGTGGGAGAAGTTATTGCGCAGAGCATTAAACAGTATTTCGGCGAGGCTGAGAACCGAGAATTTGTGGAACGTCTTCGCGGCGCAGGTCTGCAAATGGCGGTTAACGAGGATACATTGTCAAAAGGCAATGCGCTCCAAGGCTGTGCGGTGGTAATAAGCGGAGTTTTCAAGCACCATTCGCGCGAGGAATATAAGGCTA
>ENA-UOJH01002585-UOJH01002585.1-human-gut-metagenome-genome-assembly--contig:-C148-NODE-2585-length-11156-cov-4.396271_pt1 | contig 11156 bp, 5 predicted proteins | sample MGYA00242345_ERZ723892 | MGnify/ENA metagenome assembly ERZ723892 | reverse complement strand
GATATAAAGAAGTAAGAAAGCAAGGAAAGAAGCGAATCATCACGGAGCCTCTTCTCCCCTCTTTTCTCTTTGTTCATGCATCAGCAGAGCAAGTTGATTCTCTTTTGCAAGATAAGAACATCAAGGCTTTTGAAAATAGAACTTTGTTGAGATACTATTACGACCATACTTCACATTGTGAAAATGCGCCAACCAAGAATCCTCCTCTTATCATTGCCGATACAGCTATGGATAATTTCATCCGTTTAACCTCCATACATAATCCTCACATCATCCCTGTTACTTCGGATAATATCAAATATAAGTTAGGAGATGAAGTAGTGATTACAGAGGGTGAGTTTAAGGATATACATGGTAGAGTGACAAGGATTGCTGGGCAACAGCGTGTGTTAGTAGAATTGTTTGATGGGTATTTGGTGGCAACAGCGTATGTACCAAAGAATGCGATGAAACCGTATGTAGAACATTAAATCAACATAATATATATGACCGAAAAAACGAAAAAATTACTTAGTCTTAATCATACAGAGGCAATGGATTTCTTTTTGAAATCAGAACAATATCATGGATTCGAGTTACCAAGGTATTTTATGTTCGACAAAATGCTTCAAAACCTTCGAACTTTCCAACAAGGGCGCAACATTGGCATCCCCCAAGGAGTGCTATATTTGACTTTATTGTTGAGACAAGTTTGTGATTACATTTATGGAGACGAGGATGTACTTAGAGTATACAAAATACTCATATGAATTGGCTCACCCTTATAAATTATATTTCAGAATATGATTACTTCAATATGGTTAGTGAAAAAGTTTGCAATTAGTATAACATCAAGTAAAAATATAACAAAATGAAAAATTTCGTATTTTCCACCAATCGTTATGATGAGGAAGCAAAAAAGCATGGGAAAGCAAAAGCTTTAGACATGTTTCGCGTCAAGACATCTAGTGAAGGATATAAACATCCAAGGGAAATGGAATACACAAAATTCCCTGGCAATTATATAAAAATTAAGCATGAAAATTTTCGCTCAGTATTAACAACTAAACAGTTTACTATCGAAGGGCAGCAAATCTGTGTTTATATCGCACTACGAATGTTTGCTAGAGGTGATTCCGAATATGATAAATTCAAATTGAGCACCAAGTCCGAGAAAGAAAGAGACACAATTACAGGTAAGGTATCACTTGATTGGGCATATTATGAAAAAAAGGTAAAAGAACTTCTTAAAGAGCCGACAGTAATAAGTAACAAACCCGAACTGACAAATTCCGAAAATCTTTTCATCTCTACTCCACTCAATATTAATCACAAATTATTCGAGATAACAATTTTTGAGACCAAAGAGTGGATAAACTGTGTCAACGACAACTTCACCGGCTCTACAAACGCAGAAGGAGAATTTACCGATTTTACTAATGCTGCAAACGAGATAAACAAATGTCTACTTGACAATCTCTTTAATCCTTCAAGATGGTACCCTATTGAATTCAAAGAGTATGCTATATTGGCATACAAACGTGAAGATGGTAACTGGATTCTTGCAAAATTAGTTAGTCGCAATCCTCAAGGCGAATACTCCACGGAAATTCCAAAGGAAATCCCTACCGACTTTCAACGTGGCTATCCATGCACATTCCTCGAAGATCGCGACGAGTGGCGAGTAATGGAACAAGATTCAAAGAGCAACATGGTTCTATCATCACAGCAAGTCGACATCGTATCCCAAAAACAGATAAGATACCCACTATTCTTAACAGGAAGGGCAGGTAGTGGTAAATCGACTTTGCTGCAATACCTGTTCGCAGAGGTAATTCTTCGCTACATAAATAGCCGCGACAAGGAAGGGATTGAGCTGAAAGCACCTGTGTACTTATCTTATAGTTCAAACCTTATTGACGATGCGAAAAAACTGTGTACAACGCTGTTCGAGAAAAACAACGTATACAAGAAAGCATTGGAGGACAAGAATGTCAACTACAAGAAAGACATACAACCACTTCTACCAAAGATGTTTTATGTCTTCAAGACTCTTCTGTGCGAATGTATCGAACAGAAGGACCCTGGCAAGGTCAAGAAATTGTTCCCTGACAGTAAATACATATCATTCCCCAGATTCAATTCTATGTGTTTGTAGTTTTTTGGCATTATATGGAATGCTGTTTTTTTTTATGGATCTTGCGTTTGCTGGCATGTTATAAGATCCTTCATCATTGGTTGGGACAGCGATGCTTACCTTACTCCTGATGATTATGACCAAATTGGCGATAAAAACCAATCAGTCACACCAAAAACATTTAGAACTATCTATGAAAACGTTTGGAAAAAGTGGTACTCCAAGCTCAACATCGAAGAAGGAGCATGGGATGACCAAGACCTTGTTATTTATTGTCTTCAAGAGAATTGCATAGACGAACGTTTCTCAGCCGTGTTCTGTGATGAGTCGCAAGACTTCACCCGTGTGGAAATTGACTTCATACTCAACTCATCATCATTCGCCCAACGCTCCATCAAGATTCAAGACGATATCAACAAACTGCCGTTCGTTTTTGCCGGCGACGAGTTTCAAACACTCAATCCTACAGGATTCAGTTGGGAGTCACTGCGCAGCTACTTCACGGAAAGGCTATCCACTTTAGTCGGTATCAAGCCACAGAAAGGCATGATACCAAGTCCAGTTGTGCTTTCCGAGAATTTCCGCTCGACTCGCAACATTGTGAAGCTGGCAAACCGCATACAACTCCTCCGCGCTAGTCGGTTTAATGAATACTCAGTACCAAAGAAACCACATTTTTCACAGGAAGGTAGTTCCGTATACTGCATATCTCCGTCAGACGAGGAAACACTGAAGAAACTAAAGGACAACGGAGTTGTACTTATTGTGCCTACCAACGATGGCGAGTCTGTGGAACAATACATAAAAGACTCACCACTGAAGGATTTCGTCAAGTTCGAGGAAGGAGTACCTAGTAACATTACAATTCTGAATCCAACACAAGCCAAAGGTTTAGAATATCCAAACGTCGCAATATTCGGATTTAACACAAAGAACAATCAAGGCATACAAATTGACAATCTGACAAAATGGTTCGACAACCACGAATGCCCCAACTTGACTGAGGATATAGAACTAAAGTATCAGGTCAGTAACGCATATGTGGCCGTCACACGCGCAAGTTCCAACCTTTATATCATCGATGACGTCAACCGCTCATCATTTTGGGCATTCGCTTTCAATCAGTCAGAAGATGAGTCTCTCGATAAGGAAATCAATCATTTGCAGTTACTTATGTTTGGTAACCTTTCCTCAGCAAAGCGTGACCAATGGTCGGAAAATGAAATAGGTTGGATTGAGTACGTTAAGGATATTGATATTTCTGATGAGAACCTAAAGTACCTGAGTTCAAACGAGCACAAGCAAGACTTAGAAAATAGAGCGGCCGAACTGCATGATAGCAAACTCATGTTGCAGGCTGCGACAAGCTACAAGAGTGCTGGCAATAGAATTGATGAGGCACGATGCAGAGCAAAGGCTGCGGCTTACGACGAGAGATTCGACGAGGCTGCAGAATGGTTTTCCAAAGCAGGAATGTATGACAAGGCCGTTGACAACTATTGGCTGGAACTAAACGTCAATCAGCAGCAATCCGTGGTCGAGAAGATTAAGAAACTTACAGGGAAATCACACAACAAGAAAATAGAATTCTGCAAAAAGACAACGGCTCCAACGTTACGCGATATAAAAATGGGGCTTGACGATATGGCAATATTCTTAAGAGAAAATCCCAAAGAACAGGTTTGTTACAAAGCTTGGAGTTACATTATTACGCTTATGATGCAGAATCTCAAGACAGAGGGAGCTGAAGGCACCAAGGAAATCCCCATCATTATTAAAGCGTTGGACAAACTAGCTGAGTTCGATATAGAGGTAAACGCTTGCCGCTCAAAATTGGCATCTATAGCCTATGGCATCGGTGCCAACGAGGAAGCTATTAAGGTGTGGGAAAGCATGAAGAAAGTGGAAAGAATACCAGAATATTGTAACGCAAAACTAAAAGTTGAGAGATATCCCAAGACCATTGAGTTCTACGAGGACACAAAAGATCCAAAATGGTTCAACAAACTGATTGAGGATGCAAGGAAGAACCTTTATATCCCACTAACAGAAAGCCAAAAGACAGTATTGTGCAGAGCTGTCAGACAGGGCTCGGACTGTAAAAAGGAATTCAAATGGCTTCTTCCGTTCATGCTTAGCTCGTCAGATAGCATAGGGAGCACGGACCATGTGGTTAGAGAGGCAAAGGAATTGGGCATCAACGTTAATGAGTATGTTATTCATACAATTGCCGAGTTACGCTATTCTGACTTGCGGTCATGGAAACGTCCGAAGGTTGAGTATGTTGACGCTGAGGTAGAACCGCTGTTTGATGCGATAGAAGCCATCGGGCGCATACGAAAAAGTGATTTTCTTGGCTATATGCAACGTGCGCTGAAAACCATGAAAACAAAGGATTTTTGCGGAACAAACTACAAGCGATTCGCACGTAAGAAAGCTGCGCTCATTGTATTTCCTGAACTTGGAAAGGCATTCGAGCAAAGTGGAACGTTTGTCAACGCCTGTATATTCTATGAATGGGCAGTTGCGAATACTGACGATAAAGATTTGAAACGGCTTATGGACGAGCGTTGGATTGTATGTAAGGAACGTCAGGCACACAACGATGACAATGACAATTATCGCGCCGATGCAAAAAAGAAACGTGAGCAGCTTAACATCGGCGACAAAGAGCTACCGACTGAACTCAGACAAAACAATAGTTATTGGGAACAGATTTATAAAATAGCCACAAGCATAAGCAACGAAACACGTACACCGCAACAGCAAGCGACTCAGAAACAGGAAACTGCTAAGTCGGAGACGGTGTCACAGGTAACTGTAAAACAGGAGAACATGAATAAAGATGCGGCACTGACAAAGAATCAACATATCGAGATACAAGATTCTCATAGAGATGTGCAGCCAACTTTATCTTCAACAATACAAAAGATTATCTATGGCAACTATGCTGTCACATATTTCCCTAAGAATAAGGAAGTCCTGATAAAGACAACTGACGATTACGAGTATCAAGTGCGTATAAAACATGGCATATTCCCAAAAGGTGGTGATTACGAGTTTCGCAATGGACGAATCCATATATCGGAAGATGGCAGTCCGACACCTTTCGCAATAATCAAGGACGAAAACATGCTTGTAATAAAAATCATGGACGGTACCCTTGATACAGGTATGCATTTCACGTTTGAATTATAATACAACATTAGTACTGGTGCAATTAATTGCGCTAGTACTAATAAGTTAATGCAGATAAAAACAACATGTAATGAAAAGATCACATTCTTTAGAAAAAAGTCTTGATGATGTTAAGTATGAACAATATGTAAACAATCTTCATGACAGATTGCCACAACTTATAGACCCTAGTGAAATAGACTGTAAGCGATGGCCATGGGAACTTTTGCAAAATGCAAAAGATACTGTTGTTAAAAGAGAAAAACCAGAAGAACGCTATGTTGATGTAACGATTAGATACTATACAGATAGTGACGGTAAGAAAAAACTTTATTTTGAACATAATGGAGATCAGTTCACAAATAAGGCTATAACAGGTCTTATCTGGAAGTTTAGTGCAGAGAAACGAAATGAACAGACAACCGAAGACGGCTTGACTCGTGACAAACAAAGTACGGGACGTTTCGGTACTGGTTTCATGACTACACATGCGTTGTCTTTAACTGTAGATGTGTCTGGTTCATTATTCCACGATGACCCAGAAGTTATGAGAAATGTATCTGTTGATTTTACATTACATAGAGAAGGACCAGATGACGAAGCTTATAAAGCTGGTGTAGATAGAACTGAAATGGAGATTGACGATAATATGGATAAAAGACCTATTCCTGCCGATGAAATACTTCCTACTAGATTTACATATCATCTGAACAAAGATTCTAGTGAAAGGGCTGCAAGAATGGGTATTGAGAACGTTCGTGCCAATGCAGCACAAACTATGCTGTTCTGTCCATCAGTTCGTTCTATAACTGTAATTAATGAAGAAAGCAATGTCACTTTCAAGATTATTCGAAAGAATAATGATGAAAGAAAGGATGTAGTAAAAGAGACAGTATTCGTAGAAGAAAGTAGCGATAGAAACGAGCCTATTACCCGTAGGTTCATCTCTATGGAAATTGAAGAGCCATCGAAAGAAATCTCCAGCCATTGGAAAGCAAAAGACAGAAATCTGAGACTTCATGTTGCAGTGGAAGTTGACAACGATAACAATATATTACCTATTCCTTCAACATCTCCTTCAGTTTATTGTTCTCTCCCACTTATTGGCTTTGAGAGCATGTCATTGCCATTCTATATCAATAGTAATGATTTTGAACCTGCAACAGAAAGAACCTCATTGTATCTGAAAAAGAAAAGATTTGAGATCAGGACTAATGAAGAAACTGATGAGGAAGAGCAATTCTATCTGCAAAGTGGTATCAACTGGTCAATATTTGAAAGATCGCTTTCATTATACGAATCCGTAGTAGATTATCTTATTGATAACGGATATAATAAGAGATACAATCTCATTAATGGTCTGGGCAATATTCTTAATGGAGCCTGGGGTGTTGAGACTAAGAATTGCTTAGCCTCAAGATTCATTCTACCATTAAGAAATATGCTTGTACAGAAGAATCTGGTTAAGACAAGTGAAGGCTATAGGAGCATAAACTCTGATGTAAAATTTGTAGAATGCTCGAAAGACTGTGACCTGCATGATTTCTATGAAATTTGCAAGACCATATATGGAAATAATCTCGCTATTGAAGATGAAAACGAGAACTGGGTAGCATTAAAGTGGGGACGATTCACTTTTGAAACAGACTTTGACGAGAAGAAGCCAGAAAGTGAGAATCTAGCAATACCCACTGTTAAATATGACAAAGTTGCCAAGTACATTGAGGATGCCACTTGCCTTGATAATCTGATTCTTATCATTGAAAATGATTCTGATATAGAGACCAATTTTGATGCTGAGCAACTGAAAGAGTTTGAGGTGTTACGAAAGCTTCAATGGTTAAATAAGTTCTATGAATGGATTGCAGTATCAAAAATAACAAAACTTGCGGACAATAAGATTGTACCTAATCGTCTTGGTTATTTCTGTTCAACAGAACAAGGTTGTGATTTGAAAGATGCAAGTGACATCCCAACCAACATCTTCGATTTCATGAAGAGAATGGAAATAGATTGGGATAAGAATCTGCTTATGGAAGGAGTGCAACACATAACCTTGACAAAGGAAACGAAGGATAATGTTATTGTCGCAATTAAAAACCGATCAAAAGAGATTCGTGATGATAATTATTCAAGCGATGACTCTAAACTGACAAAGTTATTACCATTGTTGATGGCTCTTCCATATACAGAAGATGGAAGACCCCAAGAGTTCTATGAAAAGCGTTCAAAGATTCTGTCAATTTTGAAAACTGTATTTAAATCCGAGGCAGAAGAAGTTGAATCTGAAACTTTGGAGCTAAAAGCCGAAACTTGGGAAGATTCAGACAAGTGGCTAATGAGCCGTGTTTCTACCAAATTGGCAAACCGCAAGCATTTAGATGTTATAAGTGCTGAAGATACGGAAGAACAAATTGCATCTAAGTATTGCACTTCGGAGTGGCTTTCAGATATAGTAAGTTTCATGTTTGATAAGGGTTATCTGCATCTTGACGACATAACTGAAAATGGATCTTCTGACGATGTTTTGAGCATAATTCCCAACAGATATGGCAACTTTAAACCGATCAATTTGTTATACAAGCAAGGCTTGATTCCCGACAAGTTATTGGATGACTGTCTAAAAGATACAGGCTTTGACATCAAAGAAGTCCTTCTGTATGATGGATTTGTATTAAATGAAAAAGCAAAGATTACAGAATATCAAATTACAACGTTGGCAAGTAAGTACAATGAGTACTTTGATGGTGAAGATAATGACAAAAAGGAATCGGTATCAAAATTCTTGCTTCATTTAGTCCCAGAATGTGGCGAACAATATAAAGAGATTCGCAACCTTTACGACGAATACAATAATATTGAAGATACCACCATTAACATTATTAAGACTTCAGAACTTAGTATATGGAAGGGTGCAAAGGACTACATGATAGGTTTGCTAGCAGAGAAAGCCTCTGAATGCAATAACATTTTCACAATTGGCAAAGTTCTCAAAAAAAATACTAATAAGGAACTCACTAACGAGCAGGAGAGTGAGTGCAAAAACTTAGGCATGTCCTGGCTTAACCGATTAGCGCAGGTAATTAAGAATGGCAAAGTGTCGGTGAAAGAAGATCTATTATTGATCCCCGATTGGTATGGTAATCTTCATCCTTCAAATGAGGTAATCTATGATGGAACTATACTTGATCATTATAAACATAGTGATAATCTAATTAAACTAGTTGATAGTGAACTATGGTCACACTTCCATGATAAGAAGAATGGTGATGACAATATGACAAGCACCATTGTTCATCCCCAATATGTTTTCGCTAAAGAATTTCAAAATAACACTGACGAAAAGTTATTCGACCTCGTTGATAGATTGGTGTTCTTCTGTAGTGAACATAACTCTACAGAATGGAAGAAACTACTCAAACGTTCAATAAAGACGCTTCTAGACTTTTTCGAGTCAAATGAATCGACCCCCATGTCTTCTTCTATTCACCGTAATAAGGATGACGCCGAATTATCAAGACTATTTCCAGAAACATACAAGAATAGGAAGAATTTGTCATATGACTATATCTACGATGCTGAAACAAAAGCTCGTTTCTCACAAATGAATGACAACTATTCTTCGGATGAAATAGAGATATTGATTGAGAATAAAAACTTTGTAAAGAAAATATTACAGAGCAGCGAACTTGTTCCCATCCAAAAGATTATTTAGGAATTTCCTAATACGGATTTTACGTCAATACTAAACATCTTACGAAGAGAGCAAGGAGATTTTAATTTAGAACGATTCCTGCAAAATATTTCTGATGATCGCAAGAGAGACATCGGAGATAAAGGAGAATGCTACGTTTACGAAATGCTTTGTAGTAGCTTTGGTTGTAATAATGTCACATGGTCAAATTATGCGCCAAACGATGCGAATGCTAGAATTGTGAGTTTCAATGGTAAAGAATATCGCTTGAATACAACCTCTCACGATTTTGATTTCGTTGTTTCACATAATGGTAAGAACATATTTATTGAAGTAAAGACAACAGTGGGAAATATAAAATGTAGTAAGGATTTCCCTCTTATCTTTGAGACAAAAGAATGGGAATGGATTGATAATCTTCAAAATCAAGAATCATTACATTACATTGTAAGAGTCTTTGATATTGAAGGTTCGCCCAAAGCGTACTTCTTAAAACAGTCTTTATTTGTTGAATAAAAAAGAACATTATAAGAACACATATTTTAGAATCAACAAAAGAAACATTATTGCTATTATTATGCTTTGTGCTGCAGAGGTAATGATTGCACAAAACAGTGAGCCGAAATCCAACCCTTTCGAACGACTAGCTAATTGGTAGGCGAATAACCGTTATGTTCGAACAAGAATTACAACAATACCTTCTCCGCAAATATCCGCAGGAGAATGCACAATGTGAATAAACTACAACATATATTGATGCTTATATTTCTCGACTTGGACGGAACTCTGGTAAATACAGTTCACCCTTCCTGGAAACCTTATAAAGATGGACTGCAGGATTTTCCTGTTGCACAAATACCCTTATTTGCAGGAGTAAAAGAGTTTATTGCTTCAAGAAAAGCAAAAGGGGATTTTTTAGTTATAGTTTCAGACTCACACCCTCGTTATGTTAATCCGATTGCAGATATGTTAGGTGTAGAGGCTTTATCTCTAGCTGACAAACCTAACAACAAGAAAATTCTAGAATTTCTTGATTCACACCCTCAGTATAAGCAAATGGTTGCTGAAGGTTATTGTTTTATAGTCGGCGACACGAAACTTGACATAGAGTTAGGTAGAAGAATTGGTGCGTTAACATGTTGGATACTTCCATACCTAATAACCAAGGATATTAAAGATGAGCGGGACGGTATAGGAGATGAAATGGCAAGTAAAAAAATGGGGCCAACTTTTACGGTTAAGACTTTTGCTGAAATAGAGGAAATTATAGACTTTCCTTTAAATAATCTATATTCCATTGAATCATCTTTTGCAGGAGGACAATCATTAAAGGCTATTCGTTTCTCGGATAACAAGTATAAGGATGGTTCTTATGCTTGTATTCGTTGTTTGGCAAGACAAGAGCAAGGTGAATGTGACAAATACGCAAGAGCAGATAAGTATTATTTAATGTCTAACCCGAATAGGACCGATGAATTATTGCAAAAGTTAGCAAATGGTATATCTTCGTTTATTAATCAACCTGCAGTACAGGAACAAGGATGGGATTACTTTACATATTTGACAGATAAGGCATCAACTGTTCCAACGAATAAGATGAAGGCTATTTTTGATTTAGTACAAACATCCATCCCTAAAATAGAATTGTTAAAATGGAATGACAATACACAAGGTTCTTTGAGAAACCGTAACTTATACAACGAACGTAAAGCCTTTCTTGAACAATTTCTAACTGTTTCAGTTCCTAAGGAAAAAGTGATAGATTTGTTTGGTGGGGAAACAGAACAACCGATTTCAATTCAAGAAAAAAACATTATTGTGCTTGATGATCAATTAACCACTGGAGCGACAGCATGGCATGTAATACACAAGTTAAAGGAAAAAGGAGTCAAGAATATTCTGTTTATAGCAATGTTCCAAATGGTTCTTGCTGTAAACAATAATGATATTATCTGTCCTAGATGTGGCAAACCTATGATAATGAAAATAAGGAGAAGTGATGGTCATAGATTCTATTCTTGTACACCACCAGAATACAGAGGTGATGGCTGTGGCTTTATTATTGACATACAAAATTAATAAGATTATGGAACTAAAAGAAATATTAATTCTTACTCAGGTAAAAGGTATTGGCCCCGCTTTCTTCAAGAAGAACCGGTCAAGGCTGAT